>Ga0114962_10000495_pt1 | contig 34979 bp, 35 predicted proteins | sample C_130820_MF_Meta_FD_87017 | JGI IMG/M metagenome (GOLD analysis project Ga0114962, IMG submission 87017) | Freshwater microbial communities from Lake Croche, Canada to study carbon cycling - C_130820_MF_MetaG | ecosystem: Environmental > Aquatic > Freshwater > Lake | place: Lake Croche, Canada...
GATGTTAAAGAAGACGCGTTCAAAGCGTCGTAAGTAACTCTAAGAATCTTTTGATCGGGAGCGGCGCATGGCAGCAACTGCCATGCCTGCTCCCGCTCCTATTAGGGCCAAAGCTGTTGTTGCGGCTGGAACGGCATAACGCTTCACTAGGTGCTCGCGTCTGAAGTCGTGGATAGGCCAAGAATGAGTTTGCGCTAACTCTCTTAATTGCGCGTCTGGGTTAACAGCAGTTGGATGACCGACACTTGTTAATAGTGGAATGTCATTGTGCGAATCTGAATAAGCGAAGCTACGCGCTAAATCTAGGTTGTGTGATTTTGCTAGGTCGATTACTGCCTGTGCTTTTTGCGGACCATGCATTGGTTCACTTTTCAAATTTCCGGTGTATTTGCCATCAATAATTTCGCTGACAGTTGCAACAGCTCCGGTTAGCCCCAACTTGGTTGCGATAACTTGTGCTAGTTCAATTGGCGCTGCCGATACTAGCCAGACTTGATGTCCAGCCGCTCGATGCGCATGTGCCAATTGCACTGTGCCTGGCCAAACTTTGTCTTCCATGATGTCGTCGTAGATTTCTTCAGCTAAAGTTGCAAGTTCTTCTACGCTGCGATCGCGGACAAATGACAAGGCATTTTCGGTGACTTTGGCCATGTCAGTGAGATTTTCTTTGCCAGAAATTAGGAATTTGCCTTGCGTGATTGCGTAGTCTGCAAGGTCTCTTGGGGTGAGGATTCCGCGAGCAAATAAACCGCGAGCCAAATGGTAGATGCTAGCGCCGCGCATGATGGTGTTATCGACATCAAAGAAGGCCGCAATTTGGGCGCCAGAGAGATTCTGAGCAGGCAACTCACTATCGGGCTCTTGGGCTATCTGATTCACGTCTCTCAGCGTACTCTTGCCTTGTAAGCAACTATGCGGCCAGAGCAAGTGCCGCCAGGAGATGTATGGCGAATTTGGTGCAGATCATTGGCAAACCTGACTGCCACTTATGTGAGCAGGCACAAGTTGTCGTGACTCGCGTTTGTTCGGATTTAGGTGTGCTTTGGGAGTTTGTCTCGATTTTTGACCAGCCAAATCTGGCTGATCAGTACGCCGAATTTATCCCGGTGATAATGATTGATGGAAAAGTTCACGATCAATTTGGGGTCAATGAAACCCGACTTCGCACTGCACTATCTTGACTGGGCCGAAAACCGCGAATTAGTGGGCTTTTTGGCATAGCCAAGTTTTAACACTTTTTAGACCTTCATTTTGCCAAATCGCATACCACGAATATGCCCTCAAGCGCCAATTTTGCCCCTAGGGAAAATGTGCCTAATGTGAGTGCCATAACCTACGCGCGGAAGTTGGTTTCTATGCCAGTGTCAGAGTCGCCTCGAGCGTCGACGCATTTGCGTTCAGGTATTCCTGAAGCCACTGTGACTCGACTCCCGATGTACCATCGCGCACTTGTTGCGATGGCAGCGCGCGGCACTGAATTAGTTTCATCCGAAGAACTTGCAACAGCCAGTGGCGTATCTAGTGCAAAACTTCGCAAAGATTTATCTTTCTTAGGTTCCTATGGAACTCGCGGCGTTGGCTATGACGCAAACTTTCTGCTGTATCAAATTGCGCGTGCACTTGGTTTAACTCAAGAGTGGGCAGTTGTAATCGTTGGTGTTGGAAATTTGGGGCACGCACTTGCGGGCTACCCAGGTTTCGCATCACGCGGGTTCCACGTAGTTGGATTATTTGATACCGATCCGAACCGAATTGGTGAAACAGTTGTTGTCGGTGGCGTAGATGTGACAGTTGCAGACATTAAGACTCTGCCTTCAGTCATGCAAAAGACTGGCGCATCGATTGGCGTGATTGCAACGCCTGAGAGCGCAGCCCAAAGTGTTAGCGATCTACTTGTCCGCCATGGCGTGACAAGTATTTTAAATTTCGCACCTGTCCTGCTGGACGTTCCCCAAGGTGTAGACGTGCGACGAGTGGATTTAGCAACTGAGTTGCAAATTCTCGCGTTTCACGAACAACGCAAGGCTGAAGTGGCCTTGGGAAGCAGCAATGCTGGCTAGTCCAATGATGAATGAGGCAGGTACAACAATGAGTCAGGTAGGTGCGTAATGCCATCCACCCAACCAATAGCAACATCCGGTGTTGCATTTGTCGTAGCAGGTCCAGGTGAAAGTGACCTATTAACGGTTCGGGCACTTCGCCTGCTCCAAACTGCTGATGTGATTATCACCGACAGCGAAGTCGTAGCGTTAGCTCAAGAAGTCGCCCAAGGCGAAATTCTGATTGCGCTAGACAACGTAGGTGCACCGCTATCACTGGCGGCACGGACAAAAGCAGTAGTAGATACTCGTAAGTCTGGTAAATCAGTCGTGCGATTACTCTCTGGTGACCCGGTTATTGATGGCCGCCTTGCGATGGAAACTGCCGCGGTTGCAAAAGCTGGCTATGTATTTGAAGTCGCTGCAGGTGTTTCACCTCTTACTGCCATTCCCGCACATGTTGGCTTCTCGTTAACTAGCGGTCGCACTCGCGAAGTGCGCATTATTGACGCTGATTCGCCAACCGTTGACTGGACTACTCACACTGATCCAACAATTACATTGGTCGTTCACAACGCTGCAGATCGTGCCAATGAAGTTTCTAAGGCATTGGTGAAAGCGGGCCGCGACCCACAGACACCGGTAGCAATTGTTCGTGATGGTGCCACCATTGAACAGCGCTCTTTGCATTCAACGTTAGAAGGACTTCCGGCGGCAATGAAGTTGGCAAAGCATTCTGGCGCTGGACTAGTAATTATCGGCGAGTCAGCCGCAGAGCGCACTCCTTGGTTTGAAAGCCGGGCACTTCATGGCTGGAAAGTTCTTGTTCCTCGCACGAAGGATTCAACTGAAAATTTGCAAGAAATGTTGCACACACTAGGCGCAGTTCCATTCGAAGTACCAACGATGTCGGTTGAGCCACCGCGCACACCACAACAGATGGAACGCGCAATTCATGGTCTGGTATCCGGCCGGTTCGAATGGGCTATTTTCACGAGCGTTAATGCCGTGCGCGCAATCCGCGAGCGCTTTGAAGAGATTGGCTTAGATGCTCGTTCACTTTCGGGTATCCGCATTGCAGCCATCGGCGCTGACACTGTTGCTGCATTGGTAGCGATGGGTGTGCGACCAGACCTAGTTCCAGATGGCGATCAAACCTCAGCAGCATTGCTTGATGTGTGGCCAGAATTTGATCTGATCACCGATCCGATTAACCGTATTTTCTTGCCGCGCGCTGACCTAGCCACTGAAACACTAGTTGCTGGCCTAACTGCGCTTGGTTGGGAAGTTGAAGATGTAACTGCTTACCGAACCGTGCGAGCTGCGCCACCACACGTTAGTACTCGTGAAGCGATTAAAAGCGGTGGCTTTGATGCAGTTGTGTTTACTTCAAGTAGCACCGTACGCAACTTAGTCGGCATCGCTGGTAAACCACATGCCGCCAGCGTTATCGCCTGCATCGGTCCGGCAACTGCCAAGACCGCACAGGAACATGGACTTCGGGTTGACGTGTTGCCAGAAGAGCCAACCATGACAGCATTGGTACAAGCACTTGCTGCACACGGTGTGGTGCTGCGTGATGAGGCAGCGCAAGCTGGCGCGGTTGCGTGGCGTCCGTCGCGCAAGCGGTCGGCATCTCGTCGACGCGTTACCTGATTATTAGGAGTAAGCCATGAGTGATGAACTAACTATTGTTCATCTGCTACGCCATGGTGAAGTTCACAATCCGGATAAAATTCTTTACGGACGTTTGCCAGGATATTTTCTTTCTGACTTAGGTAAAGAGATGGCAGAGCGCGCCGCATCAGTTTTAGTTAGCCGAGATATCGCTGCGGTCATTTCTTCGCCATTGGAACGCGCCCAACAGACAGCGATGCCGATTGCGGCTGCGCATAAGTTAGAAATCGGCACCGATCCAAACCTGATTGAAGCTGCAAATATTTTTGAAGGTCAGCGAGTAGCAGTTGGCGATGGCGCATTGCGTGATCCGAAGTCTTGGCGGCATCTCTACAACCCAGTACGCCCATCTTGGGGTGAGCCGTACAAAGAGCTTGCGAGCCGCATGCAACAAGCAGTTGTCGATGCTCGTGCTCTAGCTCGTGGTCGTGAAGTAGTACTAGTAAGCCACCAACTGCCTATCTGGATTGCGCGAATGGCATTTGAAGGACGTCGCTTCGCACACGATCCACGTAAGCGTCAATGCAGCTTGGCTTCCCTTACATCATTAACCTTTATCGGAGATCAACTCTGCGCAGTTGTTTACACCGAGCCATCAATTGACTTAGTCGAAAAAGCTAGCAAAATTGCGGGTGCTTAGTATGTTGCGACGAGTCATCGGCGCGCTGCTTGCGCTTTTTTTCCTGGCAGCTTGTTCGCAAACTTCAGTTAATAGTTCAGGTGACACAAGTTATGTAGCTGGCGATGGTTCGACAATTTATCTTTTACCTAAAGACCGCGGGGAAGTCGTTAAGCTTTCGGGGCGCACACTAGATGAAACCAATTTGTCGACACAGACATGGCTGGGCCAAGTGGTTGTGGTGAACATGTGGGCATCTTGGTGTGGACCTTGTCGCAGCGAAGCAACTGCCCTAGCAAACTCTTACAAAGAACTTCATCCTTTTAAAGTTCAGTTTGTTGGGTTGAATACCCGTGATGGGTTGGCTGCTGCTCGGGCATTCAATAACCGTTTCCCAACTGGATACCCTTCGATTCAAGATCAAGATGGGCAGCTTATTTTGCAGTTTGGCAATTTAGGTCCGGCAGCTACGCCTTCGACCATCGTGTTGGATCGCCAAGGTCGTATCGCGGCGCGCATATTGGGCCCAATCACTCAGGCGCAACTTCGTGGCATTGTCAATGCAGTTATTGAGGATAAAGCATCATGATTCACGCGGATGTCGCCGGAACAGTAACTTCGGGCTCACTGGTATTAGCTTTGCCGTTAGCGTTCGCAGCTGGTCTAATTTCATTTCTTTCGCCATGCGTTTTACCCTTGGTGCCCGGTTATTTGTCTTTCATGACAGGCGTTGCAGGCGCGCGAGCAAATGGCCAAGCGCCAAAGCGGAGTCGGGCATTACTGGGAACCTTACTTTTTGTTGCTGGCTACTCAGTGATCTTCATTTCCTTTGGCGCCCTTTTTGGCGGGCTGGGACAAACTTTACTTTTGCATCAACGATTAATTCAGTCGGTCATGGGAGTTGTAGTTATTGTTCTTGGACTCGGCTTCTTAGGCGTTATCCCGGCATTACAGCGCGAAGTGCGCTTACATCATCGACCAACGGGAACTCTAGTCGGCGCATTTCTTCTCGGAGCAGTTTTTGCAATCGGGTGGACCCCATGTATCGGCCCAACTTTGGCTGCGGTGCAAGGAATGGCCTTACAAGAAGCTAGCGCAGTCCGAGGCGCAATTTTGAGTGCGGTGTACTGCCTTGGTTTGGGTTTACCGTTTGTAATCATCGGGCTGCTGATGGAAAAAGGTGTTCGTGCAATCAAAGTTTTGCGCACGCACTCCCGATTGATAATGCACATTGGTGGCGTACTGCTGATCATTGTCGGATTACTTTTGGTAACTGGGTATTGGAATACCGTAAATATTTGGCTGCGAAGTTTGCTGCCTGTGTGGGCGGTGCCGTTTTAATGCTGAGTTTTACTGCGTGGTTACGTTGGTTATGGCGTCAACTGACAAGTATGCGCATTGCGCTATTTCTGCTATTCCTTTTGGCATTAGCCAGCGTGCCGGGTTCAATTTTTCCGCAGCGCGGAACAGCGCCAGCCAGAGTTAGCCAGTACCTACGCGATAACCCAAAGTCTGGGCTGATTTTAGATCGCTTGCACATGTTCGATGTTTTTGCTTCACCTTGGTTTGCTGCTATCTATCTACTTCTATTTATTTCGCTTGCTGGTTGCGTCATTCCACGCTTATTCGAGTATTGGAAAGAATTACGCAGCGAGCCACCTGCTGCGCCAAAAAATCTAAGTCGTCTTGGTGTTTACCAAACTTGGCACAGCGAGGTATCTGCAGAGCTGGCCCTGCCGGACACATCCTCGAGTTGGGCCAAAAACGGTTGGCGTGTTCGAACCGCAGCAGACCATGTTTCTGCTGAGCGCGGTTATGCCCGAGAATTTGGGAATCTGCTATTTCACTTTGCGCTGCTTGGCTTATTGGTGGCGGTAGGAGTGGGAAGCTCATATGGATTCCGAGGCACAGTAATTGTCCGTGAAGGTTATGGTTTTGCAAACAATGTAACTCAATACGACAGTTTCACACCGGGTAGAGCATATTCGGTAAACGAATTAGCGCCATTTTCATTTTCATTAATAAAGTTCCATGCTTCTTATCAAGTTGGTGGAATGCAATCAGGAGCAGCTCGCGAATTTCATGCTGATGTTTCGGTTAAGTCATCGCCAACTGCATCGTCCAAGAAAGTACGCATCGAAGTTAATGAGCCGCTAAGAGTTTCTGGCGTGACTGTTTACTTGGTTGGGCATGGTTACTCGCCGGAATTCACGGTGCGCGATTCAAAGGGCGATGTGGTTTGGAAAGATGCAGCCATATTTTTGCCGCAAGATGCAAACTTCACCTCAAACGGCGTAGTCAAAGCGCCAGATAGTGTTCCACAACTTGGGCTGCAGGGTTACTTCTTGCCAACAGTCACGTCTGATTTCAGCATGGGACCGCGCTCTATTTTCCCGGCCGCAGATGATCCAAAGGTCTACCTGAGTGCTTGGCAGGGTGACCTGGGATTAGATAACGGAATTCCACAAAGTGTCTATCAATTAGATACCACAAAGATGAAACGAATTGGCACAGAAGAGTTAGCCCCTGGCCAGAAATGGGTTTTGCCCAAAGGTCAGGGAACCGTGGAATTTACGGGCTTCAGGCAGTGGGCTGCTTTTTCACTAGCGCATGATCCTGGCAAAGGCTGGGCGCTGTTATTCGCCATCTTGGCAATTGCTGGCCTAACAATGTCACTACTAATTCCACGCCGTCGAGTTTGGCTGCGGATTACAGAATCGCAAGACGGGGGTAACCTGTATGAAGTTGGTGGGTTAGCGAAAACTCAAGCGCCGGGGCTGCCAGCAGATGTAGCAAAACTTGCCCAACTCGCACTTGAAATTGCACCGGAGGTAACTCGTGATTAATGAATCACTAGCACACACCAGTAACATCCTTGTCTACGCAGCCATGACCGGCTTTGTGGTGGCAATGGTTGCTTTTGCGATATCGCTTTCCAAGAGTCGGCGCATTGAGTCACTTGAAGATTCTGTTGCCCGCACTAATTCAATTTCACCAGCCGCCCGCCTGGGTGGAACTGCCACATTGGAGCAGGCAACTGTTTCCACTGCGTTAACTGATGGTGATGAACGAGGCGCGGGTCGACGCGCAGGTAACATCGGCATGTCGCTCACTTGGCTTTCCACACTTTTGCTAGGTGCGTCAATTTTGTGTCGTGGTATTTCTGCTCACCGTTTGCCTTGGGGAAATATGTACGAGTTTTCCCTTGCTGCCGGTTTCGCAATTGCAATCTCTTATTGTGTGCTTTCAGTAAAGCGCGATTTACGTTGGCTTGGCCTATTCATCGTTGTACCAGTGCTTCTTGATTTAGGTATCGCTACAACGGTTCTCTACACCGATAGTGAAGACTTAGTGCCAGCTCTTCATTCGTACTGGCTAGCAATCCATGTAACTGCTGCAACTGTTTGTGTTGGCGCTTTTTCAGTGGGCGCGGCGCTTTCTGCGCTGTACTTAGTTGCCGAGCGCGCTGAATCTCGAATTCTGGCCGGTCTTGAAGTCGGGCGCACAGGCGCTTTAGCAAAACGGCTACCTTCGGCAGATCGCCTCGATTTGATGGCTTATAGAATCCATGCTTTTATGTTCCCGCTTTGGACTTTCGCAGTAATTTCTGGCGCGATCTGGGCTGAAGCCGCCTGGGGTCGTTATTGGGGCTGGGATCCAAAAGAAACTTGGGCCTTCATTACTTGGGTAATTTATGCGGCGTACTTGCACGCGCGAGTAACGGTTGGCTGGCGCGGTCGCAAAGCTGCCTACATCGCAATTGCTGGTATTTCGGCGATTCTCGTGAACTACTTCGTGGTTAACATTTTGATCCCAGGTTTACATTCGTATTCTGGCGTTAAATAAGCCATCAGCCTGAACAAAATTTTGGTTAGCCACACAAATCAAATCTGACTTTAGACTTAACTTATGAAACCAACTCTGATCTACACACTTTCCCGACTTGCCCTGCTTGGACTTTGTCTGGGTCTTGGTTACTTGGCCAGCTTGCGCGGTGTCATCTTGTTGCTCGCAGCGTTTTTGGGATCAGGCTTATTGTCGTTTGTACTTTTAACAAAGCAGCGCACAGCGATGGGTGAAAAAATTGGGACAGCGTTATCTGCTGTGAACCAAAAAATTGAGGCAAATACGGGTAAGGAAGATATCGATTAAGAATTTGCTATTGCAAAACTAAGGATCAAGGAAAATACGAATAGGGTTTTTCCAGTTCCAGCTAAAACTGTAATCAGTGCCTTGCCTTGTGCGCCACTACGAATCACTTTGATTGGTTCAACCGCAATGAATCCAGCACTTACTGCTACCCAAGCAAGCGTTGGTCCCTTTTCAATAAGCGACATGGCGATAGAAATTCCAATTCCGACCATAACTGTAAGCACAAAAAGTGCGCGAGTTTTTGCATCACCTAAGCGCACAGCCAGTGTTTTTTTACCAGCAACAATATCGCTTGGAATATCTCGAACATTGTTGGCCAGCAAAATTGCAGTTGAAAGTAATCCGCATGAAACGCCGCCCAAAACAGATAGCACAGAAATATTCCCTGTTTGGCTGGCGCTAGTGCCAATCACTGCGACCAATCCAAAGTAAGTGAAGACAAAGACTTCGCCAAGGCCCAAGTAACCGTATGGCTTCGAGCCACCCGTATAAAACCATGCGGCCAACATTGCCGACAGGCCAACTGGTAGCAGAATCCAAAGTCCGCTGGCTGCAGCCATAATCAGTCCAGCTATTCCAGCAACTGTGAAACTTAAAAATGCAGCTCCCTTCACTGCAGAAGGAGTTGCTAGTTTCTGCCCGACAAGGCGCACCGGACCAACTCGCACATCATCAGTGCCTCTTATTCCGTCGCTGTAATCATTAGCAAAGTTAACCCCGATTTGTAGCGCTAAGGCCACAACCAACGCACATAAGGCAATACCAATGCGAGCACTTCCGGCAAAGTCAGCGATTGCGGTACCGACAAGTACCGGCGCAATTGCCGCTGGCAGTGTGCGAGGACGTGTACCTGCGATCCATTGCGATCTCGTTGCCATGATTTCCTTGTCTAGCTTGCGCCAGGATGATTAAGTTGACCATCCGAGATTTCTTGATTTGCTTGGAGTCTTAAGCCAAGGCGATCAATCTTTCCACTATCGAGCATAGGCAACTGGTCCACAAATGAAACAGTGCGGGGAGTGGCAGCCCGACCAATTCGCTGAGCGACTGCGTCTTGAATTTCACGTCGCAACTTGTTTTTAGATTCTGCGGTGTGGGTTTCATTGTTGCGCAACACTACATACGCCACAGGCAAAGAACCCCATAGCGGGTCAGTTACATCGATAACTGCCACTTCATCAATATTTGGGTGATGTCGAATAGCTGCTTCAACCGCAGAAAGTGCAACGTTAACACCACCCACTGTGACTATGTCATCAAGACGACCAAGTATGTGAATCAAACCGGCTGGGTCAATTGCCCCAACATCGTGAGTAATGAATCGGTTATCTACAAATGAAACCCCATCCAAGTCTGGGCGTAACCGGTAGCCAGAAGCGAGTACTGAACCTGCAATACTGATGCGTCCTGGTTGTGCATCTTGCTCTGAAGCAATAGATACCTGCACCCCATTTAGTGGCATGCCATCGAAAACACACCCACCGCAAGTTTCACTCATGCCATAAGAGACTGAAACTTTGATTCCGAGTTGTCGCAATTTTTCCAAGAGTGGTTGGGGAGTTGCTGCTGCGCCGCTCAACACTAAGTCGTAAGCCTGAAGTGCTTCGATTCCAACTTTGCCTGAATCGATGAGCCGGGAAATTTGTGTTGGCACCAAACTCACCATCAGCGGACGTCCATCAGCTTGTGAACTTCGAACCGCGCTTTGGGTAGTTGCCCAAAAAGTTGGCGCACTAAATTGCCGAGCCCCACCAATCGAGGGATCAAGCACGATGGGACTGTTATTGAAGTGGGAACGCACAAGGACCATCAGTCCAGCAATTCGATGTATTGGCATGGCAAGAACCCAACGGGAGTCTGTGCCAAATCTTTGACCGAAGGCAGTAGCCGAAGCATGTAGAGCTGTGCGTGAAAGCAGTGTGCCGCGCGGAGTCCCAGTTGAACCAGAGGTTGAACAGACAATAGCTATTTCATCAGATTCAATTAGAAAATCGGGATCGTCAGCGCGAATTACCGACTTGATTGTGGAGGCAACACTTTCTGGCTCAGTTGGAATGGGCGCAATTGCTGGTCCGGTTCCGTCCAAGGCTCGACGAAGTGCTGGCTGGATTTGCATAAGCCCGCCCGCGCCTGGCGAAATCAGGACAGATGCAAGCATCTGCCTGCTTACCTGATTGGCGAATGTGTCAGAAGTGCTCATTGAGACTAGCCTAGAGCGAGACGCAACTAAAGATTTCAAGGTATGCCATGGATACACGTAATCAATACCCATTAGAGCCGATTGCCCCTGCTGGTAGCCCTGCTTTAACTGACCCAGCGCACTCATCCATGATTCCTGCTTGTCAGTGGGAAAGCATTGGCGAGTTCTCGGATATCAAACTTGAACTGGCAACGGATGAAGCAGCGGGCATAGCCAAAATAACAATTAATCGGCCAGAAAAACGAAATGCATTTCGCCCGCAAACTGTGACCGAATTACTACACGCATTCGAAATCGTTCGAGACCATCCAAGAGTCGGTGTGGTTATTTTGACAGGCCAAGGTGATTTAGCATTCTGCAGTGGTGGCGATCAGAGTATTCGCGGTGACGACGGTTACATCGGTGACGACTCTGTTGCACAAGCGGGCGTAGGCCGACTAAATATCTTGGATCTGCAAATTGCCATTAGGCGGATTCCAAAGCCAGTTATTGCAATGGTTGCTGGTTACGCAATTGGTGGTGGCCACGTCCTACATGTTGTTTGCGATTTAACGATTGCTGCAAGTAATGCTCGCTTTGGTCAGACAGGTCCAAAAGTTGGCTCATTTGATGGCGGATACGGATCTGGTTTATTAGCTAAACACATTGGTCAGAAACGCTCGCGTGAAGTTTGGTATTTATGTCGTCAGTATGGATCTGCACAAGCGTACGACTGGGGTCTAGTAAACCAAGTCGTTCCAATTGAGGATCTTGAACTTGAGACTGTGATTTGGGCGAATGAAATACTTTCAATGTCCCCGCTTGCACTTCGTATGCTTAAGGCAAGCCATAATGCAGTTGATGATGGCTTAGCGGGCGTGCAGCAACTAGCAGGCGATGCGACACTGTTGTTCTACATGAGCGAAGAAGCGCAAGAAGGTCGTAACGCATTCAAGGAAAAGCGCGAGCCAGACTTCAACCGTTTCCCCAAACGCCCTTAACCTGAAGGCACATCTGTAATGTCGATTGAAGTTTTGGCCGATGAAGCTTTGGCATTTTCTGTGCCACTTGCAATGGCGTTTCGGTCGACGCAAAATCGAGAAGGTTTAGTTTTTCAAGGCCCAAGTGGCTGGGGTGAATTCGCGCCATTTCCTGAATACGACGATGCGATTGCCGGTCGCTGGCTGGCCGGCGCTCTGGAAATGGCATTTGGGAAATTGCCAAAACTGGTTCGCAATCAAGTGCCAGTAAATGCCATAGTTCCGGCTACTGACGAAATGACGGCCTACGAAATAGTAGAACGCGCAGTTACGCGCAGCGGCATCTCTACAGTCAAAGTTAAAGTAGCCCAAGCGGGGCAGTCGTTAGCTGATGATGTTGCTCGAGTTCGCGCGGTTAGAAGTGCCCTATCGAGTAATGGAATCGCCAATGGAAAAATCCGACTTGATGCCAACGGTGGCTGGTCACTTGAGCGTGCCCAAAAAGATTTGAACATTTTGGCAGACGCAGCCAATGGACTCGATTATGTTGAGCAACCGTGTGCAGATTTGAGTGACTTAAAACAATTACGTGCACGTACTGATGTTCTCATCGCAGTTGATGAGGGCCTACGTTTAGCATCCGAGTTTGATGTTTTAGCTATTCGAGATGCCGCTGATATTTTAATTGTTAAATCACTTCCGCTTGGTGGGGTTGTTCAGGCTCTGCGCTTGATCGATCGCATCGGCCTTGCGCTTGTCGTCAGTGGGAGTATGGACACTTCAGTGGGTTTAGCTAGTTCATTATTTTTAGCTGGCAGCGTCACGGAACTTTATGGTGCTTGTGGGGTGGGAACCGGTCCGCTACTGGCTTTGGATTTAGTACACACCACAAAATTGGCACACAATGGAGTCATGGATGTTGAGCGCACAAATCCAGATTTGGATTGTTTAGCGGTTGCGCACGCATTAACGTCGAAGCAACAGCAATCTAGTTGGCGCACTCGTATGGTTAATGCTTGGTACGCAAGTGCCCAAGACTTAGTTTCGCCAGAAGTTAAGCATGCGGTGCTGGCATGCTAGACAAATCCACCTCGGTAGCACGCGCTGTAGTTAGCACTTTAATTAACCAAGGCGTGCAGCATGTTGTAGTTGCACCTGGTTCGCGTAGTGCGCCGCTTGCCATAGCATTCATGCAAGCTGAAGCAGCTGGACTAATCAAGGTTCATGTGCGCATTGACGAGCGTGATGCCGGTTTTCTTGCACTAGGGCTAGCAAAAGCGAGTGGGAATCTTGTGCCAATAGTTGTGACATCTGGCAGCGCAGTTGCAAATCTTTTACCTGCTGTTGTTGAGGCTTACCAGTCTGGTGTTTCACTTTTAGTGTTGAGCGCTGATCGACCAATTGTTGCGCGAGGCAAGAGCGCTCCCCAAACGATTGCCCAGTCAAACATCTTCAGTTCATTTGCAAAAGCCAATTACGACTCAGATTGTGATTCATTTTCTACCGCAACATTTGCTGAACTTATTAAACTTTCGGGCGCAACACATCGCGGACCAATACATGTCAACATCCAATTTGAAATGCCACTTGTACCAACGGCTGAAAATGTTGCTTGGACACCTGAGTATTCGCAAGTCGATTTGCCAGTCAGTCAGGAGTCACAGGGCAAACGCTTTGACCTGCCCACACGTGGTGTCATTGTCGCTGGTGACATTGTTGATATCGCGCAGGCTCGTGAAGTTGGAAACCTTGCGCAGGCGCTGGGCTGGCCAATTATTGCTGAACCATCAGCAAATCTGCATTCTGAATTGAATACGCTGGCTCATGGTGTTTTAGTTGTGGCAAGTAATTCAATGCCAACTCCCGAATGCGTTTTGACGGTAGGAACGGTTGGGCTTTCACGGCCGATTTTGAATCTGCTTAAAGTAACCCCGAAACACATTGCGGTCCATTTTTCCGGCAATGGTCCGGATTTACCAGATCCTGTTCAAAGTGCCAGTGAAGTATTACCTGCGCTGCCTGTTGCAGAAAGTGAAGTCGATAGGCAGTGGCTGACATCCTGGCAACAAGCTGATTCGCTGATTAGCGAAGTGGTTTCGCGCAACTTGCAAGGACAAACTCTTAGTGGCCCATCTGCGGCGCTGCAAGTTTGGAATCATGCCAAGGACTCAGACCAACTTATGGTTGCCGCATCTTGGCCAGTTCGCCACCTTGAAGCTTTCGCGCCCAAGCGAACGGGACTGCGAGTTTTTGGTAACCGTGGGGCAAATGGCATTGATGGCTTAATCTCAACGGCTTGGGGGATCGCAGATGCGATGTCTGGGCGCACCTATCTCTTAATCGGTGATGTGGCTTTTCTACATGACATCGGCGGATTGAATGTCGGGGAAGGCACCGAGCAACCTAATCTCACCGTAGTTGTGTTAGACAACGATGGCGGTGGAATTTTTAGCCAGCTTGAACAGGGTAGAGCCGAATTCGAACCATACTTTGAAAAGGTATTTGGTACTCCACACGGCAAAGATCTTTGGCAGATTGCTGAGAGTTTTGGTTTTGCAACAACTCGAGTAACAACGCAAAAAGAATTAGAAAGTGCTTTGCAGCGCACTGCTTCGATACCTGGTGTCCACATCGTAATCTGCCTTACGGGGGAGCGAGCGTTAGAAAATACCCTCATTCAGCGCATAAACAGCGAAATAGGGCAAGCACTTTAAACTTATGCGCAGGCGGGGAATCCGTCGTATTGTTTTCACAACGGATGTTTAATCAAAGAGCATCGTTACCGAAAGGGAATATCATGACCAATCCAGAGGATGCAACCATAACTGTAAAAGCTAATGGTTCACTACAGGTTAAGGGCGCCACGATTATTGGTGCTGATGGTGTTGTGATTAGTACCGAAGAGGCTGTTTTCTTATGTCGATGTGGGCATTCGCAGAATAAGCCATTCTGTGATGGCGGCCATCGCGCAGCTGGCTTTGAAGATTCTGGTTGCCACGAACCTACAAGTTCATAATTTTTTATTCGGAAAATTTTTAGTTTCCTGACTCCTGTCGGATGCAAGGTGTAGCGTTTAAATACCAAAGCAGAAACTGAGAATCCCATGTCTAAGTCATTACGCGTAGAAGTAATCCAGCCTGAAGGCGCTTCATTGCCCCGGCGTGTTTCTTACTCGCAACTGTCTAAGTACAACCAATGTGGGCTTCGCTACTACTTCAGCTACTTAGCTAGCTGGTCCGAGCCACAGACTTCTGCGCTTGTTGGCGGAAATATCGCGCACGATGTAATCGAGCGTTTGTATCGCCTCCCAAACGAAGAGCGCACTCTGGACAGAGCGCTTGAGTTATTGCGTGAACACGGTCCGCGCATGCTAAAGGCGCCTGATTACGCAAAGTTTGCCAGTGACAACGCAATGAAAGCCAATGTTAAAGAAGCAGTCGAGAATCTTTTCAAATTAGAGACCCCAAGCGAGCTTGTAGTTGAGCCAGAACACCTTGAGATGGAACTTGAAGTTGAAATCGATGGCGTTAAATTTTTTGGCAAAGTCGATCGATTTACGGTAGATGGTGTTAATCGAGTAACTGACTACAAAACGGGGAAAAATCCTGGCAGATATGTGGATGACAAACTAAAGCAGCCTTACCTATACGCACTTGCATTCAAGATGCAGCATGACATTGATGTTGATGAAGTTGAACTTATTTTTCTCAATGCAAAACACATTGAGAAACGACCTGTTGATTTTGCGATAGCTGAGGCTATGGGAGTATCGCTGGTAAGAATGCGAGCTGAGAGCGAACTTTCGGTCAGCGCCTCAGCATGGGATGCAAGTCCTGGAAAACTTTGTTCATATTGTGTTTTCGAAGCTGTTTGCCCCGCGGTAACTCCTAATTCAGCAAAACCTGGTTCGATTGAAAGCGACAATGCCTTGATCCAGTTGGGTTTAACTCGTCGGGCCCATTAACCGCGCATTGCTAGTGTGCCGGCCCGTAGTAACTACACTTGGAAGATGCGCAACTCTCGTTACCGTTACTCACGTTTAGTCATGATTGTTGGTGCTATTACTTTCGGTATCAATGCAATTTGGCTATTGACATCGCCGCGAGGATTCTCCAAATACATTGGTTTTGAGACTGCCGATACAAACACTTGGGGATTTCAGATGCTCGGCGTAATTCTCGTTGCGTTAGCTGTGCACATGTCCGCGACTTCGAGGCAAGTTCCGGATGCGGTTTTCCGTCGGGCCGCAATTGTGATGATTTTTGTTTCACTAGGTTTGTCTTATTTGACTTACAACGCTCCGGGCCAGCACACAACGGGACGAATGATTTTTGTTGCTATCGGTGCATTATTTGCCCTGCTGTATGCAGTGACATTGCCAATTAAAAGTATTGGTATTTTGGAAGAAGAACCTAAGTAATTTCCCGATTAGATTAAAGCGCTACGCATAGCGTTGAACTTTGCATTTGATTCAGCAATTTCGAGTTCACTTGTTGAACCGGCCACTATTCCACATCCTGCATAAAGGCGAAGTTGAGTCCTGTTTGTGCCTTCGATAGCGGCGCAGCGAAGCGCGATACCAAATTCGCCATCGCCATTGTGAGTGAACCAACCTACTGGCCCGGAGTAACGACCACGCTCGATAACCTCGAGATCATTGATTGCACCTAGCGCACGTTCAGTTGGCGTGCCGCATACTGCTGCAGTTGGGTGCAAGGATGCGGCCAACGCAAGTGCGGATACATTTTCCGCAAGTTCACCAGTTATGTCAGTGGCAAGGTGTTGCACATTGGCTAGCTGCAAAATAAATGGCGCATCTGGAACCACTAAGTCGGTGCAGTGCTGCGCGAGTGCAGATTGCACTGACCTGACTGCGTATTCGTGTTCTTCTTGATCTTTGCCAGAGTCTAGAAGCGATGCAGCCAAGGCATCGTCTCGGCCCAGGTTTGAACTTCGGCGAACAGTTCCAGCAAGCACGCGGCTAGTTACTTGCTTGCCACCTCGACGAATTAGTAGTTCAGGCGTAGCGCCAACTAAACCATCAACGCTAAACGCCCAGCAATCAGGGAACTCGCTATTAAGTCGTTGTAACAGTGCGCCAACATGAAGTGGAATGTCTAGTTGCGCCACAATGTCGCGGGCCAAAACTACTTTGTCGAGCTCGCCGCTATTTATTCGAGCGATTGCTTGCTCAACACTTTCTTGCCAAGCTTCAACAGATTGTGTTCCGGGTAACCAAGTAATTGATTCAACGGGTATTTGCTCTGGAGTTATTTTTTCTATTCGTGCTAGTGCTTCACGCAGCAGATGATCTAAGTCATTTTTATGAGCAACAACTGTAATTGTGGTTTTGCCATCTGTTCGTTGTACACAAATTTGTGGCACAACTACCACAGAAAGACCTGGCTCTGCAGCGAAAGCAAACGAGGCGAATGCCAGGGCGCTATCGCCAGAAGTCTGTTCACACCAGTTACTCCACCAGCGCTGCGCGCGGCTAAACCGCTCTGCGCCAGTGAATTCAGCGCGTGCGGTGGTGCCCCAGCCGACAATGCCTGTGTGGTTATCTGCAGTTCCGCGCACCCAAGCGTGCCCACCATCGGCAGGAAGTAGCTGTAGCAAGTTTGGAATGTCAGCAATCAGGACACTTCGTACGTAGTAACTAGAGTCAGGAGCCAAAGCTAGTGATGTCATAACCTCTTTAGCGTAAGCCAATCAGGTTCGCTGGCATCAGGGCGGGGTTGAACCGATTTTTCGCACCACAGTATTTAATGACAGACTAGACGCATGTCACGTGCTCACTTGAACAAAGATCCCGATGAAGTAGCGGCAATGTTTGATGCCGTCGCCAAACGCTACGACGTGACTAACGATGTACTTTCCTTCGGACAGACCCGCACTTGGCGCAAAGCAGTGGTTGCTTCAATCAATCCGCAGCCAGGTGAGAAGATTCTAGATTTAGCCGCTGGCACAGGTACGAGCACTCAGCCGTTTTATCTTGCTGGCGCAGATCCTGTTGCTTGTGATTTCAGCCAAGGCATGATTGAAGTGGGTCGCAATCGGTTCCCGCATCTAACTTTTGTGCAAGGCGATGCCTTGGATTTACCCTTTGCTGACAACACTTTTGATGCAGTTACCATCTCGTTTGGTCTGCGAAATGTAAATGATGTTGATTTGGCCCTGCGCGAGTTATATCGAGTTACCAAACCATCAGGGCGCCTAGTCATTTGCGAGTTCAGCTCGCCAACTTGGGCGCCAATGCGCACGGTTTACTTGGAATATTTGATGAAAGCATTGCCAGGGGTGGCCACCAGGGTCTCGAGTAACCCAGATGCGTACGTTTATTTGGCCGAATCTATTCGAGCGTGGCCAAACCAACCAGAATTAGCCGAGCAAATCATGAAGGCGCGTTGGCAAGATTGTGCCTGGCGCAACCTAACTGGTGGCATCGTGGCTCTTCACCGAGCAGTCAAGTCAGCTGAGTAAATGGTCGCAAAAGTTTTACCCCTTGTTGCCCGCATCCCGCATTGGTGAAGATGTGCTGCGTTCGCTAAACTAGAAACCGACCTAGTGAAAATTTTCACAAACGCACAAAGTTGTGTATTTGCCTGAACTTTTCCATCTCGATTCTGCTGTGATTAGCACAGCAAACCGTGCGTAACTCGAACGCGAAAGAGGGTGCAACCAAGTGGGACAAGGCGCGATTTACCTACCCATTCTGTTTTTAGGTCTGTTGGCTTTTGGCTTTGCTGCATTTTCGGTAGTGGCCGCCACATTTACTGGACCAAAACGATACAACCGAGCAAAAGTTGAAGCTTACGAATGTGGCATTCAACCAACTCCGCAACCTGAAGGTGGCGGCCGGTTCCCAGTGAAGTATTACTTAACTGCAATGTTGTTCATTATTTTTGATATTGAAATTGTTTTCCTTTACCCATGGGCTGTCACGTGTGACAAACTTGGAGTTTTTGGGTTGGCCGAAATGGTGTTATTTATTGTCACAGTGTTAGCTGCGTACGCATTTGTTTGGCGTCGCGGCGGCCTCGAGTGGGATTAGTTAGGTGCACGAGTAATGGGTATTGAAGAAAAATTACCAAGTGGAGTTCTACTCACAACTGTTGAAGGCTTAGCTGGTTACGCACGTAAAAACTCGCTGTGGCCAGCAACCTTTGGACTAGCATGCTGCGCGATTGAAATGATGGCATCCGGTGCTGGACGCTACGACTTAGCGCGGTTCGGTATGGAAGTTTTTCGAGCTTCACCACGCCAGGCTGACTTGATGATTGTGGCCGGTCGCGTAAGCCAAAAGATGGCGCCAATTGTTCGCCAGATCTACGATCAGATGGCAGCACCTAAATGGGTTTTGGCCATGGGGGCTTGCTCATCATCAGGCGGAATGTTCAATAACTACGCCATTATTCAGGGGGTAGATCACATTGTGCCTGTTGACATCTACTTGCCAGGTTGCCCACCGAGACCAGAGATGCTGATCGATGCATTGCTGAAACTGCATGATCAAATTTCAGAGACAAAACTTGGAACAAACCGCAAACGTCAGCTAGAAGATCTTGAGAATGCAGCGCTTATCGCAACCCCAACTATCGATCAGGTTGGGCTAATGCGATGAATGACGATGTAGTAAAAGCGGGGTTGCCCCTACTTCAGGTAACCACTGTTCGCGAGGGCATGTTTGGCGCGAGTGGGTCGGGTGACACTTCAGGTTTCGGCGGTTTGGTTTCCGTAGTTCCAGTTCCAGTTGCATCTGCGCAACCGTTCGGAAATTACTTTGACGAAATTTATGCAGAGCTAGTTGCCGCGCTTCCACTTTTCAAGTCGTCAGCCGAAAAAGCATTCGACAAAATTGTTGTAGCGCATGACGAGATGACGATTTATGTTCACCCAACTGAACTTCTTGCCGTTGCTCGCACCTTGCGCGACGAACCAGGTCTTCGGTTCGAATTGTGCCTAGGTGTGAGCGGAGTTCACTACCCAAATCAAACTGGTGCTGAACTTCACGCGGTCTACCACTTCCGGTCGATCACACACAACCGCCGTGTTCGCTTAGAGGTTGTCGCTGCAGATTCACACCCGCACATTCCATCAATTGTTTCTATTTATCCAACGAACGATTGGCACGAGCGCGAAACCTTCGATTTCTTTGGCATCATCTTCGATGGCCATCCACACTTAACTCGCATTCAAATGCCAGACGATTGGCAAGGTCATCCACAACGTAAGGATTACCCACTTGGTGGAATTCCGGTTGAGTACAAAGGCGCAACAGTGCCAGCTCCAGATGAGCGGAGGTCATACAACTAATGACTGATACATACGCAGCGTCATACGACACAACTGAAGGTCGCGTCTTCACCGTTATGGGCCAAGACTGGGACACCATTACTGGTAACGCAGCTGGCGAAACCGAACGTATCGTGGTCAACATGGGTCCGCAGCACCCATCAACTCACGGCGTACTTCGCTTGATTCTGGAAATTGAAGGCGAAACCGTAACCGAAGCCCGATGTGGCATTGGTTATTTGCACACGGGCATTGAAAAAAACATGGAGTACCGACACTGGACTCAGGGCGTAACTTTTGTTACCCGCATGGACTACTTAAGCCCATTTTTTAACGAAACTGCCTACTGCTTAGGCGTGGAAAAACTGCTCGGTATCACTGATCAAATTCCCGAACGCGCAAATGTAATTCGCGTGATGATGATGGAACTGAACCGAGTCTCGTCACACCTTGTTGCGTTGGCTACCGGCGGTATGGAACTAGGCGCATTAACAGCCATGATTTTTGGTTTCCGTGAACGTGAATCAGTTCTTGACCTTTTTGAACTAGTAACTGGCCTTCGCATGAATAGTGCATACATTCGCCCCGGCGGTGTTGCCCAAGATTTGCCAGCTGGAGCTGAAGAAAAGATTCGCGAAACTATCAAGGCATTGCCGCGTCGTTTTAAAGACACCGCAGACATGTTGGTTGGCAACTCCATTTGGATGGGCCGCACTTCAGGTGTGGGCATTCTTGACCTGGCTGGCTGTATGGCGCTTGGTGCAACAGGTCCGATTCTGCGTGCTACTGGATTGCCAGCAGACTTGCGTAAATCTGACCCATACTGCGGTTACGAAAATTACGAATTTGATGTCATCACTAAGGACACTTCAGATGCTTATGGCCGGTTCTTGATTCGTTTGGAAGAAATGGAACAGTCACTTAACATCGTTGATCAGTGTCTTGATCGCTTAGCGCCGGGTCCAGTAATGGTGGAAGACAAAAAGATTGCTTGGCCGGCTCAGCTTTCAATCGGCAGCGATGGTCAAGGCAACTCTCTCGATCACATCCGCCACATCATGGGCGAAAGTATGGAAGCACTAATCCATCACTTCAAACTTGTAACTGAAGGATTCAACGTGCCAGCCGGTCAGGCTTATGTTGCCGTTGAATCACCACGTGGCGAACTTGGTGTGCATGTTGTTTCAGACGGTGGCACTCGTCCTTACCGCGTGCATTACCGCGATCCGTCATTTACAAACTTGCAGGCAACTGCGGCGATGTGCGAAGGCTCGCAAATTGCTGACGTGATTGCGGCTGTTGCGTCAATCGACCCTGTCATGGGGGGAGTGGATCGCTAAATGTCACTAACCGAAGATACCCGAACTAAAGCGCGCGAAATCATTGCTCGCTATCCACATGCACGTTCAGCGCTGCTCCCGATGCTGCACCTAGTGCAGGCGCAAGAAGGTTATGTAAGCGCCGATGGCATTGCACTTTGTGCTGAAGAACTGGCACTAACTACTGCTGAAGTTTCAGCAGTGGCGACTTTCTACACGATGTACCACAAGAAGCCAGTTGGCGAGTATCACATCGGTGTTTGCATCAACCCAGGTTGTGGCATTCTCGGTGGCGACGCGATTTGGTCAACTCTTTGCAGTCGCCTCGGTATTAGCAACGACGAAGTAACTGATGATGGCAAGATTTCGCTTGAGCGCATTGAATGCCAAGCAGCTTGCACTCATGCACCAGTAATGACCGCTAACTGGGAATTCCTGGACAACATGACGCCAGAATCTGCTGTTGATGTTGTTGAAAAACTGCGTTCCGGCCAAGAAGTTCACAGCACGCGCGGACCAAAGATTCCAACTTTCAAAGAAAACGAATTAGTTCTTGCCGGATTTGACGATGGCTTAGCTGGCGAGGGCGTACAGGCTGACGAGTACATGCTTGCTGGTTTGAATCGAGCTAAAGAATTAGGCCAAAGCGCGCCGGAGGTAAAGGCATGACATTAACTCCAGTTCTATCCGCACATTGGGATGACGCAGATTCGTACACAATTTCGGGTTACATGCGCCACGGTGGATACACCGCATTTAAAAAAGCATTAACCACAGACCCTGATGAAATCATTTCGTTAGTTAAAGACTCAGGCTTACGGGGTCGCGGTGGCGCAGGTTTCCCAACTGGTTTGAAGTGGAGCTTTGTTCCACAAAACGATGGCAAGCCGCACTACTTAGTTATCAACGCCGACGAGTCTGAGCCAGGTGCTTGTAAAGATATTCCGTTGATGATGGCGAATCCACACTCGTTAATCGAAGGCATGATTATCGCGGCATTTGCAATGCGCGCAAACCACGCTTTCATTTACATTCGTGGTGAAGTGCCACATGTTTTCCGCCGCGTAAACGCCGCAATTCGTGAGGCTTACACCGCTGGGTACCTTGGCAAGAACATCATGGGCTCCGGATTTGATCTTGAAGTTGTGCTTCATGCTGGAGCGGGAGCATACATTTGTGGTGAAGAAACCGCGCTACTTGATTCACTCGAAGGCCGCCGTGGACAACCCCGTTTGAAGCCACCGTTTCCTGCAGTTGCCGGGCTTTATTCATCGCCATCATGCGTGAACAATGTTGAGACCATCGCAAACATTCCTTACATCTTTAACAACGGTGTCGATTGGTTCCGATCATTTGGCACCGAAAAATCACCAGGATTCAAGTTATTCGCAGTTTCGGGTCATGTGAATCGCCCTGGTATTTACGAGGCTCCGCTGGGTATCACTATGCGCGAACTTTTGGAACACGCAGGTGGCGTTCGTGCTGGACACAGTGTGAAGTTCTGGTTGCCAGGTGGCTCATCAGTACCGATGCTTACCCCTGAACATTTAGACACTCCACTGACTTACGAAGACATCGCTGCCGCAGGTTCAATGCTTGGCACTGGAACTCCGATGGTGTTCGACAACACAACATCAGTTGTGCGAGCAGTTACCGGCTGGCTTGCTTTCTACAAGCACGAATCATGTGGCAAGTGCACGCCATGTCGTGAAGGTACTTACTGGATCAGCGATGTTTTGCATCGCCTTGAAGAAGGTCATGGAACCGAAGCAGACCTAGAAACTCTGGTTGAATTGTGTGCACAGATTGCTGGTCGATCATTTTGCGCACTTGGTGACGCAGCAGCAACGCCGTTCCCCGCAGCGCTTAAGTATTTCCGCGATGAATTTGTGCAGGCAACTACAACGCCAGCTAACGAGTCTTACGATCCAACCGCTGCCACCGTTTTCGCAGGAGCAAGCCGATGACTGTTACAACTTCCACTGTCACTTGCACTGTTGACGGGGTAACTGTTGAAGTACCTGCTGGCACGCTAATCATTCGTGTGGCCGAAATGCTTGGCACCGCAATTCCACGTTTCTGTGATCACCCACTTCTAGACACAGTGGCAGCTTGTCGCATGTGCCTAGTTGAAATTGAAGGTCAGCCAAAGCCACAGCCATCTTGTGCGATTCCAGTAACCGAAGGCATGGTTGTCAAAACTCAGCACACCAGCGAAGTTGCCGCAGCTGCGCAGGCTGGCGTGATGGAGTTCTTGCTGATTAACCATCCACTTGATTGCCCGGTGTGTGACAAGGGTGGCGAATGTCCGCTACAGAATCAGGCAATGACAAGTGGTCGTAGCGAGACTCGATTCACTGGCGTAAAACGCACATTCCCGAAGCCAATCAATGTCAGCGCCCAGGTTCTTCTAGACCGCGAACGTTGCGTTTCATGCGCGCGCTGTACTCGCTTTGCTGATCAAATTGCTGGCGATCCGTTCATTGAACTTCTAGAGCGTGGGGCAAAACAGCAGGTTGGCATCTCCGAAGATCAGCCGTTCGATTCTTACTTCTCTGGTAACACAATCCAGATTTGCCCGGTAGGCGCATTAACAAGTGCGAAGTACCGATTCCGTTCCCGTCCATTCGACTTAGTTAGCACTCCAACTGCTTGTGAACACTGCGCAAGTGGTTGTGCGCTTCGCACCGACGTGCGTCGCGGCATTGTTATGCGTCGCTTGGCGTGGGATGCTCCGGAAGTTAATGAAGAGTGGAACTGCGACAAGGGTCGCTTTGCCTTCCCTTACTTAACCCAAGCGCGAATCACGACTCCACTTGTTCGTGACGAAGATGGAAATCTTGTTCCAGCATCTTGGCCAGAAGCAATTCGTGTTGCCGCAGCCGGCTTAGCTAAAACTGGCGCACAAACCGGTGTTCTTACTGGTGGCCGTTTAACTAATGAAGATGCTGGCGCATACGCAGCATTTGCGCGCGGAGTGCTTGGCACAAACGATGTAGATTTCCGCGCTCGCGCAGTGAGCGATGAAGAGACCGCGTTTTTGGCAAATCATGTTGCTGGACGCGGCTTGGATGTCACTTATGCCGATCTAGAAGCAGCGCCAGCGGTGTTATTGGTTGAGTTTGAACCAGAAGACGAGTCACCGATTGTTTTCTTGCGCCTTCGTAAAGCAGCGCGTACTCGGGGAACAAAGGTTTATTCGGTAGCACCATATGCAACTACCGGTTTGGGCAAAGTTGGTGGCACGTTAATTGCAACTGCGCCACATGCAACTCCATCCGCCGTTGCTGGTTCAGCCAAATTAGTAGCCGAATCAGGCAGCGTTATTTTGGTTGGCGAACGCGCGGCCTCCACACCAGGACTACTTACTGCAGTTGCCGAGTTAGCAACAGCGACAGGTGCTCGCATCGGTTGGATTCCTCGTCGCGCCGGCGATCGTGGCGCACTTGATGCTGGTCTGTTGCCAATTAATGGGCGCAATACTGAAGACATCATCGATGCAGTTGGCTCAGACATTTCGGGTCTAGTAATCGCTGGCGTCGCAAGTGAAGATTTGATGGCGGACCTCGAAGGCGCAATTGAGCGCGCTGAGTTTGTTGTCTCACTTGAAACCCGGCACACCGATGTAACGGCAATTGCTGATGTAGTTTTCCCAGTGGCCACTGTGGTTGAAAAAGCTGGAACATTACGCAACTGGGAAGGTCGCGATCGCAGTTTCACCGCTGTGGCACCTAAACAAGGTGTCATTAGTGACGCTGCGGTTCTTGGCGAAATCGCACAGGAACTGGGCGTTCAACTTTCGGTTACTGAAAACTTTTGGGCAACTGCTGATAAGCCGGCACTTTCTGGCGCAGCTGTGGGCGCACCAGTTCTTGAATCTGGCCAGGCTGAACTAAGTTCTTGGCGCCACTTGTTAGATAAGGGCACATTGCAAGATGGCGAGCCTTACTTAGCAGCCACTTCGCGTGTTGCTGTCATTCGGGTAAGTGCTGCCACTGCAAAGTCTCTTAGCTTGGTCGATGGGGAATTCGCAACTGTAGATTGCTCTGGAGTAACAGCAAGTGCGCGAGTCATCTTCACCCACGACATGGTTGATGGGGTTGTCTGGATGCCGGGAAATAGCGAAGGCACTTCACTAAACTTGCCGTCTGGCTTAGTCGTAACTGTTACCGCTGGAGGTCAATCGTGACATCGCTAGTTCGTGTGGGCCAAAGCGCAACTACCACTCAGTTTGGCACTGATCCGATTCTGATTATCTTGCTAAAGGTTGTCGGTATTTTCGCAATCATGGTGGTAATGACTCTTATGACGATTTGGGCTGAGCGTCGCGTGGTTGGTCGTATGCAGATGCGTATCGGTCCAAACCGAGTTGGTCCGTTTGGTTTACTGCAATCGCTGATGGATGGCATCAAACTTGCGCTCAAGGAAGAAATTATTCCCAAGACCGCTCACCTGGCCGTTTACTGCATCGCTCCAGTTATTTCAGCAACGACCGCGTTCTTAACATTCGCAGTTATCCCACTTGGGCCAACAGTTTCCATGTTCGGACATCAAACACCGTTGCAGCTAACTGATTTCCCGGTTTCAGTTCTGTACGTGCTAGCGATTGCATCGATAGGTATTTACGGAATCGTGCTTGCCGGTTGGGCATCTGGATCAACTTATCCACTACTTGGTGGTCTGCGTTCAAGTGCTCAGATGATTAGTTACGAAATTGCGATGGGCTTGTCCTTCGTGGCAGTTTTCCTCTACGCATCTTCGATGTCTACTTCGGTGATCGTAGAAAGTCAGCAGCATGTCTGGTACGGCGTTTTGCTATTGCCATCATTTGCGATTTATACGATTGCAATGGTTGGCGAAACTAACCGCGCACCATTTGACCTTCCAGAAGCTGAAGGTGAACTAGTTGGTGGTTTCCATACCGAGTACTCATCACTCAAGTTCGCGCTATTCTTCCTAGCTGAGTACGTGAACATGGTGACGGTTTCAGCGATGGCAACCACATTGTTCCTTGGCGGCTGGCGCGCACCATGGCCAATTTCAGTTTGGTCTGGGGCAAACCAAGGCTGGTGGCCACTGCTTTGGTTCTTTGGAAAAATCTTCGCGTTCCTATTCGTTTTCATCTGGCTCCGCGGCACACTTCCACGCATGCGATACGACCAGTTCATGAAGTTCGGTTGGAAAGTTTTAATTCCAGTTTCAATTGTGTGGATTGTCATCGTGGCAACCGCTCGCGAATTACGCAATGCAAACATGCTAGATACGCGCATGCTGTTGTTCATTGCTAGCTCAGTGCTATTTGTTGGTGTAGTTATTTCGTACTATCTAGAAATTCGTGCCAAGAAGCGTGATTCGGTAATCGAGCACGAGCAGCGCCAACGCGAAGCCCGTGGTTTTGATCCATTTGAAGGTGGGTTCCCAGTTCCACCACTACCCGGGCAGAGCGCTCAACCGTCTCGCTTGAGTTCAATAAAGGTCGCCCAAACACAAGATCCAGTAGCGCAAGTGGAAGGTCAGTAATGCCACAGTTACCACAAGTGATTCGCGGATTTAGTGTCACGTTTTTCGCAATGTTCAAGAAAGTCACAACTGAGCAGTATCCAGAAGAGCGCGACATCTACCCACCGAAGCCACGCTTTCATGGTCGTCACCAACTAAACCGTCATCCTGATGGTCTAGAAAAATGTATTGGCTGTGAACTTTGTGCTTGGGCTTGTCCTGCCGATGCCATTTTGGTTGAAGGCGCTGACAACACTGAAGAAGAGCGATTCTCGCCAGGCGAACGCTATGGCCGCATTTATCAAATCAACTATTTGCGTTGTATTTTGTGCGGGCTTTGCATCGAAGCTTGTCCGACGCGCGCGCTAACCATGACCAATGAATACGAGCTTGCCGATAATTCCCGCGAAAAACTCATCTATGAAAAGGCTGACTTACTAGCGCCACTTTTGCCAGGTATGGAAGCTGCTCCGCATGAAATGGCAGCTGGCGCTACAGATACGGATTACTACCTTGGCAATGTGACTGGGGTAAATCAGCTAAAGGCGGTGACTGAGTAATGACTGGTGAAGTTGTAATTTTTTGGGTTACCGCAATTTTTTCGGTAGCCGGGGCAGTTGGCATGGTCATTTCACGCAAGGCAGTCCATAGCGCTCTATGGGTTGCCTTCACCATGATCAATCTTGCGGTGCTCTACTTCAGTCTCGGTGGCGCTTTTCTGGGCACAACCCAAATTGTTGTTTATACCGGTGCGGTAATGATGCTGTTCCTGTTCGTTTTGATGATTGTTGGTGTTGACTCATCAGATTCATTGATCGAAACCATCAAAGGGCAGCGGATTGTGGGCACTATTTTTGCATTTGCAATGGGCGCTCTTCTAACTTCAGCGATTACCACAACTGGCTTCTCAGCCGCTGCTGGTGTTGCTGGCGCCAATGAGGCAAGCGGTGGAAACATCGAGGGTTTGGCTCAACTAATTTTCGGCCGCTACTTACTTGCCTTTGAGGTAACTTCCGCACTTTTGATTACTGCCGCACTTGGCGCAATGGTTTTGGCACACAATGAACGCTGGACACCACGTAAAACTCAAGCGCAGTTGCAGCGCGAGCGCACACTTGCGGGTCATCCAACACCAATGCCAAGTCCCGGCGTGTTGGCGCTACATAACTCAGTTGATACCCCTGCTCTGTTGCCAGATGGTTCACCTTCGCAAGAGTCTTTGCCACGAATTTTCAAGTCGGTTCAACATCCTGATGACTCAACAAACAACGAGGTGACTTCATGAACCCGAACAACTATTTAGTTCTTGCCGGCATCTTGTTCACAATCGGCGCTTTTGGTGTGTTAGTTCGCCGCAACGCAATCATTGTTTTCATGAGTGTTGAAATGATGCTCAACGCTGCAAACCTGGCTTTTGTCGCGGCCTCACATATCACGGGAACTCTTGATGGCCAGGCGGCAGCTTTTTTCGTAATGGTTGTCGCTGCGGCTGAAGTCGTAGTTGGGCTTGCCATCATTGTTGTGATTTTCCGTACCCGTCGCTCAGCTTCAATTGATGAAGCAAGTCTGTTGAAGTACTAGGGGATTATTGATGATTTCTGCACTCATTGGCTTGCCATTATTTGGCGCGGCTTTACTGTTGCTCGGTGGCCGCCGGACAAATGCTTGGGGCCATTACTTCGCGGTCGCAATGTCGTCATCAGCATTTATCGTTGGTGTCACCCAGTTCATTGCGCTGCTTGGTAAGCCAGCAGAAGAGCGAAGCATTGATACGACTCTTTTCAATTGGATTTCAGTCGGAGAATTCCATGTGCCATTTGGCTTACATTTGGATCAACTTTCAATGGTTTTCGTGCTACTTATTACTGGCGTTGGTTCGCTAATTCATGTTTACTCAATCGGTTACATGGCGCACGATGAAAACCGCCGCCGCTTCTTTGGTTACCTAAACCTTTTCGTTGCGGCGATGTTGCTGCTAGTTCTCGCCGATAATTACTTGCTGTTGTACGTAGGTTGGGAAGGCGTTGGTTTAGCCTCGTACCTACTTATCAGCTTCTACCAACACAAGCCATCTGCAGCAGTTGCTGGCAAGAAAGCATTCGTAGTCAATCGCGTTGGCGATGTTGGCTTGTCTGTTGCCATCATGTTGATGTTCGTTACTTTCAAAGATGTGACATTTAGCGGTGTTACTGCACATGCGCAGCATGCATCAGGGCACAGCTTGACCCTCATCGGCTTGGCGCTGTTGCTAGCCGCTTGTGGAAAGAGTGCTCAGTTCCCATTGCAATCTTGGTTACTCGATGCGATGGAAGGCCCTACTCCGGTATCGGCTCTGATTCACGCGGCAACCATGGTTACCGCCGGTGTTTATTTAATTGTTCGCGCACATGCGATCTTCGATCTTTCTGAAACTGCGCGCACTGCTGTCGTGGTTATCGGTGCAATCACACTATTGCTCGGTGCGTTCATTGGTACTGCCAAAGACGACATTAAAAAAGGTCTGGCTGGTTCAACCATGAGCCAGATCGGTTACATGATTTTGGCTGCTGGTCTAGGCCCAGTTGGTTATGTATTCGCTATCTTCCACTTGTTAACCCACGGCATGTTCAAAGCCGGATTATTCCTTGGCGCTGGTTCAGTGATGCATGGTATGGAAGATGATGTAAACATGCGCAACTACGGCGCACTTCGTGGGGCCATGAAAATCACTTACATCTCATTTGGACTTGGTTTTCTAGCGATCATCGGTATTCCACCGTTCGCTGGTTTCTGGAGTAAGGATGAAATTATTCATGCTGCATTCTCACAGAACCTAGTTGTTGGCTTGGCTACTTTGTTAGGTGCGGGAGTTACCGCGTTCTACATGACCCGAATGATGGCCATGACATTCTTTGGTGAATCTCGTTGGAAGAAAGGTGTTCATCCACACGAGTCACCACTTGTTATGACTGCGCCAATGATTATTTTGGCCATTGGTTCAGTATTTGGCGGCTTGGCGCTTAAGTTCCTAGGCGACATCGAGTTGTGGCTTGAGCCAGTTGTTGGAGTCGCAGCGCCAAAAGATCCGGCATCTAACGCTGTGTTAATTCCAGTCACACTTACCGTTGTGCTACTCGGCGCAGGATATGGCTGGCTTAAGTACGCCAAGACTCCAGTACCTGCACTGGCCCCAGAAAATGTTTCGTTACTAACCCGCGCAGCTCGCGCAGATGTATATGGTGATGCATTGAACGAGGCGGTATTCATGCGCCCTGGTCAGTACCTGACTCGCGCGCTTGTTTGGTTTGATTCACGAGCGGTCGATGGCCTGGTCGGTGGCTTGAGCGCAACTGTCGGCGGCCTATCTGCTCGATTGCGCCGCACCCAAAATGGGCTTGTTCGTTCGTACGCGTTAACTATGGTTGGCGGCGCTGTCTTGATTGCTTTAGTTCTACTCTTAGTGAGGCTCTAACTATGTTGTTAACCGGTTTGATGCTAACGCCGCTAGTTGGTGCGATTGCAGTTTTTGCGCTACCAGCCTCACGTACTTTGTTGGCAAAACAGATTGCCTTGTTTTTTGCAACTATCACCACAGCAGGCGCTGTTTATGTTGGCATTTCGCTCGATCCAAATGTTAAAGGGATGCAGTTCACCGAAAGTCATGCGTGGATTCCAACTTTCAGCATCAATTGGGCGCTTGGCGTAGACGGAATCGCAGCTGTTCTTATTGTGATGGCTACGATTTTGGTGCCACTAGTAATCATCGCTAGTTGGAACGATGTTGAGCGTATTGGTCGCGGAACTGTAAAAGGTTACTTTGGCTTAATCCTGCTTCTTGAAACTTTTATGATCGGTGTTTTTGCTGCGACCGACTTGTTCTTGTTCTATGTGTTCTTTGAGGCCATGTTGATTCCGGTTTATTTCCTAATCGGTCGTTTTGGTGGGCCACAGCGCGCATATGCTGCGATGAAATTCTTGCTCTATTCACTTGTGGGTGGGCTGTTCATGTTGGCATCGCTCATCGGCTTGTTCATTGTTTCCATGCGAACCAGTGCCACGGGCGGAAGTTTTGATTTCCAAACTTTAGTTGATCTGAACATTGATCCAGCCACGCAAAAGATGTTGTTCCTTGGCTTCTTCTTTGCATTCGCAGTTAAAGCTCCGATGGTGCCGTTCCATACTTGGTTGCCAGATGCTGCAGCGGAATCAACCCCAGGAACTGCAACCTTGCTTGTTGGGGTGCTAGACAAAGTTGGCACTTTTGGCATGCTGCACTTCTTGTTGCCGATTTTCCCTGATGCAAGCAAGTTCTACGCTCCAGTGATTATCACGCTTGCAGTGATCAGCATCTTCTACGGCGCATTGCTGGCCATTGGGCAGACCGACATGATGCGCCTCGTAGCTTTCTCTTCAATTTCCCACTTCGGCTTTATCGTGCTCGGTATTTTCGTATTCACATCACAAGGTCTATCTGGTTCAACTTTCTATATGGTGAATCACGGTTTCTCAACCGGCGCGTTGTTCTTGGTGGTGGGGTTCTTAGCAAGCCGCCGCGGCTCATCATTGATCGCTGACTTTGGTGGCGTGACTCGAGTAGCCCCGATTCTTTCCGGTGTTATTTTGCTCGCTGGCTTGTCCTCGCTTGCGCTTCCAGGTATGTCTAGTTTCGTCTCGGAGTTCCTAGTTCTGTTAGGAACATTTAGCGTGTATCAGTGGGTAGCAGTGGTTGCCACGACCGGCATTGTGTTGGCGGCGTTCTACATTCTTTGGATGTATCAGCGCGTAGTAACCGGCGAGCCATCCCAAGAAGTGCGCGACACGGTTACCGAAATTTCTACTCGTGAATTGGTCGCTATTGCGCCAATCATTGCGTTAATCATTTTGCTTGGGGTGTTCCCTCAGACAGCCTTGCGAATAATTAGTCCAGCGGTGCAACAAGTATCGAATGTCTTGGAATCGGGTAATGGGGGTCAAGGATAATGACACCGACTATAGAGTACGGCGCGCTTGCACCAATCAGCATCGTGATGTCCGCTGGAGTGATTTCCATTTTGCTTGAAGCGTTCTTACCTCGCACTACCCGCAGGCCGGTACAGCTGGTGCTGGTATTTTCAACTTTGGCACTTGCCTTGTTTTATGCAGTTCTCAATTCGTTAAGTGGCAAAGCAGGCTCCGCTATGGGTCAAGGCGGACAGTTGCGCGGACTGCGCCAACTGGTTTCCTCCGGTTCAGTAGCAATTGATGGCCCTGGCCTATTTCTCCAGGTAACTATTTTGCTAGTCGCTGTAGTTGGCGCGCTGCTTATTGCTGAACGCGGCATTGATCCGCAGGGTGATGCATTCGCTGCTCGCGCATCTGCCCTTCCTGGCAGTGAAGACGAGCGTCAATTTACCAACCAAGGTTGGTTGCAGACCGAAATCTGGCCACTGTTCTTATTCGCAGTCGGCGGCATGCTGTTGTTCCCGGTATCTAACGACCTGCTGACTATGTTTGTGGCACTTGAAGTTCTGTCGCTGCCGTTGTACTTACTAGCAAGTATGGCGCGCCGACGTCGCTTGCTCAGCCAAGAAGCAGCCCTGAAGTATTTCGTTCTAGGCGCATTCTCCAGTGCATTCTTCCTATTTGGGGCAGCACTTATCTATGCGGCAACTGGCACGCTGACTTTCGGAGAAATTTCTACCGCATTGGGCAATTCATCACACGATGCAATTGTGTTGGCTGGTGTCGGTCTGATTGCAGTTGGCTTGTTATTTAAAGTGGGCGCAGTGCCATTTCATCAGTGGACTCCAGATGTTTATCAGGGCGCACCAACCCCATTGGTTGCTTTCATGGCAGCCGCTACAAAAGTGGCAGCGTTTGGCGCACTTCTTCGCATCTTCTACGTAGCATTTGGCACTCTGCGTTGGGATTGGCGACCAATGATGTGGGCTGTGGCTATCGTGACCATGTTGCTCGGCTCGTTATTGGCGGTAACGCAGACTGACATCAAGCGCATGCTTGCTTATTCGTCTGTGGCACATTCTGGTTTCATTCTTCTTGGCGTCATTGCCGCTTCGCAGGCAGGATTAGCTACTTCGCTGTTCTACTTATTTGCGTACTCATTTACCACACTTGGCTCATTCGCCATTGTGTCGTTGGTGCGCGATCCATCTGGCGAGGCAACACACCTATCTAGTTGGGCTGGCCTAGGCAAGAAGTCACCTTTGGTGGCTGGGATTTTTGCGTTGTTCCTGCTCTCACTAGCTGGCATTCCGCTAACTAGTGGTTTCACCGCAAAGTTTGCAGTGTTTGGCGCAGCTGTTGAAGGCGGAGCAACACCGCTTGTGATTACCGCTGTTATCTCGAGCGCGATTGCTGCTTTCTTCTACGCGCGCGTCATAGTTTTGATGTTCTTCTCGGAAGGCAAAGCAGACGATGTCGCCGTTGTCGTGCCCAGTGCATTCACCAAGATTGCTATTGCTATTAGTGTCGCCGTCACCTTGCTATTGGGCATCCTGCCTGAACAAGTTCTCGAAGCGGTCACTAATGCCGGTTTGTTCGTACGATAGGAATTGGCACCCGCCAACGATGTAATGTGACTGTTTTCCCAGAAGAGCTAGCAACACTTGAGGCAGATTTGTCTGTCCGACTAGTTGCCGTGGAAGATTTGTTACGCGGCGAAATTGCCAGTGATTATGCCTTGGCAGACATCACGGCTCGTCACTTAGTTGAAGCCGGCGGAAAGCGATTTCGCCCACTACTTGTGCTGCTAGCTGCGCAATTTGGTAATCCAGATTCACCGGGCGTTATTCCTGCTGCGGTTGTTGTTGAACTTACCCATCTAGCGACGCTGTATCACGACGATGTTATGGACGAAGCAGACGTTCGACGCGGCGCACAGTCAGCTAATAGTCGTTGGGGTAATACAGTTGCAATTTTGAGTGGGGATTTCTTATTCGCTCGTTCCTCAAAAATTCTGGCAGATTTAGGGCCAGAGGCAGTACGTGTGCAAGCACAAACTTTCGAACGTTTAGTCGTTGGCCAACTTCGCGAAAGTGTTGGACCGCAAGCCGGCGAAAACGCCGTTGCTCATCACCTGCAGGTTTTGGCGGATAAGACTGGCTCGCTTATTGCAGCTGCTGGTCGTTATGGCGCCATGATGAGTGGGGTAGACGCAGAAACAACCGATGCAATTGCCGAGTTTGGCGAATGTGTCGGCGTAGTTTTCCAACTTAGCGATGACTTATTAGATATTGAATCTGAAGTTTCAGGCAAAACACCGGGCACTGATTTGCGAGAAGGCATTAAAACTTTGCCCGCGCTCTTGGCTTTGCAGGATGAAACCACCACACAGGAATTACGCGATTTGTTATCGCGCCCGTTGCCTAATGATGCCGACCATCTACGGGCGCTAACTTTACTGCGCGAGCATCCTGCAATGCGTGCTGCCCGCGATGTCTTGAATGAGTGGGCAGATCGGGCCCGCGACCTGTTACAGAAACTGCCAGACACGCAGGCTCGCTCGGCCCTGAATGTGCTCATTGACAACGTGAGTGATCGAAAAATCTAGGTAATTCGGGCTTTTTCGCCTCTTATAGGTAAACAAGTAGCCAAGATTTAGCCAAATCCCATTTTTCCACTAGAAATTGCCCAGTTTGCCCGCCACAATGAAGTTAAGAGTTTTTCGGCTTTAGGAGCAGGTATGCGTAAGTTAGCAAAAATGATGATTGCACTAGTTGCAGTTTGGTCATTGATGTTTGTGGGAACAAGTCCGGCCTCAGCGAATAATACCTCGAAGCCAACCAAGAGTTCATCAGTCAGTTCCACTCACAAAGCGGACAAGACTAAGAAGAAAGATAAAAAGACCAAAAAGACAAAGAAGGCTAAAAAAGCTGGCAAGAAAGCTAAGAAGGCTAAAAAAGCTGCCAAGAAAGCTAAACGCGTAGCAAATTTCGCGCCAGTTGCCGAACCGACTCCAACAGATGCGCCGCTGTGCGATCCCGATGTTGATGTCTGCGACCCAGTTGTTGATCCAGACCCGACACCATATTGCTCGGTAGTTAGGGTCGGAGATGTTGATGTCTGCGAACCAATTTGTGACCCAGCAGTTGATGTATGTGATCCACCGTGCGATCCGATGATCGACAAGCTCTGCCAACCAATTGATCCAACTTGTGATCCTGCAGTAGATGTTTGGTGTGAAATTGTTGTTGATCCAACTTGCGACTCAACAGTTGATTCTTGTGACCCGGTTGTTGACCC
>Ga0114962_10000497_pt1 | contig 34930 bp, 28 predicted proteins | sample C_130820_MF_Meta_FD_87017 | JGI IMG/M metagenome (GOLD analysis project Ga0114962, IMG submission 87017) | Freshwater microbial communities from Lake Croche, Canada to study carbon cycling - C_130820_MF_MetaG | ecosystem: Environmental > Aquatic > Freshwater > Lake | place: Lake Croche, Canada...
AACAATCGCATGGTAAGTTCTACTGACGCTATGTTCATAAAACTGACGCGCCAAATGCGTCATTGCAAACTCGTCTTTAGATATGATTAGTAAGCCTGAGGTGTTCTTATCTATCCTATGAACTAATCCTGGACGTCTTTCTCCGTTATTGGTTGGTAAGTTATTAAAGTGGAATATCAGTGCATTGACCAATGTTCCGGTATAGTTATTGAATCCTGGATGCACCACCATCCCAGCCGGTTTATTGACAATGAGAAGGTATTCATCCTCGTAAATGATGTCTAAAGGAATATCCTCTCCTTTTAAATCCGTTTCATGAGGAGGATGCGGAAGTACAATGGTGATAAGGTCATTTGGCTTAACCAAGTAGTTGTTCTTCCCTGGCAAGGAATTGACCAAAACATTCCCTGACTTGGTCGCGTTTTGGATTCGATTTCTACTCGCATTCGGGAGCTTATCAGTCAAAAACTTGTCTAATCTGACTGGACCTTGTCCTTTGTCTACTTGTAATCGGAAATGTTCGTACAGTTCTTCATCAGAATCCTCTATGGATTGATCAATAGGTTCTTCTGAATCGTCTATAATATCTCCTTTGGCTGAAAAATTCATAAATTTTGTTAGGTACAAATTTCCAACAATATATCTGTATTTAGTCCTTATTTAAAGGAATACTTTGTCCTTAGCTGATTCTTACCTTAGAAAAGATGATTTGACCATTTTTAAGATCAATCATTGCCCCTAATCCACTCAATATATCTAAGCCGATTATCCCGTCTATAGGAAGTATTTCTTCATTCTTGGATTCAAATTCTAAGGAATAAAACTTCTTTTGCAAGGTCTGATATCCTGAAATAACCATTCCAGCCGATTCAAATTGATAAATGGCCTGATTGAATGACTCTAATCCGTGAATGGATAGTTCCTCTACCTCATTAAAAATGATTTTGCTCTTGAACTTGGACTCTAACATAGTCTTATCAAATATAGTAATGGATGCCCCTGTATCCACTAACATATTGAAAGGAACATTTATTAGGCTAATCTGGATATAAATACCCAGAATCCTATTCTTATTCGATTCAGTTATGATTGGACAAGTTAAAAACTTCAAGGCAGAGGGATTAAAAAAATGCCTCACCAATATGAATTAGTGAGGCATTATTAGTTAGGTTATATGGATACTTATTTAACTTCAGTAGAACGCATATTATCTAAAACGCTCATTACTTCCTTAACAGAAGCAGCTGATGCATTCAATAATGCTTTTTCGTCATCATTTAATTTAAGCTCGATGATTTGCTCGATTCCGTTTCTACCCAATTTAACTGGAACACCTAAGTAGATGTCGTTTAATCCGTACTCTCCTTGTAACCAAGCACAAGCAGGTAATATTCTTTTTTGGTCTCTTAAAATAGACTCTACCATTTGCGCAGCAGATGCTCCTGGAGCATACCAAGCTGAAGTTCCAAGTAGATTAACAATCTCGCCACCACCTACTTTTGCTCTATGAACGATTGCGTCTAATTTCTCCTTAGAAATCATTTCAGTCACTGGAATTCCAGAAACAGTAGTATATCTTGGAAGTGGAACCATAGTATCTCCATGTCCACCTAAAAGCATTGCTTGAATATCTTTAACTGAAATATTTAATTCTTCCGCTAAGAATGCTCTATAACGTGCGGTATCTAATACACCTGCCATCCCAAATACTTTAGATGGATCTTTTTTGGCAGTAAGGTATGCGCAATAGGTCATTACATCCAAAGGATTAGAAACCACAATAATAATTGCATTAGGGGAGTATTCTACTACTTTAGAGGTTACTTCTTCTACGATTTTGGCATTTGTAGCGATTAAATCATCTCTAGTCATTCCTGGTTTTCTAGGAAGTCCAGAAGTAATTACCACTACATCAGAGTCTGCTGTTTTGGTATAATCATTTGTGGATCCTACCACTCTAGTATCATATAAATTTACAGGAGCAGTTTGCCAAATATCCAAGGCTTTGCCTTCAGCAAAGTTTTCTCTGATATCTAATAATACCACTTGATTAGCCACTTCTCTTTGAGCTAGAACGTCTGCACACGTTGCACCAACATTTCCAGCACCGATTACACTTACTTTTGTCATATTAAAACTCTGATATTTTAAATTTTCCGCAAATCTAATAATAAAATCAAGGATAACTACCTTAAAATCTTCATTCCTTCTTGTAATGTAGATTGATTTCCTTTAGCAATTCATCTCCTTTAAAATCGCGTTCTTGGAAATCATAGATTTGGTCAGATGATTTTATGAAGATGGTGCAAGGAATAGATCCTGACCATTTTGGGCTAATTAGGTCGATGTACTTATTCGCGTCAGTTTCAGTCATCCACCACAAGGATTGAGTTGCTAATTTTAGCTTGGTTAACTTGGTTACAATTTTGGACTCCTCGTTTGGCTTATAGGCATCCATTGACACAAAAATGAATTTGACTCTTTCGTTTTTATAGGTTTTGACTGCTTCCGCAAATAAAGGAAGTTCTTCCACACAAGGTTTACACCAAGTCGCCCAAAAATTCAGAACGATTAAAGTATCCTTGCTTGGACTATCCTGACTTTTTAAGTCGATTATTTCCTTAGAGGTGATTCTTTTTAAAGTAGGAGGCTGAGCGTCCAATTTAAATTGAATAGAAAAAGCAATAAAGAAAAGTAGAATTTGTATATTAATTCTCATTTTCAAAATCTAAGCTCATATAGCTACTTAGCAAATCGCCGAATCCTAAACCGCGTTCTAAAGTATTTCTGGAAATCAAGGAATACTCTGAAAGTCCATGTAATAAGAATTCCATGAAGAGGAATCCCTCCTCTTTGGTTAATCCTTTTACATTTTTATTGACACAATCTTTTAATCCGGGGATTGCCCATAGAAGCTTTTCGTACTCCTTTTGAGATAAATCGTGAATGATATCTACACTATTACCTTGTCCAAAATAGGACGCAATCACTTCATAATCATTTGGTATTGATTCTGCGCCTTTCTTTTTCTTTTTCCCTATTTCAGGGTCAGGGAAATATTTTTTAAAGACCGTTCTGATTGCTTTTCCTAAAAGCAATTTGGATACATTTGCAGGACCTTCTTGCTCCCCTTCGTAAACCAATTCAATTTTACCTGTGATTGCAGGAAGAATTCCCCAAAAATCACTGATACGAATCATAGTTGAAGTTTCTCCATTGATTAATAGTCTTCTTTCTGCTGATGCGTATAAGCTTTCAAAAGCTGAGATAGTTAATCTTGCAGAGACTCCACTTTTAGAATCTACATATTCTGAGTTTCTGGCTTCAATTGCTACTTGCTCTACTAATTCCTCCGCCAAGTGACTCATTTTTATTTGAGCAGTCTGCGTCTGGTGTATATTAGACTCATTTTTAGTGATACTCATTCCAATATCCGCTGTTTTAGGATAATGGGTCAAAATTTGGCTTTCTATCCTATCCTTTAGAGGCGTAACAATGGAACCTCTATTGGTATAATCCTCTGGATTTGCTGTAAAGAAGAATTGAATATCTAAAGGCAATCTTAGTTTGAATCCCCTGATTTGAATGTCTCCTTCTTGAAGAATATTAAATAGGGACACTTGTATCCTAGGTTGTAAATCCGGTAATTCATTGATTACAAAAATTCCTCTATGACTTCTTGGGATTAATCCATAATGGAGTACTCTTTCGTCAGAATATGCCATTTTAAGCGCTGCTGCTTTAATGGGATCCACATCACCAATCAAGTCTGCTACAGTGACATCAGGTGTGGCTAACTTTTCTGTATATCTTCCATCTCTATGTTGCCAAGAAATTGGTGTTTCATCTCCAAGCTCTTCAATGATATTTCTTGCATAAATACTGATTGGTTTAAATGGATCATCACAAATTTCACTTCCGCTGATAAATGGAATATATTCATCCAATAAATTGACCATTAACCTAGCAATCCTAGTTTTAGCTTGACCACGTAATCCCAATAATAAAATGTTGTGTTGAGCTAAAATCGCTCTTTCAACATCCGGAATAACGGTATCATCATAGCCATAAATCCCTTCAAAAGGATTTTTTCTTTCCTTTATGGATTTTATTAGATTATCTCTTAATTCTTCCTTTATAGATTTGGACTTGTATCCACTTTTCTTTAGTTCTCCTAGCGTTTTTATATCTTGATAATTCATGTTATTTGGTTCTCTTTTTTCTGTTTTTTTCATAATCATGGAATACATATTCTCCTAATCCTTGGAGAGATGAATAGAATGCTTTACCGTTGTTAATTTCTGTGAATTCCCTTACAAATTCTTGTAAATAAGGATCTTTGGCAATCATAAAAGTAGTGATTTTAATACCCAATTTTTTACAAGCCGCTGCTAAGTTCAGTGTTTTGTTTATGACTTTTCTGTCCAATCCAAAACTGTTTTTATAATAATGGATTCCTTCTTTTAAACAAGTGGGCTTTCCGTCTGTAATCATGAAAATTTGTTTATTGGAGTTTTTCCTTCTTCTTAGCAAATCCATAGCCAATTCCAATCCAGCAACTGTATTGGTGTGATACTCACCTACTTGTAAATAAGGCAAATCTTTGATATTAATTGTCCAGGCATCGTTTCCGAAGACACAGATATCTAAGGTGTCTTTTGGATATTTGGTCGTTATAAGTTCAGAAAGTGCCATTGCAACTTTTTTAGCTGGAGTGATTCTATCCTCCCCATATAAAATCATGCTATGGGAAATATCAATCATTAAAACAGTTGATGTTTGTGTTTTGTACTCATTCTCTTGAATTTCCAAATCATTTTCGGTTAGGATTAAATCCTCAATGCCATGGTTGATTTGAGCGTTTCTTAAAGAGTCAGTTACAGAAATACTTTCTGGGAGGTCTCCAAATTGATAGGCCCGTTTGTCGGTCGTTTGTTCATCCCCATTCCCGCTGAAAAAAGTTTTATGTTGTCCTGAAGTACCTTTCTTTAATTTCCCAAAGATTTCTTCAAGTGATTGCTTTCTAATTGATTGCTCTGTTTTTGGGGTTATTTGTAAACCACTTGTGTTTCCATCACCTTCTATATATCCTTTATCCTTTAAATCTTGGATAAAATCACCCATTCCATAATCTTGGTCAGTGAATTTATACTCTCTATCCAATTGATTCATCCAGTCTAAGGCCTCTGGGACATCACCTGAAGTATAAGTTAGTAATTCTAAAAAAAGAGGCAATAAAGACTCAAAGGAGGCTTTTTTGTTGTCCTGAGGTTTAAAAGCCCCAAAATTAAATCCTATCATGGTTGTCTATTCTAAACAACATAAAATGGAAATAATTCTATCTATTCTAAATCTAAAATGGATAATTTATCCCTTAATGTAGAACTTACAGGATATAATGGTAGTCTTAAATGATCATCACAAACTCCTTGAATTTTTAAAAGTGCTTTTATCCCACCTGGATTACCTTCCTCAAAAATAAGCTGCATCATTTGCATTAAGTCATAATGATACTTGATTGCATTATTTATATCATTTTTTTCTATTGCACCTTTTACCATTGCAGAAAACTTTTTAGGTGCACCCATTGCAGCTACACTAATAACTCCTTCTGCACCTAAAAATAATAATGGAAGTGTGAGTAAATCATCTCCAGAAATAACCTTAAATTCATTCGGTTTATCCTTTAGGATTACCATGCATTGTTCCAAATTGCCAGAAGCTTCCTTAATACCAATGATGTTTTGAAAATCATTTGCTAACCTTAAGGTTGTATTTGCGCTAATATTTGACCCTGTTCTTCCGGGTACATTGTAAAGTATAATTGGAAGTGGACTATGTTTTGCAATTTGAGCATAGTGGTGATAAATCCCTTCTTGCGTTGGTTTGTTATAGTAAGGACTGACGCTTAAAATTGCAGAAACTCCTTCCAATTTAAACTCACTAAATTGATGAATGACCTCAGCGGTATTGTTTCCTCCGATTCCAAGTATTATAGGAACTCTTTGAGCAACTATTTCTTTACAAAAACTAAGGATATCTTGACGCTCCGATTGTGTTAAGGTTGCTGTTTCCCCAGTTGTTCCTAAAACGACTAAATAATTTACTCCTCCACTAATCATTTTATTGATCAGTTTTTCAAGTCCTTTATAGTCAACTTGTAAATCTTCATTAAATGGAGTTATTAATGCCACCCCTGTGCCAATCAAAAAAGAACTATCTAGAATCATTTGGTTTTTAATTAAAACTCAAAATTAATCCAATTTCTCTTTGAGTTGAGTCAAAAAAGATTTTATTTCCTCTAATTGCTTAACTAGTTTTTGTTTCTCTGACACGCGAATTGGCTTAGAATTCAGCACTTTTTTTACTCCATCCAGTGTCATTCCTTCTACTGAAGTTAGCCTTTGGATTTCCTTTAAAACGTCAACATCTGCTTTGGTAAATTGCCTATCTCCTTTTCTGTTTTTACGCGGTTTGACATTTGGAAATTCGTTTTCCCAATATCTGATTTTGGAAGTATTTACCTGGAGCATTTGTGCGACCTCACCAATACCGAAGTAAAGTTTCTTGTCTTCTAAGATTTTAGTAATAGTCATTAAGTAAATAAGGAAAAGTGACTACAATTTTAGTCATAAAATTTCTATTAACAAAATGATTATTAAATAATTAGACTAATCTATCTGATTTCTAACATCAATCTATTTTATTAGCTCGATTTTTTGATAATAACATCCCTTAAAACCTTCGATTTTTAGTTGATAAACACCATTAAACAGGATATTGCTTAAATCAATTTGAAAAGGAAAGGAATTGGTATTAGTTTGAAAAACTAATTGACCTAAGAGATTATAAATTGAGATTGATGCTGTGGGATTTCCTACTAATATACTATTGCCTTTTTTATCAATTGTAATCATTCCACTTGAAGGATTTGGACTTACAATATACTTATCATCAATTTTAATATCAGCTTGAATATCATTTGTTAATAAACGTTTACCTAAAGTATAATAGCCATCAATTGCGTTGAGCACTTCTATACTTCCTTTTAAGTCTTTTTTAGGCTTGCCAGTATTTAGTTTGACATTGAACCATTGCTTCCAATCGTCCTTTAGATTGGCTTTATAGAGTACAATAACTGAATCCTCTGTTGGGATATTTTTAAAATAGTCATGATCGATTCCATCATCTCCATTGGCGATATTGATTACGCGACCATCATAGTCAATCATAAAAGAAATGGAGTCCTTAGAAGGTTGCGTCCTCATTATTTTAAAATATCTGCCAGAATGAGCTAAGAATTCTTTCCTAATTGGATTTGAATTAAAACCACTGGAAATATGATGTTCAAACAAGTAGGTATTTGGAATCAAGGAATTGTCCTTATGAATAGTTACAATAGGATTTGTACCATAATTATTAGTATAAAATCCAAAATTTTGTTTTGTATTTGGAGTGGATAATATAGCATTGTAATTAATGGCAGAAACCGGAACGTCTTGGTCTGGGTTAATTTGTACTTGTGTAATCTGATTGAAATTAAAGTTGCTTAAATCAATCGAAGAAACTGTATCTATGGAATTAATGATAAAGTCACGGGATTCATTTTTTTCATTCCAGACTCTTACTGTCCAATTAACATCTCTGAACATGGTATCGCATCCAACATTAATGAGGTAAGGTTTAATGGTTAAGGTCTTACTATTAAGTTTCCAATATTCAATATCTACATCAATCATTCCTTTTTGGAATACCCAATTTTTAAAGAAATCCTTGATTCTATATTTAGGCAAGAAATGTTGAAGCGTCTTCATTAAGGAATTTGAACTGAAGTTTCCAAATCCATAAAATAAATTGTCTGAATCAAGTGTGGTTTTTATTGTATTAAAAAACAAGGAATCCCCTAGATAGCTTCTTAATGCCTTTACTACCAAAGCTCCTTTCCAGTAAACATGTCTTCCATAGGTAATTTCTGACTTAATTGGAGTAATGGGATAGCTTCCTTTGTCAAAATATGCACCAGCTATAATGAAATTATTCATCATAGCTTTAGAATAATCAATATAATCCTTACGACCACCTAAAATTTCTGCAACAATAGATTCATTAAAGGAAGCCCATCCTTCATTAATCCACATATCCTTTGCAGTTAGACAAGTCCAATTGTTACCAAACCAATGGTGAGATAGTTCATGTCCCATAGTATGGTCATCAGGAAATCCTTGCATTAGAGAATACGGATAGGAAATCATGGTTGCATGCTCCATTGCTCCACCGGATTCTGGAACTTCCACGTATCCTATTTTTTCAAATGCGTATATTCCGTATCGTTGTTCAAATCCATTGAAGATTTTGGATAGATTTTTAAAAGTGGTATCTACATATTTAAAATCACTTTTAAAAGTAGCTAAGGTTAATGGGTAGTAAAATGATTTTCTTAAAACAGACTTAATAGAATCCTGTTTTATTTGATATTTCCCCATTGCAAAACATAGTAAATAGGCTGGAACAGGTGTTTTTAATTGCCAAAAATAATTTAAAGAACTAGAATCAGGATTTTTAGTCACCTTTTTCAGTAATCCATTGGATAGAAGTTTAAACTCCTTAGGTACCTTAAAATTTAGATCATAAGTATTTTTAACGCTAAAATTTTCCATGCACGGGAACCATGCCCTACCTAATCCGGGAGGATTAGTTTTAAGACCTACCCCCATATTGTATGAGTACCATTCAGAGGAAGAATCAATAGATACACCGCCGAATCCAGTCGGGTCTAAATAAGGTAATCCGTGGTAAAAAATATCAAATCCCAGAGTTAGATTAAAAGGAAACTTATTGAAATTAACGGTATCAATTTTTATTAGAGTATCATTATATTGGAATGAAATTTTCTTACCAAAAAGTAGAATACTATCCACTTTTAATTTAAGTAGGTCAAATTCTAAGGTTTTGAACTTAATATTTGTTCTCTGAACTTTTAGGTTAGCCTCTCCTCTAATTTCCCCTTTTTTATAACTAGTCAAATCAATATTGAGTTTAATCGGTCCAAGTAAGTTATAATAGTATAATCTTGTGTCCGATGAATCTTGTCCATTAGATTCAGTACTTATGAATTGAAATAATACTAAGAATATATATAAAATGTTTTTTTTCATGATATGGAAATTATTGTCGTTTTAACAAAAAAGGCGGACAAAAATTGCCCGCCTCTAAGAAATATATTTTATTTTAAAGTATAATTCATGTTACGCTAAGGAATCCATCATCGTATATCCTCCCATATTTATTGTAGGGATTACTGTCATAACAGGAATAGTAGATTTGTTTACAATTCTTTGAGCCATTGTACCAAATATATAGTCAGAAATACCAGTTTCTCCATCTGCCATAATAATGATTAAATCGGCTTCTTTTCCTTGTGCCCAAGTAATCACTCTATCATTAAAGTCTCCGTCGTTTTCAAAAGTAGTTTGTGTGTTATCGACCCCATGATCAGCCAAGTATTCAGTAACTTGTTTTAAATTGTTTTCTAATCTTAAGGAGGTACCAGAATCTTCCGTTTTCATGGTGATAACATGAACGGTTGAATGGAAGTATTTAGCAATGATAACAGCAATAGAAACTTTTTGTTTGGTGTTAGTTGATAAATCTAATGGCAATACGATATTTTTATACCCTCTTCCAATAGATTTTTCACGTACTGTAACCACTGGACATGTAGCTAAATTGATAACTCTGCTTGAATTGGATCCAGCTAATGCTTGAATCCCAGAACTTCCATGGGTTCCCATTACAATAGATTGAGCTTGTAAAGATTCTGCTACGTTTGCAATGGTTTTTGCAACTTTACCTCCAGCTACAATACTTACAAAAGTCACATTAAATTGACCTGTATATTCTTTGATAATAGCATCTAACTTGGCAAAAGATTCCTTAATTAGTCCAGCGTCTTTGTCAGAATCATTAACATCCTCTAAGTTGAGGTAAGCATCAAAGGAATGAGTTTCTACTACATTCAACAAAGCAATGATACCATGTTTGTTGTCAGTGGAAATATTAGCAATTGCACTTGCATGCTCTAAAGCATGTAAGGATGTTCCAGAAAAATCAATTGGAACTAAAGTACAGTGTATTAAATCGTTCTTATTCATAAAAATTAGATATTTGCGTAAAGTAGCGTTTATTTTGCAAAAATAACATTAATTCTTAATGCAAAAAAGTTTATTCACTCCAACGGATTTAATCCTGAATGACGATGGGTCGGTATATCATCTTAAAATGAAACCTGAGGAACTATCGTCAAATATTATTTTAGTGGGAGACCCTGATAGAGTTCAACTTTTTGCTAAAGAGATGGATGAAATCCAGCATCAAAATCAAAAAAGAGAATTTTGTTGGATAACAGGAAAAATAAACCAAACACGTATCACGATTCTTAGCACAGGGATTGGAACTCCTAATATTGACATTGCTTTAAACGAAATCAATGCACTTTTAAACATCAATTTTAAAAGTAGAGAATCCTATGAGATGACTAAATCGGCTAAAATAATTAGAATAGGAACCTGTGGTAGTATTCAAGAAGAAATTAAGGTTGGTCAAGTCATCGCCTCTGAATGTTGCATTGGTTTTGATAATTTGATGTGGTTTTATGATTTTCCTAAAAATCAATTTGAAATTGATATAGAATCTCAATTATCAAAAATTATACCCTATCCAATCATACCTTATTGTATTCAAAAACAAGGCAAATTAATGGATTCTATTCCCTTTGAATTCCATAAGGGTCTAACAATTGTGCTTCCTGGATTTTATGGACCACAAGATAGATACTTGAATGTGAAAGGTCTATTTAAAGGCATCATAGATAGACTGGCTGAATTCTGTTATCAAGACCATAGGATATTTAATTTAGAAATGGAAGGCTCGGCAGTTTATGGGATGAGTAAACTTTTCAATTTTGAAAGTCTAGTAATTGATCTTGTTTTGGCGAACAGATTCACTAAGGAATTTAAAGCTGATTATGAAAGTGAATTGATTGGGTTATTTAAGAATGCTATTGAATTGTTTTAGTCAGATAACGTCTTTTACTTTTCTACCAAAATTTTTTGATAAATAGTTTTGGAATTCGTTTTTATAGCAACCATATACAATCCATTGGGAAGGTCTTGGATATCAATTGATGTTGAGCCTGACGTGGCATAAATATTATCTATAGAATTCATCAACCTGCCTAAACAATCATAAAAGGTAAAAGTTACCTTTTGGTAATCAGCAAGCCAGAAATATGCAGTAAGGTTTCCATTACTAGGATTTGGATATAATTTTACATCATCTGCAATCGAGGTAGTTTTTCTGGTACAATTTTCACTTAAACACCCAGCAATTGACTTTAAATTTTCACAACTTACCAAATAAGGCCTATAATATCTTATTGCTGTCCTCATTTTATTAATTTGACCAACAGTGAATAGATTGGCACATTGTTCCACCGAATAGTCCATATGATTTTCAATTTGACGGTAAAATCCGCATTGGAATGGTTTAATACAATCAGATGACTGATAGACATATTCACAATCAGGTGTGTCATCTATACCATCATCATCATCACAACCACCTTGACCAGCTGCTTTGTCGTCTCCTCCCCAAGGATGCATTAAGTTTAGATAGTGTCCAGTTTCGTGGACAAGCGTCTTCCCTTGGTTATATGCTGCATACCCGAAAGGATTATTTTTACCGATAAATCGATAATTAATTACAATACCATCATAATCTGAGGGTGTAGGGCTTCCATTGTTGTATTTAACTGAATTTCTCGGTAAAAAAGAATATCCAGCAATGTTATCTGCCCCATCAATTTGATTGACAACCCATACATTAAGATACCTTTTCAAGTCCCAATTAATGAGTAATTTCAAATTCTCGTCATCGGAACCGTTTCTATCTTTTATGTTGGTATAATAGTTGTTTTGTAACCTATTTATTCCTGTAGATGGATTTCCATCTGGATCACGCACTGCTAAACAGAATTTTATTTTAGCATCGGCTCCTAAATCAGAATTATTAAAGCTATTACCGTATCTGCCAAAACCTTCGTTTAGAGCTACGATTTGATTCTTATAATAGAAATCCGGAAGTTTATAAATATTATCCGCTTTACTACCATAAATCACATGAAATACTACTGGGATTATATAATTTTGACTATCCTCTTTATATAAATTTTCTTTATTTAATGGAATTGGGTCCGAATAGACATTGAGAGATTTTTTTTTATTCATTTCCCCCATATAGCATCTTTTAATCTGAGCTTGGATATTATTATTTACCAATATTATCATCATTAAAAGAAATACCCGGATTTTCATATAATTAGAATTAAAAGGACATTTTATTTATCTAATAAACAGATAACATTACTTGCCAATGATTTAATTGCCACACTGTAAGCAGCATCATCTATTGCAAATTTTGGATGATGGACACCATACACAATTCCTTTTGCTTTATTACCTACACCAATCCTATAAAAACAAGATTTTTTATGTTGAGAATAGAAAGCGAAATCATCAGCGGTAGGTCTCATGTCTAAGGAGACAATATCATCAGCTTGAAAATAATTTTTAGAATTGTCAATTAGCACTTGGGTTAATTTTTCATCATTATTTAAGAAAGGATATCCAATAACAATATTTAGCTCTATTTGACATTCATAAAAATCAGACAAACTCTTGGCTAATACTTCTAAATGATGATGAACCTTCTGCCTCCATCCTTCATTATAGGTTCTAAAGGTGCCTTGAATTTCAACTATGGAAGGGATAACATTGGTGGCACCGCCTTGGCTTTCAATTTTACCGAAAGTTAGTACTGTGGGTACAATTGGATTTGCGAATCTTGATACGATTTGTTGAGCCTGCAATATAAACTGAGCTGAAATAATTATTGGGTCAATAGTGTGGTGAGGCATAGCCCCATGTCCACCTTTACCAACGACTTTAATAAATATTTCGTCCGTTGATGCCATATACTGACCTTTTTTAAATCCAATCTTACCAGCCTCTAATTCTGGAAGAACGTGGATACCTATTATTGCGTCCAAATTAGGTTCGTTCAATACGCCTTCCTTAATTAAAATGGATGCCCCACCAGGTAATTTTTCTTCTCCAGGTTGAAAAACTAATTTTATTGTTCCATGAAATTCATCCTTTAATTGATTCCATATATCCGCACACCCTAATAATATGGAAGTATGAAAGTCGTGACCACAGGCATGCATAATCCCATCATTTTGTGATTTAAAAGAGGATTCGGTTTCTTCCAAAATAGGTAAGGCGTCTAATTCGGCTCTTACTATTATAGTTTTTAAAGAGGAATTCTTACCCTTTATCCAAGCTTGAATACCCGTTTTACCAATTACCTGAAAATCAATATTTAATTCCTTTAGTTTTGATTGAACGTAACTTGAAGTCTCTTCCTCTAAAAATGACAATTCAGGATGTTGATGAATGTGTTCCCTGATTGATTTATATTTATCAATTACGGCCGCATTATTACTAAATGCTTCAATTTGATTTTGGAAGTTATTACTCATTATTATTTTGGAAGTGGAGGAAATTTTATTTTAGATGGTACCAGAAAAGCAGATTCAAAATCTTTTTTAATCAAAAACAAATATGGACTGGCTTCCATTTTATTTCTAAAGTCCCCGATTCTAATTTTAAATTCTGGACTTTCATAAACCAAATAACAAGGCAATTGACTGTAAGCATTGGTTATAATGCCTTTTTGTCTATTGGCCATATACCGATTGGTGGTTGAATAAACTTGAATCCTTAAACCTGAAATTTCCATTGGTTTTCCGACCATATTTTTATTTTTAAATAATATGGTGTTCATCAATTCTGGGCAAACAATTTCTAAGGATCCTTTTGAGTCTTCTTTTTCATACATATTTTGTCCAGAAATGAACTTTATTTCTGAAATAAATAATAAAAATATTAGTATTAAATTTCTATTCATTTATAATGGCCACACTGCTTGAAGTTCCTATTATATCGGCTCCGGCTTCTAAAAAAGACATAAATTGTTGTTTAGTCTTAATTCCTCCGCTCGCTTTGATTCCAATATTTGTATTAAGTTTAGCTCTCATAAAGGACACTTTTTCCAACTCAGCCCCAATAGAACTAAATCCAGTAGAGGTTTTTAAATAATCAATACCCACTTCATTAGCTATATTGATTAAATTTTCAATCTGTTGTAAAGTTAATTCCCCAGATTCTATTATCCATTTAATTTTAGCATTATTAGAGTGGATGACCTTAGTACAATTCAATAATTCCTCCTTAATTAAGTCGTATTTGCCTTCTATTGTCCAACTCAAATTATTGACCACATCAATTTGAATGGCACCCTTAAATATAGAATCCTCGCATTCAAAAATCTTAGTAGTTGAGCTATTATATCCAAAAGGAAAACCAACAACCGTTACAATATTAATTGGATGATTATCTAACAACACCTTGACTAAAGGTACAAATGAAGGGGGTACACAAACTCCTTTCATTTTATATTGGATAGCCTCTCTGCTAATTGTTTCCACCATTTCCACCGATGTAAACGGTTTTAAAACGGTATGATCAATATGTTGGGCTATCTCTAATTTAGTCATTGGAATTTAATTATTCATTTTGACCGTGACAATTTTTAAACTTTTTGCCACTTCCGCAAGGGCAAGGGTCATTTCTACCAACTTTTAAACCGACTCTAACAGGTTCAACTTTTTGAACAGGTTCTGGTGCAGTTCTACCTCTATTGCCACCATTTTCATTCTCTTCAAATTCTATTTCTTCTGCTGACTGAACAGATTCTGAATAAATATCAGCTCTTGAAGTGGAAAGCTTAGGTGCCTTCTGATTGTTATTTGGTTTTACTTTATTTTTTTGAGTCCTTTGATTTGTATTTTCATCATCTTGCTCTATATAAATATGACCTTTAAACAAGGTGGATAGAGTTTCCCTCATAATTCTGTCAAGCATTTGCTCGAACAATTCAAAGGATTCTTTTTTGTAAATCATTAAAGGATCTTTTTGCGCATATTGAACATTTTGGACTGACTGACGCAAATCGTCCAATTCTCTTAAATGTTCCTTCCATTCATCATCTATAATGGATAAAGAAACGCCTTTTTCATATTCTTTAAAGATGTTTTTACCTTTTTGAAGATAGGTTTCCTCTAAAGGAACTATGACTTGCATAAACTTGTGACCATCCGTAAAAGGAATTACTAAGTTTTCTACCTTGTTTCTTTGCTCGTTATAAATCTGTTCAACAATTGGAACCGATTCTAATGCTAATTGATTTACCTTTTCTTTGTAATGGGCATAAACATGATCAAATAGTGAGTTTGCAATATCCCCTACTTTATTAGATGCGAATGTAGCTTCATCAAACGGAACCTCACAGGCAAATAACCTTAATACTTCCAATTGAAGTCCCTCGAAATCATTATTTACATGGAATTGCGGGACAAAGGAATAAATTAAGTCTTCGACCATATTTTTGATGTCCACCTCTAATCTATCACCAAACAAGGCGTTTCTTCTTCTACGGTAAATAACCTCTCTTTGGTTATTCATAACGTCATCATATTCTAATAAACGCTTACGTCTTCCAAAGTTGTTTAATTCAACTTTCTTTTGAGCGTTTTCAATAGATTTTGTAATCATGGAATGTTGAATGACATCGCCTTCCTTATGACCAAGTTTATCCATGACGCCACTCATTCTTTCAGACCCAAACAAACGCATTAAATCGTCCTCTAAAGATACATAGAATTGGGAACTTCCAGGGTCTCCTTGTCTTCCGGCACGTCCTCTTAATTGTCTATCTACCCTTCTAGACTCATGTCTTTCAGTACCAATTATTGCAAGTCCTCCGGCAGCCTTAACTTCTGGTGTAAGTTTAATATCCGTACCCCTTCCGGCCATGTTTGTTGCAATGGTCACTTTGGAACTAAATCCTGCTTCTGCAACAATTTCAGCTTCCCTTTGATGTTGCTTGGCATTTAAAACATTATGAGGGATTTTTCTTAATGAGAGTAATTTACTTAGTAGTTCAGAAATTTCAACTGAGGTAGTACCAACCAATATCGGTCTTCCTTGACCTGTTAATTGGATAATTTCCTCTATTACTGCGTTATACTTTTCTTTCTTGGTTTTATAAATTAAATCTTGTTTATCATCTCTTATAATGTCTCTATTGGTTGGGATAACTACTACATCTAATTTGTAGATATCATCTAGTTCTTTTGCTTCGGTTTCGGCTGTTCCTGTCATACCACATAGTTTATGGTACATCCTAAAGAAATTCTGTAAAGTAACCGTGGCATAAGTTTGTGTTGCAGCTTCTACCTTAACATTTTCCTTTGCTTCGATGGCTTGATGTAAACCGTCAGAGTACCTTCTACCATCCAATACCCTTCCTGTTTGTTCATCCACAATCATTACTTTATTGTCTGCGACAATATAATCCACATCGTTTTCAAACAAGGCATAGGCTTTTAATAATTGTTGGATGGTGTGAATACGTTCTGATTTTTGAGAGAAATCGGTCATGATTTCATCTTTTCTATGAAGCCTTTCTGTAGGGTCAGAAATAGATTTTTCTATTTCAGCAATTTTAGCCCCTACATCTGGAATAATAAAAAATTCAGGATCTTCACTATTTGTGGTTATTAGGTTAATCCCTTTATCAGTTAAATCAACTTGTTTGTTTTTTTCCTCGATGACAAAGTAAAGTTCCTTGTCTACCTCTGGCATATATTTTTGTTGCTCTTGTAAGTAGTAGCTCTCGGATTTAAGCAAATATGCCCTCATCCCAGGTTCACTTAAAAATTTGATAAATGCTGAGGTTTTAGGAAGTCCTCTATAACACCTCATTATAAGCAATCCTGCTTCCTTATCTTGCTCCTTGCTTAATCCTGAGGTCCCGTTTTTAAGCAATTCCTTGAGTCTTGCAAGCATTTTGGTAACTTCCAATCTTTGAACAGAAACCAATTTGTCAACTCTAGGCTTCATGGCAGTAAATTCTTGTTCGTCACCTCTAGGAGTAGGTCCAGATATAATTAATGGCGTTCTTGCATCATCAATTAAGACGGAGTCAACCTCATCCACCATAGCAAAGTGGTGACCTCTCTGAACGATTTCATCTGGGGTACGTGCCATATTGTCACGTAGATAATCAAAACCAAATTCATTATTGGTACCGTAAGTAATATCAGCCATATAAGCGCTTTTACGCTCATCACTATTGGGCTCATGATATTCTATACAATCAACGGATACATTTAAAAATTCGTAAACAGGGCCGTTCCATTCACAGTCCCTTCTTGCTAAATAATCATTGACAGTAACAATGTGCACTCCAAATCCTGAAAGCGCATTTAAGTATGCAGGCAAGGTAGAAACTAAGGTTTTCCCCTCCCCTGTGGCCATCTCGGCTATTTTTCCTTGATGAAGAACGTATCCACCAATTAACTGAACATCATAATGCACCATTTCCCACTTAATAGGAACCTTAGCAGCTGTCCAATTATTTTTGTAAATTGCCTTATCACCAATTACTGTTAGGAAATCCTTTTTTTGCGCCGCTAGAAACTTGTCTCTTTCAGTTGCGGTAACCTCAATTTCAGCGTTTTCTGTAAACCTCTTTGCCGTTTGCTTCATAAGGCCAAAGGCCTCAGGAAGTATTTCTAATAAATATTTTTCAAGTTCCTTGTTTCTTTCTTTTTCTAAGGTTTCAATTTGTTTAAAAATTGCTTCCTTTTCCGCAGAGGTAAGTTCCAATTCGGTGTCAACTTTTGTACGTTGATTTGACATCTCCTCAGTGTAATTTGAAAGATGATCAGCAATTCTATGTCTTAATTCAAGCGATTTTGCACGTAATTCATCGTTTGAAAGTGAATTAAACTGTTCAAAAAAAGCATTGATTTCTTTTACTTGAGGGGATATAACAGATACATCTCTTTCAGATTTATTTCCTCCAAAAATTGATGCTAAGGTCTTATTTAAAAAATTAAACATGAATGACTAAAATGTGAATATTAAATAACTATGTAACAAGTTTGTGAAACATCACAATAACTTTGCCGTACGCAAAATTAGGTATTGGAGCGATTTGTTTGGCATATATGTCTGACATATTAACATCAAAACCTACTATTTGTTAACTTAATGATTTAATCAGAAGGCACTTAATTCAAATGAATGTATTAATTATTGGCTCAGGTGGACGTGAGCATACCTTAGCATGGAAAATAAAGCAATCCGAGCAAGTTGATAAAATTTACATTGGTCCAGGAAATGGAGGAACTGAAACGATTGGAATTAACCTCCCACTTGATATTTTAAACTTTGAAAATATCCATCAAACAATATTAGAGCATAATATCGGTCTTATAATCATAGGACCAGAAGACCCACTTGCTTTAGGTGTGGTGAATTTCTTAAAAGTTAAGAATATTGAAGGTCTTAAAATAATTGGCCCTTCTAAAGAAGCGGCTCAATTAGAATCTAGCAAGGATTATGCTAAGGAATTTTTAATAGAGAACCAAATTCCTACAGCAAAATATAAGACTTTCACCAAGGATGAATATCATTATACCCTCAAATATATTAAAGAAGGGAATTTTCCAATTGTGCTTAAAGCAGATGGTTTGGCAGCAGGTAAGGGAGTGGCGGTCTGTTTTGATTTTGAAGAAGCTGAACAGTTTTTAAATCAATTATGGATTGAAAATAAACTAGGTTCAGCATCAGATAAGTTGGTGGTTGAAGAATTCTTAGATGGTATAGAAGTATCCTTTTTTGTGCTGACTGATGGTAAAAACTATTATTTACTTCCGGAAGCTAAGGATTATAAAAGAATCGGGAATGATAATCAAGGACCAAATACTGGGGGGATGGGTACCGTAAGTCCTGTCCCGTTTGTTAATGAAGAATTTAAAACCAAGGTCATTCAGCAGGTTATTGAACCTACTTTAGAGGGTATTCAAAAAAGAAAATTGGATTATAAAGGGTTCATTTTCTTTGGTTTAATTAATGTTAATGGAAATCCGTTTGTGATTGAATACAACGTAAGAATGGGTGACCCAGAAACGGAAGTCGTCTTGCAAAGGATTGAGGAAGATTTACTGCCTTTGCTTATCCATACAGCAGATTCCTCCATTATTAATAGAGAGGTTAAAACGTCCACTGAAACGGCGATTTGCGTCATACTTGCTTCAGGAGGATATCCGAATACATATGAGAAAGGATTTAATATTCAAGGACTCAATTCTGTTACCGATTCTATTGTTTTCCATTGTGGAACAAAACAATCTGGAAACGAAATTGTTACCAATGGAGGGCGTGTACTTGCCTTAACTTCCAAAGGCCATAATATTTTAGACGCCAGAGAAAAGGCTTATCAAGAAATCAAAAAAATCCATTTTGATTACGCCTATTATAGAACTGATATTGGATTAGACCTTATTTAGGTGTTTTGATTATTAATACAAATGCAAGTATTCCATATATGAATACTGGAATCCAAACAGACAACCACGGCGCTAAATTTCCGTTTGTGCTGAAAGTGGTACTAAAACGCATGGATAATTCAAAGCTGATTCCCACTAAAATTCCTAGAAGTAAATGTGCTCCCATTCCTCCTCTAATTTTTCTAGAGGCTATTGAAACGGCAATTAAAATAAGAATAATATTGGCAAATGGAAGACAAAATCGTTTATTTAGGTCAATTAGGTAATAATTGATATCGGTCTCTCCTCTAAACTTTTCATCTTGAATAAATTTAATTAGGTCAGGGGTTATCATTGCTGGAGTTGCCCTTACCTTCCGATTAAATTCTGCGTTGGTGATTGCAAGATTTAACCTAAGACTATCCCCTCTCACAAAACTTTCTCTTTCACCGACTATATCTCTTTTGATATAGTTGATTATCCGCCAATTGTGTCTAACAGTATCATAAAAAGCTTCATCTGCAATAATTTTAGATTTCAATAATCCGTTATCAAAATTTTCTAAGGCAAATTGATATCCAGTGCAAGTAGAAACGTCAAAATTTTGAATATAGAAATATTGATTTTTATTCAATTGTCTATGAATGTTCCGCGATTGATTACTAAATCCCACTATGACATATTTCTCCTCAAAATTATTGACATGGTAATATGCATTGGGCATCACAAAGTTTTTTAGAACCAAATCGATGATACAAATCAATATACCTACCATTACATAAGGCCTTAAAAACCTCCAATAACTTATACCTCCAGCAAAAATGGCGACTATTTCTGTATTATTTGCCATTCTAGAAGTGAAGTACAAGGTTGATATAAATATCAAAATTGGACTAATGACATTGATAATATTAGGAATAAAATGGATGTAGTACTCCATAATAATGGTTCTAGTACTAAGATGATTCCTAATAAAATCTTCCGTCTTTTCTGAAATATCAAAAATCACAGATATTATACCCGCCATCAACAAAATAAAGAATAATGTTGAAAGGAACTTCTTGGCTATATATCTATCTAATATTTTAAACATTTTCGGCCGTTTTAAAGGTTAAAGTCTTGTAGTGATTTTTTCCAATATTTTCGGTTTCCATATATGGAAAGTATCATTAAGGATATGTTTTCTTGCCTCTTTGACTAGCCATAAATAAAAGGTCAAATTTGCCAAGGATGCCACTTGCCCACCAAGTCTTTCATCTGCATGTAATAAGTGACGGATATACGATTTTGAATATTCCTTATCAATAAAGGAAATAGGCTCCGGATTAAGAGGTGTGAAATCATTTTTCCATTTAAGGTTTTTGATGTTGATAATTCCTTCCTTGGTAAAAATCATGCCATTTCTTCCGTTTCTGGTCGGCATTACACAATCAAACATATCAATTCCTCTGTCGATACATTCTATGATATTTTCAGGTGTCCCTACGCCCATCAAATAACGAGGTTTGTTTTTAGGGAGAATATCACACACTGTTTTTGTGTGCGCATACATTTCTGAGATAGGTTCGCCTACTGATAGCCCTCCAATTGCATTACCTGCACAGTCTTGGCTTGCAATGAACTCCGCTGATATTTTTCTCAATTCAGGATAAATGCTCCCTTGGATAATTGGGAATAAATTTTGTTCATATCCATATTTAGGCGTAGACTCATTCACTCTTTTTACGCATCTTTCTAACCATCTGTGCGTCAATTCCATTGATTTTTTAGCGTATTCAAACTCGCAAGGATAAGGAGGACATTCATCAAAAGCCATCATGATATCGCTACCGATGGATTGTTGAATATCCATTGCTTTTTCTGGTGTAAAAACGTGTTTAGAGCCATCCAAATGTGATTTAAACGTTACCCCATCTTCCGTTATTTTACGCATATCGGATAGTGAAAACACTTGATATCCACCGCTGTCGGTAAGGATCATCCTGTCCCAACCCATGAATTTATGTAATCCTCCTGCGTTTTCTAAAGTTTCAGTTCCTGGTCTTAAGTAAAGGTGATAGGTGTTTCCCAATATAATTGGGGCATTAATATCCTCTTTTAATTCTCGGGTATGGATTCCTTTTACTGTGCCCACGGTGCCAACAGGCATAAAAATGGGGGTTGGAATAACTCCCCTTGGTGTGGAAATTAATCCTGCTCTTGCTTCTGAGTGGCTATTTTTTGTGAATAGTTCAAATTTCATCCCGTGCAAAGTTATGTCTAACTTTGTGGCTTATGCCAATTGAACTCCTAGAGCATCCATTTTTCATAATTTATGCCGTGATTTTTTTGGCGCTCCTTTACAAATACCTTATATATCCTAGGAAGATACTTTTTAGGTCTACCAAGAAGTTGATCAATGTATCTGATCAAGGTTTGGGTGTATCCGTTATTATTGCAGCCAAGAACGAGTTTGATAATTTATCAGAATTTCTTCCAACTATTTTAGAACAAGATTATTCCAATTTTGAAGTTATTGTGGTTAATGATCAAAGTTTTGATGGCACTTACTTGCTCCTAAAGGACTTTCAAGTTAAATATCCACATTTAAAAATTGTTAACATTGATGAGGAAATCAATGACTTTTCTGGCAAAAAATTAGCACTCACTTTAGGAATCAAGGCGGCAAAGCATGAAATACTTCTTTTTACTGATGCGGATTGTTTGCCTTCCTCTAACCATTGGATAACGACCATGATGAGTGGATACACGTCCAAAGACATTGATTTTGTGATTGGATTTAGTCCTTATTTTAAAACTAAAGGACTTCTCAATTTTATTATACGATTTGAAACCCTGTCCGTTGGAATTAAGTATCTGTCATCAGGACTAAATAAACGTCCATATATGGGGGTTGGGAGGAACCTCAGTTATAAAAAGAGCTTGTTTTTTAATGTTAAGGGATTCCATCCTTATTTAAATATTCCCTTTGGAGATGATGATTTATTTGTGAATCTTCATGTTAATAAATCGAATACAAACGTTGTTTTTCATCCAAATTCCTTTATTGAAAGCAGACCTAAGACCAATTGGGAAGATTATTTCTATCAAAAACAACGTCATCAAGCAGCAAGCAAATATTACAGACCTGGTTCTAAATTCCGTCAGTTAATGGATTGGTCGGTTTTGGTTTGGTTCTATTTGTTTCCTTTAGTATTATTTTTAGATTATAGTCCCTGGATATTAATAGCTTGTCTATTTGGCTTGGGCATCGTTATTCAAATGGTGTCCACTACCCTACTTTCAAGAAAACTCAAAGAAGGGTACATTGGGCTATCCGCTATTTTTATGGAGCCTTTTTATACTTTCATTTACCTACCTGTTTTTGGTTTAGCAGGTCTTATCCGAGGAGATAAGAAAAAATGGTAATAATACAAAAACATTAATTTATATGGATTCTACCATCATCAACAAATATTTTCCTCAACTAACAGAAGTTCAAAAAGCACAATTTATTCAATTGGCAGAATTGTACAGGGAATGGAATGCAAAAATCAACATTATAAGCCGTAAAGACATCGATTTTGTAGAGGAGCGTCATATCTTACATGGATTGGCCATTGCGAAAGTTTTGGCATTTGCCCCAAAAACTTCCGTTTTAGATGTAGGAACAGGAGGTGGAATACCTGGGATTCCATTAGCCATTATGTTCCCAGAAGTTAATTTTCATTTGATAGATGCGATTGGCAAAAAAATAGGTGTTGTTCAAGAAATAGCGACTGCCTTAGGATTAAAAAATGTAATCGTAGAGCAAAGACGTGCGGAGTCCTTAAAGACAAAATATGATTTTGTGATTGGCAGAGGCGTAACTGATTTATCCGTTTTTGCCTCTTGGGTGCGAGGGAAATTTTCTAGCAAACAACTCAATTCTTTGCCTAACGGAATTCTTTATTTAAAGGGAGGTGATTTGCAAGCGGATAAGCAATCTTTTAAATCCATATTTGATGCTTTACCAATTGCAGATTATTTTGAAGAACCTTTCTTTGAGACGAAGTCTGTGGTTTATTTGAGTATTGGTTAGTGGGGGGGTAAATCTAATCTATCAGTTAATTCTGTTCCAATTGCTTTCAGAATAACTCTAATAAAATCATGTCGATATTCAAAGCCAAAATTGCAAAATGTCAGGTCATAAGGTTTAATCGTTTTTTGCCCTAAATTTGAAGTTTTATAATCAGAATAAAATAAAATGTCATATCAAGTCATCGTTATAGGAAGTGGTCCTGGAGGTTATGTAGCAGCAATTAGAGCATCTCAATTAGGTTTAAAAGTTGCTATTATTGAAAGAGAATCTTTGGGTGGAATTTGTTTGAATTGGGGATGTATCCCAACTAAAGCATTGTTGAAATCAGCTCAGGTATTTGAATATATTAAGCATTCCAAGGATTACGGAATTACGGTTGCGGATTCATCTGCTGATTTTGGAGCAGTGATTAAACGTTCTAGAGATGTGGCAAGTGCTATGAGTAAAGGGGTTGAGTTTTTGATGAAGAAAAATAAAATCGATGTTATTTATGGTTCTGCTAAGCTTACTAAAGATAAAAAAATCGAATTGACCGATAAAGAGGGCAAAAAATCAACTTTAGAGGCTCCACATATTATAATAGCTACAGGATCCCGAGCTAGAAGCTTACCAAATATTCCGATTGATAATAAAAAAATCGTTGGATATAGAGATGCGATGGTTTTACCAGAAATGCCAAAATCGATGGTGATTGTAGGTAGTGGTGCAATTGGATGTGAGTTTGCTTATTTTTATAATTCCATGGGGACAAAAGTTACCATTGTAGAATTTGCTGGAAATATCCTTCCTAGAGAAGATGAGGAAGTTTCCAAAGCAATGGAAAAAATCTACAAAAAAAATGGGGTAGATATTATGACCAATTCTGCTGTAGAGTCAGTTGATACTTCAGGTAAAGGATGTAAAGTATCCATTAAAACAGCTAAGGGTGTTGAAGTTATTGAATGTGATGTGGTATTAAGTGCCGCAGGAATCGTTCCGAATACAGAAAACATCGGTTTAGAGGACTTAGGAATCAAAGTAGAAAAAGGCATCATCCAAGTAGATGGTTTATATAAAACCAATGTTGCAGGAATTTATGCTATTGGAGATGTAGTAAAAGGACCAGCATTGGCACACGTAGCTTCCGCTGAAGGAATAATTTGTGTAGAAGGCATTGCAGGACATCATCCAGAAGCATTGGATTATGGCAATATTCCAGGTTGTACTTATTGCTGGCCAGAGGTAGCGTCAGTAGGAATGACCGAAAAAGAAGCAAAGGAAGCGGGATACGAATTAAAAGTTGGAAAGTTCCCTTTTAGTGCGTCAGGTAAAGCAAAAGCGTCAGGTCAAGCAGACGGATTTGTAAAAGTGATATTTGATGCTAAATATGGAGAGTTTTTAGGTGCTCACATGGTAGGTGCAAACGTCACTGAAATGATTGCTGAGGTAGTTGTTGCGCGTAAATTGGAGACTACAGGTCATGAAATCATCAAATCTGTACATCCACATCCGACTATGAGCGAAGCGATTATGGAAGCTGCTGCTGCAGCCTATGGAGAGGTTATCCATTTATAATAACTAGATTACTAAGCAATCAGCAATGATTATTAGGATAAACGAGCAAATTTCCTTGTCAGAGTATAATTTAGACGATGTCAAGGAAATGACTTTCCATTTGAACAACCGTAAGATTTATAACAATACCCTGGCATTGGCATATCCATATACAGAAAAGCATGCCAAGGATTGGATTGAATATACTTTAAATCAAAGGTATAGTGGAAATATGTATCCTAATAAATTTGCAATACGCTTAGATAATAAATTAATCGGAGGAATTGCCTTGATTCCTAGAATTGATGATTATTATCAACATCAAGGGGAAATCGGCTATTGGATATCAGAGGATTATTGGAACAAAGGATATGCAAGTATTTGCGTTGATAAATTCACTGATTATGTATTTGAGAATTTTCCTATCCGCAGAATAACTGCGGCTGTTTTTAAAAATAATAAATCATCCATGAAGGTCTTAGAAAAAAATAATTATACCATGGAAGGATTGCTCCGAGAATATATATTCAAAGACGGTAAATTTATCGACTGCTATTTGTACAGTAAACTCCGTAAAGAACATCATAATCAAAAAAACACAAAAGAATTAAATTAAGCAAATGAACAAATTCCAAAAATTAGAAGATAAAAGAGCTGAATCCTTATTAGGAGGCGGTAAGGAAAGAATAGCCGGTCAGCATAAAAAGGGGAAACTAAGTGCTAGGGAAAGAATCGATTTTTTAATGGATGAAGGTTCATTTCAAGAAATCGGTGCATTTGTAGTACATAGAGCGACTGATTTTGAAATGCAAGATCAATTATTTTTAGGTGACGGCGTCATTACTGGTTATGGAACTGTTCATGGGAGATTAATTTATGTTTTCAGTCAAGACTTTACCGTTTTTGGAGGTTCCTTAAGTGAAACTTTTGCAGAAAAAATCTGCAAAATCATGGATATGGCACTTAAAAATGGTGCTCCTTTGATTGGATTAAACGATTCTGGAGGTGCAAGAATTCAAGAGGGAGTGGTGTCCTTGGCAGGTTATGCCGATATATTTTATAGAAACGTAAGAGCGAGTGGGGTTATACCTCAATTCAGCGCGATTATGGGTCCTTGTGCAGGAGGAGCGGTTTATTCCCCTGCAATGACCGACTTTATTTTTATGGTGAAAAACACCTCCTATATGTTTGTGACTGGTCCTAATGTAGTAAAAACTGTCACACATGAGGAAGTGACTTCTGAAGAATTGGGCGGGGCTATGACTCATGCAACAAAATCAGGGGTAACCCATTTTGCCTCCAATAATGAAATTGAATGTATAGAGGATTTAAAAAGATTATTAAGCTACGTGCCTCAAAATTGTGAAGACACAGTTCCAATGTTGGATTATGAGTCCGAAGGAGATGAGATAATTGAAGCTTTAGATAAAATTATTCCTGAAAATGCCAATATGCCTTATAACATCAAAGAGGTTATAGAATTGACTATAGATCAAGATTCCTTTTTTGAAGTTCATAAGGATTATGCTGAAAATATTGTTGTTGGCTTTGGTCGACTTGCTGGTAGGAGTATTGGTATCATAGCCAATCAACCTGCTTATTTAGCGGGAGTATTAGATAATAATTCATCTGAAAAAGCAGCTCGATTTGTAAGATTCTGCGATTGCTTTAATATTCCAATTTTAGTTTTTGAAGACGTTCCCGGATTTTTACCTGGTACTGACCAAGAATGGAAAGGAATTATTAAAAATGGAGCAAAACTATTATATGCTTTCTGTGAAGCTACTGTACCTAGAATCACAGTCATTACGCGTAAGGCTTACGGAGGGGCATATGATGTAATGAACTCTAAGCACATAGGTTGTGACCTCAACTTTGCTTGGCCTTCCGCTGAAATAGCAGTGATGGGTGCTAAAGGAGCTGCGGAAATTATCTTTAAAAAGGAGATATCTTCAGCAGAAAATTCTGAACAAAAATTACAAGAAAAGGTAGATGAATATACTGAACTATTTGCGAATCCTTATAAAGCTGCAGAAAGAGGATATATTGATGAGGTAATTTATCCGAGAGAAACAAGGGCTAAACTAATTGCAGGTTTCAAAATGTTGGAGAACAAGGTGGATAGTATGCCAAGTAAAAAACACGGGAATATACCTTTGTAGTCCTAATTCAACTATCCAATCCTAACAGAGGTCATACTTAAAGAACCTGCTAATAATTTGTCATTAAACAAAGTAACGTCGTCCTTTTTGTCTTTTAAGGCTAATGTATAAATTAAAGGCAAATAATGCTCTGGTGTAGGAATTGCCAATTGAACCGATTTAGTTAAGTCCTTATAATTGATGAGTGGATTATAATTAGAGTCTAAAATATATTTGTTTAGTATTTCATGGGATTCTAATGCCCAATCGTAACCGTAATCAATTTTATGGATTCCATTAAAATCTGCTAATCTGAGGTTGTGAATGATGTTTCCGCTACCTATAATTAGAATTCCTTTATCTCTTAAAGTGGAAAGTTTTTGTGCTAATTCAAAATGGAAGACAGGCGACTGAGTGTAGTCAATGCTTAATTCAATAACAGGGACATCTCCTTTTGGATACAAATGAGTTAATACCGACCATGCTCCATGATCAAGTCCCCAATCTTGGTCTAAAGAAACCTGTATTGGTTGAAGGATATCCTTTGTTTGAGCCGCTAATTCTGGGCTTCCGTTTACTGGGTATTGAAATTTAAATAGTTCTTCTGGGAATCCACCAAAGTCATGGATGGTTTGAGGACGCTTCATGGCGGTTACAAATGTTCCTTTAGTAAACCAATGAGCAGATATGCAAATAATGGCTTTTGGGGTAGGTAGGGAACGTCCAATCGATTGAAATTGACGAACGAATTCATTATCGTCAATGGCATTCATTGGACTTCCATGTCCTAAAAAAAGAACTGGCATCCGCTGATCTGATAAATTTAAATCTTGAGGTAAAAAATCATTTAATTGATTAATATTATTGATCTTAGACATTATGGGTAGCAAAAATAAAGATTTTAGTAATGAAGAACGTTTCATTTGGGGTTAAACAATAGTTGGGAATGAATGATTGCGAATTTCTGATAATCTGATAATTTGAATTCGATTTTGTTAATTTCTTAAGTTGATACATTACTCAATTATTTTTAAACCCATTTACTTTTTTGAAAATGAAAAATTAAACAAAGGAATAATAGTTTTAGAAATAAAAAAAACCTGCTTTCCATATACTAGATAAGCAGGTTTTTAAATTATACTCTTAAGGATTATTACATCCCTTTTATGATTTCATCACCAAACTCTGAGCATTTGAGAAGGGTTGCGCCCTCCATTAAACGTTCAAAGTCATAAGTAACTTTCTTATTAGAAATTGCCATTTCCAATCCTTTATAGATAAGTTCTGAAGCTTCCAACCATCCCATGTATTCAAGCATCATTGCACCGGAAAGGATTACAGACCCAGGATTGACCTTGTCTAATCCCGCGTATTTAGGAGCAGTTCCATGCGTAGCCTCAAAAATAGCATATCCAGAATTGTAATTAATATTTGCCCCAGGAGCAATTCCGATTCCACCTACAATTGCTGCTAAAGCATCAGATACATAATCACCATTTAAGTTTAATGTAGCAATCACTGAATAATCTTCTGGGCGCAATAAAATTTGTTGCAAAAAGGCATCTGCAATGGAATCTTTAATAATTACTTTTCCGCTATCGACAGCTTTTTTCATTTCAGCATTAGCTTCTGCCTCTCCTTTATCTGCTTTGATACGGTCAAATTGATTCCAAGTAAATACTTTATCACTATAATGAGATTCTGCTAGAGCATATCCCCAGTTTTTGAATGCTCCTTCTGTAAATTTCATGATATTTCCTTTATGAACCAAGGTTACTGAAGGAAGTTTATGCAAAATAGCATACTCAATAGCTGCTTTAATTAATCTTTCGGATCCATCCTTGCTGACTGGCTTTATACCAATAGAACTGGATTCAGGGAAACGAATTCCTTTGGCACCCATTTCATTCTGTAAGAAATCAATTACTTTTTTAACTTCAGGAGTACCTTGCATAAATTCAATACCGGCATAAATATCTTCCGTATTTTCACGGAAAATGACCATATTGACTAATTCAGGTCTTTTAACAGGTGTTGGAACTCCGGCAAAGAATCTCACAGGTCTCAAACAAACATATAAATCTAAAATTTGACGTAAAGCAACATTTAAAGATCTAATTCCTCCTCCTACTGGGGTTGTTAAAGGGCCCTTAATTCCAACAATGTATTCTTTAAAAGCCTCTAATGTTTCTTCTGGAAGCCAATTCCCAGAATGATTAAATGATTTTTCACCTGCTAAAACTTCTAGCCATTCAATCTTTCTTTGTCCATTGTATGCTTTATCAACAGCACTATTAATTACTTTACTAGCTGCTGCCCAAATATCTGGACCAGTTCCATCACCTATTATGAAAGGAATAATAGGATTATTGGGAACATTGAGTTTTCCATCCACGGAAAGGGTTATTTTAGAACCTTGCATTATGTTTTTAAATTTAAGTAAAGTACAAAGTTACATTCCATTAAAAGATGAAAACTAAAGAAAAGGAATGAAAGTGGATAAATTTAGATTATGGCAACCTAAAATTGAATTTAGAGACAATTTGGCCCAGAATTGGATTCTTATCAATCATTAAAGAAAGGACCTCCCTATCTGAAAGAAATTTAGGAGCGTTTTCATCAATTACAGCCTCTTTAAATTCTTGAACAAAATCAAGTTTGATGTTTGGATACTTTTTTAAAACATCCATATTTATAGATGAAAGTTCTTGCTGAAATTGAGTTTGAATCATTTGGCTTGGATAAATTATCTTAATTTCAAAATCCTTTATTAATTCAATAACTGCTGACTTCATTGCAGATACTAAATAGGCCTTGCTTTTTACTTTTGAAATTTCAGTTATATGATTCGAATAAATCTGCATAAAGACGTCCATACTAAATGGCACATCTGGTTCTGCTTTTTGAGCTATTTGATTTTTATACTTTTCTAATAATAGTTTAGCATTAAGATTGACCTTTTCAGTTAATTGAATTTGGGACTGATAAGATTTATTTTCCTGTATTGGAGGACCTTGAATTGATGAATTATTAAATAAATCATCCGCCTCCTTTACTTTTTTAATTGTACTTGGAATTTTTCATCCGCAAGCCGAATAGCATTGGTTAAATGAGCCAATTTAATAAGGCTCATTTCCACATGAAGTCTTTGATTTTTGCTTGCCTTGAAAGAGGTATCTGCTATATTAAGAATATTAAGCGCAGAAACTAACCATCCCATAGTTGCCTCTCCAGCTTGAACTTGAAATTTTAGTTTAATTTGGTCACTGACCTCTAAAAGTTTTAAAGTATTGATATCCTTGGATACTAATACATTACGCAAATGTTCTGCAAATCCTGATAGGAAATTATGTGCATCAAAACCATCCTGTAAGATTTCATCAAAGAGTAAGAGTAAAGCCGATAAATTATTAGATAATGCATAATCCGCTGCTTTGAAATAAAATTCAAAATCTAAAAGATTCAGATTATTAATTACATCCTTATAGGTTAATGTTTGACCAGAAAAACTAACAACACGGTCAAAAACAGATAATGCATCCCTTAAACCACCATCCGCTTTTTGCGCAATAATATAAAGCGCCTCGTCTTCTGTTGTAATTCCTTCTTGAGTTGCTACATTTTTTAAATGTTCCATTATTGGTCTAAGACCAATCCTATGAAAGTCAAAAATTTGGCATCTACTTAATATTGTTGGTAGAATTTTATGCTTTTCAGTTGTGGCAAGGATAAAAATGGCATATTTTGGCGGTTCCTCTAAAGTTTTTAAGAAGGCATTAAAAGCCGAGGTGCTTAGCATGTGAACCTCGTCGATAATATAAACCTTATAATTACCATATTGTGGAGGAATTCTGACTTGATCCACAAGGCCACGCATATCATCTACAGTATTGTTAGATGCTGCATCTAACTCAAAAATATCAAAAGAAGTATTATTGTTAAATCTTATACAAGATGGACAAGTATTGCAAGGTTCCCCTGAGTCTGAAATATTTTCACAGTTAATGGCCTTGGCTAAAATCCGAGCACAAGTTGTTTTACCTACGCCTCTTGGCCCACAAAAAAGGAATGCCTGACCTAAATGCTTTTTTTTAATAGCATTTTTAAGGGTATCGGTGATATGTTCTTGGCCAACAACGGTTTCAAAAGTGGCAGGTCTATATTTTCTTGCTGATACGGTAAAAGAACTACTCATAAATTAATTTGTCCATAATTTGAGGTAATTCACCGTCAATTAAGGATAGTTGATGCAAATATCCTACTTTTTGGCATAGTTTTTATATTTGGTTATTTAAAAATGGAAGATTAAAGATTCTTTAAAATAGAATCTGTAAATTTGAATTGCTTATGAAATTTTTAAAACGTACACTTATTACTTTATTGGTTCTTATTGTCTTGTTGATTGTAAGTCTTGTAGCCATTCCTTTCCTGTTTAAGGATAAAATTATCAATTTAGCCAAAGAAGAGGCATCCAAAACATTAAATGCTAAAATCAATTTTAGCAATGATTTGGAAATCAGCATATTCAAAAATTTTCCTAATCTAACCTTAGGTGTTAAAGATTTATCCATAATAAATAATGCTCCTTTTTTAGGAGATACCTTATATTATGCTTCCTTAACTGAGGTTTCCTTAGACATCAATTCGATAATTGGAGGGAGGCAGTATAGGATTAATGAGGTATTACTTTCTAATCCGGTTATTAACCTAATTAGTAATTCCAAAGGAATATCTACATGGCAAATTACCAAACCTGATACCACGACCAAACAGGAGCAAAATCAACCAGCTGAGAATAAATTTAAAGCATTATTAAAAAGTTTTAAGATCACGAATGGAAGAATTGTTTATGGTGATTCAGTTCTAAAAATGTTTACCAAACTAAAAGGATTTAATCATGAACTAAGCGGAAACTTTAATCAAGACGAGTTTTTAATGAAAACTCAAACCAATATCAAGGAATTAAATTTTGCATTTGGAGGAATTCCCTACTTAAAGAACGTTAGTGTAGATTATAAAGCTGATTTTGATATCAATCAAAAGCTTCATAAGTACACCTTAAGCAACAATAGATTGAAACTAAACGAATTGGTCATGCTAGCAAATGGTTCAGTTGAAATGCCAGATACATCTAAAATGATTTTAGATTTGGTTTTAAAAGCAGAGAAATCTCATTTCAAAAACTTTTTAAGTTTGATTCCTGCCATATATAGTGCAAGCTTTAAAGATTTAACTGCCTCAGGGAAATTTGGTTTGGACGCAAAAATTAAAGGGACGAAAACGGTCAAAGATTTACCTAGTTTCAGTTTGAACTTGATAGTTGAAAATGGTGCTTTTAAATATCCTTCCTTACCATCAGAGGTAAAGGATGTTCAAATTACTTGTAATATTAATAATCCTGGTGGAAGTGCAAATAATACGGAAATTGATATACCAAAAGCTCATTTGACTTTGGCAAATCAACCAATTGATGCTTCATTACTTGCAAAAACGCTTTTGAGTGATCCCTATGTAGATGGAGATATTAAAGGAAAAATAGATTTTAGTCAAATTAAGAACTTAATTCCGTTAGAAAAAGGTACTACCTTAGAAGGTCAGATGGATTGTAATATCAATTTCAAAGGAAATATGTCTTCCATTAAAAACAAGCAATATGAGAAATTCGATTTCAAAGGATTTAGTAATTTCACAGACATAAACTTCAACTCAAAAACTCAACCTCAGGCAATATTCGTGAAATCAGCAGAGTTAAAATTTAGTCCAAAGGAGGTAACCTTGTCAAATTGTAATGTAAAGCTAGGCCAAAGTGATATTAGTGCGGAAGGTCAACTTACTAACTTTTTAGGATATTTTCTCCAAGGGAATGAAGTCTTAACTGGTAATTTAACAATGAGCTCGAATTATTTTGATACACGACCTTATATACCGGTTGAAACTACCTCTACCACTCAATCAACAACCCCTCCAGTTACAGATAACTTTCAATTACCAGATAAAATTGATTTTATATTGAGTGGTAAATTTAAGGAAATGCTTTATCAAACATATGATATGAAGCAGTTAACTGGAAAATTACATATCCATAATCAAAGAATTGATTTTGAACAAACTTCCTTAGAAATGATTGGAGGAACCTTTGGCATGACAGGGTATTACGATACAAAAGAGAAAAACAATCATAAAGCTGATTTTAACTTAAAACTAAAACATATATCAATTCCGGAGACCTATAAAACATTTGTTACAGTTCAAAGTTTTGCTAAAGCGGCAAATTACATTATTGGATTAATGGATGCCAACATAACCATTAATACCACATTAGGAAAAGGTTACGCTCCAAATTTAAGTACATTGACATCAGAAGGGGATTTAAACATTCCTAAAGCTGCGATTCAAAATGTACCTGCACTGAAAATAATATCAGAAAAATTGCATCTTCCTAAGTTGCAAAATTTAGAATTGACTAATTTGAATCCGTCCTATATCATTAAAGATGGTAAGTTTAGATTTAAAAAACCTTTGAACTTTAAATATCAAGGGATAAATATGAATTTGGATGGGTATAATTCCTTAGATAAATCGATAAATTATGTGATGAGTTTTGATTTACCCGCTAAAGAAGTCAATGGACAGGCACAATCGGCGGTAAACAATTTATTTAAAGGACAAAACATGCGATTACCTTTAAATGAGACCATCAAAGTTAATGCCATTATCACAGGTACTTTTGATAAGCCTTCTATTAAACTAGATATCAAGGATGTAGCAAAAAGCATTGTCAATAGTATTAGAGATAAGGCAAAGGAGGAAATCAATAAAAAAGTTGATGAGGCAAAAGCAAAGGCTCAAGCTGAGTTAGATAAACAAAAACAAAATCTTGAGGCAGAAAAGAATAAAGCTCAAGCAAAAGCTCAAGATGAAATCAATAAACAAAAACAGCAATTAGACGATGCAAAGAAAAAGGCAGAGGATGATGCAAGGCGACAAATAGAGGAAGAAAAGGCAAAGGCTAAAAAACAAGCAAAAGATCAATTGAACGGCTTGTTTGGACATTAAAACTTACTTGCGATTTTAGGTAGTCAGATAAGATAAATTCGGCTTTAACCCGCTAATTTTGTAAACTAATAAAATGCAGAATTTAGCAGAAATTCAAGAGTTGCTCTCTAAAATAGATGATTCTATTATTGAGGATAAAACTCAGTTAGAATCATTTAAGAATGAGTGGCTTGGGAAGAAGGGTCTTTTAGCGGAATTATATGATTTGCTCAAGCAGCTCCCAAATGATGAGAAGAAAGACTTTGGAAAGTACATTCAGCAAGTTAAAGTAGCCGCTGAACTCAAATTTGAAAAAGGCAATCAGCTCTTACAAGATAGATTAATTACTGAAAAATCGGCAGGATTAGACTTAACCTTGACTGGAAAAGTTTTTAATAATGGAAGTCTACATCCATTAACTATCACAAGAAATGAAATGGTAAAAGTATTTTCTGACATCGGATTTATTATCTCTGAAGGAGATGAAATTGTAGATGATTGGCATAATTTTTCTGCCTTGAATATGCCAGAAAATCATACTGCCCGTGATATGCAGGATACTTTTTATATAAGCCAAAATCCAGATTGGATATTGCGAACCCATACTTCGAGTGTGCAGGTCCGTGAGATGGAGAAAGGCAAATT
>Ga0114962_10000498_pt1 | contig 34892 bp, 30 predicted proteins | sample C_130820_MF_Meta_FD_87017 | JGI IMG/M metagenome (GOLD analysis project Ga0114962, IMG submission 87017) | Freshwater microbial communities from Lake Croche, Canada to study carbon cycling - C_130820_MF_MetaG | ecosystem: Environmental > Aquatic > Freshwater > Lake | place: Lake Croche, Canada...
ATGACAACCGATACCGGTTTAGACACGAAGTATCCGAGTGTTAAAGCAATAGAAACGTATGTATCAGCGAACGCAACAGTAGATGCTACCACCTTATTAAAAGGTAAAATTCAATTAGCGGGCGATTTAACTGGAACAGCAGCCGCACCAGAAGTGGGAACAGGAAAGATTACCTCCGCTAAAATTGCAGATGGCACGATTGCCACCGCAGATATGGCAACAGGTGCAGTCACTTCCTCGATTATTGCTGATGGAACCATCGCCACAGCAGATTTAGCTGCATCGTCTGTGACCAATTCAAAAATTGGCGAAACTATTACAGTTGCTAATGGTGGTACGGGAGCAGCTACTTTGACAGGTTATGTAAAAGGAGCAGGAACTTCAGCCATGACGGCCAGTGCAACCATCCCTGTAGCTGACGTAACGGGTGCACAAACAACAGCTAATTTGTCTACCAACATGACAACCGATACCGGTTTAGACACGAAGTATCCGAGTGTTAAAGCAATAGAAACGTATGTATCAGCAAACGCAACGGTAGATGCTACCACCTTATTAAAAGGTAAAATTCAATTAGCTGGCGATTTATCTGGAACAGCTGCAGCTCCTTTAGTGGCGAAATTACAAGGTACTTCTGTAAGCTCTACCACTCCAACAACCAATCAATTACTGCAATATAATGGTACTGCCTGGGTTCCCGTAGCAAAAAGCTCAGTGGCAAGAATGGAAACAGATGAATTTACTTCAACTGCTGGACAAACCTCCTTCACCTTAACCAACACTCCTCTTGGGCGAGTGGCCATGTTTGTGAACGGTGTTCGTGTTCCGAAAGCTGCGGTGAGTGTTTCAGGTACAACTGTAACTTATGTTCCTGCTAGTAATGGTACTTACGATTTATTGGCAGTTGACCGTGTGTCGTTTGATTATATTTATTAATGTTTAAAAAATTATTCAACTTCTCTGTTAAAACATGAAAAAAATTCATTCTTTTTTTGTCATCCTATTTATTTTTAATAGCACTTTGTCTATGGCCCAATCTGTGGTTACCAACAGAAATGGAAAAGAAATAAGTGTAGGTTCCAATTTCTATCTTTCTGGCGGTACAACAGATGCAGGGACCGATAAAACAAGTACGATTTACCGAACAGGTAATTTAGGAATTGGTGTAACAACTCCTACGGTACCATTGGAAATTCAATCATCCTCCGTAAGCAGCTACGTCACTACTGCTAAATTTTTAACTCCAAGTAATACAACTGCTGGAAATTCCAATGTGTTGAATTTTGGTATTACATCCACAACAGGTAATAGTGCAGATTGGAGATATGTTTACCAAGGCAGTGGCTCAGCCTCTAACCGGGTGGATTTTGGAATGAGTGGTTATACGAGTCCAATGATGTCTTATTTAAACAGCGGGAATGTGGGTATTGGTATAACCGCACCTTTGTCAAAATTACATATTCAAGGTCCTCAAGCTACGTTAATAGGAGCTAATGTACAATCAAACATGTTAAGATTGTCAAGACCTACTTGGTCAGGTTTTAAATGGGGGAGTGCCGCACAATTTAATTTAGGGACTTATGATGATGGATTGAACCCACAGAGTGCTAAATCTAGGTTAGATTTAGCCTTAACGAATGGGGCTGACGAGACAACATTTACCAATGTGATGACCTGGTTGGGAAGTGGTAGTGTCGGGATCAATACCACAGCACCTAGTGCACCTTTGGTTGTTCAAGGGGTAACTGGAACGGGAGCATTGAAATTAATTGCCCCTTCGGTAGCTTCTGGGGATAACTGGTGGCTGGGTTTTGGACATGGAACTACTTCCACAGATGCTAATGATCGTGCTCGGATTGGAGTAGATATTTTGGGAGGTGGATCAGGTCGTTTGTTTTTCACAACGGGTCCAACAGGTACACAAACGAGAGCCATGTTTATCAATGAAAGCCAAAAGGTCGGGATTGGTACCAATAGTCCGTTACAACGTTTGCATGTCGTTGGACAAGTTGAAATTGATACATTATTAAGTGGTGCATCAACAGACAGTTTATTGACTGCCAACTCATCCGGAGTCATTCGTCGTTTATCTTTTTCCAATGCGATGAAAAACTTTCCTGTGGTTAGTGCCTCTGTCTTGGGAATTGTCAATAACACAAGCGGACAAGAATTAGGAGGCGTGGATAAAAAAATTAATGGTGTAGATATGGGTAGGGGAGGAGGATCCATCTCTTCAAGCACGCGTGTCGGTAATGGAGCTTTAATTAGTAACACAACTGGCACAAATAATGCCGCTTTTGGCTACCAAGCTTCGTACAGTAATACTACAGGTAGCTATAATTCCTCCTTTGGATTCCAATCATTGTACACCAATGCAGTATCTTCTGCTAATACAGCCTTTGGAACACAGGCCATGTTTTCTACTAACAATGGGAATTATAATGTGGGTGTTGGTGCCTTCTCTTTACAAAATCAAACTTCAGGTTCTTCTAATACTGCCGTCGGTTATAATGCAGGTAATGCCATCACAACTTCCCTTCAAAATGTTGCCATTGGTGCTGAAGCTTTATCTGCCAATGTTACTAGCGGAAATAATGTGGCCGTAGGTGCATATTCTTTGGATTTAACTACAGGAGGTAACAATACTGGTTTAGGTTTTAATGCTGGTAAATTTTCTACAACGGGTACTGGAAATACTTTTGTAGGTTACAAAGCTGGAGAAACAGTTACAACTGGCTCCAATAATATTTTGTTGGGAGCTAACGCTGGTACATACATAACTACGGGAGGAGGTAATATTTCCATTGGTAACTCTAACCTAATTTCAGGTAGTAATAATACCATAATTGGAGGAACAACCACTTCTGCCAATATTGGTGCGAACTATCGAAGTAACGTCATTGCTTTGGCGAATGGAGTAGGTAATGTGCGTGTTTTTGCAGACAGTTTAGGTTTAGTAGGTATCAATACCATTAGTCCTCAAACTACCCTGCACGTCAATAATAATACAGCCTCCACTGCGACCGTAAATGTCGATGGAAATGTGTTAAGACTTTCTCGGCCAGGAACTTCCAATGTAAAATGGGATAATATTGCCCAATTTAATTTGGGATCATATTCAACCAACCTCAATGCCAATACTCGACTAGATTTAGCCTTAACGGATGGAGCGAGTACAACCACTAGTAACGTGATGACTTGGCAGGGGAATGGAAATGTGGGGATTAACACAGTTGCCCCTACGGAAAAATTGCAAGTTTTTGGTGGAAATGTTATCATTGGCGGTATCGGTACAGGATCTGTAGCAAGTCCTATGTTACGAATGCATTCCAATGCCAATACGAATGCAAGTGGGGGATTAATTGAATTCAATGAATCTGACCTTGCGTATGGATATGCAATACGTCATAATACTAATGCAGGCGCTTATGGAAATGATGGATTATGGTTTGAAAAGAAAAATGCGAGTGTTTACACACCTGTTTTAGGTTATGATGATTCAAATAATGTGGGAATAGGTACTACTACACCAAAATCTAAATTAGAAGTCAACGGCACTGTAGGGGCATTATTGCGTACATCTAGTGTAAGTACCACTACGGCCAATGATTTTACATTACTAATGACTACAGCAAGTACTACGGTTACTTTAGAAGCACCTACTACTGTAACAAGAAGAATCATGGTAATCAAAAATACCAGTACAGGGACAGTGAGTGTCACCGGTCATATAGATGGAACAGCATCAAGTACCATTGTACTTTTAACCAAAGAATCCATTGAAATCCAAAGTGATGGTACAACGTGGCAAATTATTGCTCAATATTCTACACCAACTCCATTAGCTGTTTCAGCACAATTATACCCAGTTAGTATTAATTCAGGAACTAATACTGCATTAACTTCTTATGCCAACATATCAGATACTAGTAATGGAGCATGGAATGCAACAACGGGAACATTTACTTGTAATATCGCTGGATTGTATAGATTTGAATTTAGAGCAATGTTTGCTCTAAACAACTGGACACAAGGAAATGAAATAAATGCCTATTTTACAAAAAATGGAACTAATGTACAATCAGCATCTTGGTTTGCTGCTTCAACTTATAATCAATATGCTTTTTCAGGACATAATTTTGCAACATTTAATCTTGTTGTTGGTGACCAGATTAAAGTCAATATATGGCACAATGCTGGAGCTGCAAGAACAACTTACAATAAAGAATTTTCAATTTTTTCAATTTATAAAATAAACTAAAATGGATAGCAGCAATCAATCACATTTATCAAATACTTGTTGCACTGGTTTTACGCCAGTGGCTAGTTTTTTTGATTTAGTGACCACTGGTGCTACCCACATCTATGCCAAATGGTAATATGATTAATATAAATTGTTTTTTCAAAGATGAAAATTGGGGTATTTGGATTGTGTGCATACCAATGGTGATGTTATAATAGCTGGAGGTGCAAGATCCACTTATTCAAAAGATTTCGATGTTTTTACTATTTACGAAATCAGATAAAAAAACGTAAGATTAAACCTTTTGTATAGTATTGGTTTTCTATTTGGCCTAAATCATTTATTGGTTTGGTGAAAAAATATGATAGTTAATAAAGTTATGATAGAATAGATTTTTTAATGTTTGTTGATTTCTTTTTGAACAGCAAAAATGATTTCAACGGTAATCAAAATTTATTTATAAACGAAGTCTTTTAAATGTAAAAATGAAGCTAGTGGTTTTTTGAATATGAATGATTTGTAAAGCTTTGAGATGTCCCTAGCTAAATACAAATTCTATTTACTATTTTTAACAATGAAAAATTAGTAGAAACCGGTCAACTCTAATCAGGGAAGTACAGTAAGATGTATGAGGTAAGATGTAAGATGTATGAGGTAAGATGAATTATACATTCTTAATTCTACATTCTACATTCTAAATTTCTTTCTATCTTCGCTATTCATTCTTTGCAACAATTATTTAAAATCAACGTTCAATAATAAAATACAGATTTTACTTCATGAAGAAAATTGCTTTTTATTCTTTTTTATTTTTTTCCATGCTGACATTTTCGGCCAAATCCCAATTTTGGTTTCTAGGGCAAACAACTAAAAAAGCAAAAGTTTTAACGCCTTTTAAAGCCTATTCGTCCCTATCTTTTGGTGCGGGTTCTGCTAATTACATGGGTGAAATAGTTCCAGTGGCTACATTAACAAGCTTAGCCTTTCCAACCATGCGTTGGAATGTAGGTTTTCAATACTCCAGACATTTTTCTAAAAAGTTTTCTGCCAAAGGTTCCATAGCTTATATCAGGATAGCAGGAGACGATAATTATTTTGATTATACAGCGCCAGGTGGCCTATTTGATGCTAATTATGCCCGAAATTTACATTTTAGAAACGACCTGAAAGAAATTTCCATCTCTGGGATTTGGGAAATAAATAGTAATTTTGAAAATCCAGAAAGGCGCCCGGATTGGGCACCATACTTTACCCTTGGGTTGGCGGCTGTTTTACATAATCCTGAAGCTAGGGAAGCCGCTACTGTATCTCTTACCAGAGTCACTCAAAATCCTTGGGTGAGTTTGAGAGATAAAAAAACAGAAGATGTTAGTTACAATGCCTTAGCAGTTTCTATTCCATTTGGTTTTGGACTTAGAAAAAAAATAACTAAAAACATCGATCTAGGCTTTGAATTGACTTACCGAGTGGCTTTGACAGATTATTTGGATGATGTATCAGATAATCGTTTGAATATTACAAGCTCCTCTTCTCCATTTTTTGACAGAGGTATCAATAAAGCTTATTCTTCTTCTGGTTTTTTTAATGAACAATATGCTGCGAATACCTTGAAGGCTTTGCCAGCGATTTCCACTTTTACTCCTGTCAATATATTGTCGCAGGCACCAGGTGTAGACCAATATTTTACTACACAAATTCAGTTGATTTATCATATTAAAAATAAAATTCAATGCCCACCCTTACCACGTTAATGTTAATATGTCTTTAAGAAAGTTGTTGCTGCTTTTATTTGTTTTACTAATAGCTTTTGTTAGTAATGCCCAGCGCTTGCAATGGTCTTTGGGTTCAGGCGCCACAATTTATAAAGGAGATATGCAAGATTGGGCTTTATACCCTAATTCACTTCAAATAAAACAGATATTGCCTAGCCTAAGTATTGAATTAGGGTATCAAAAAACACAATCTTTTAATTATAGGGCACAATTATTATTAACAGGAATACAAGGTAATTCTGCTATTGGATCTTGGTCAAAAGGCGGTCTTGGGGGATTAAATGGTTCATTTCGATCCAGTATAGTTGAATTAGGTGTATTGGTTGACTATCATTTTTTGGATTATCATGATAGTCCGAAAGCAATCAATTGGACACCCTATTTGTATGGAGGATTTGCCACTTTTTTTGCTGATCCACAGAATTCGTTGCTCCCAAGTTCGGCCTTGCCACCCACAACTGTCAATGCTCCTGAGGTAATGAATGGCTCATTTATTTCCTTCGCTATTCCTTTCGGAATTGGTATTAAATATCAAATAAGTCCCAAGTGGGGTATTAAATGGGAGGCTGGTTCTAGAAAAACGTTGACTGATCGGTTGGATGGTTGGATAACAAAAGGGGCTGACCGTTCCAATTTTACAACGAGTTTTACCGATCAATATATGAATACTTCCTTTTCCATCACTTTTAGTATAGATCGTATTTATTGCCCGAGTGAATATCAAAATTAAATTCCTTTGAATAGGAAAGGGAAATAGTTACCTTTGCCAATTATTAGTTGAATAAATTATATTGCCCAAGTGAAAGAATCTATTGACCTGAACAATCTGCCTGCACACATCGCCGTTATAATGGACGGGAATGGTCGTTGGGCGAAAGAAAAAGGTTTTGCAGATCGAATTTTTGGACATAAAAGTGCAATCAAAGCAGTAAGAGAAACCATAGAAGGATGCGGTGAACTAGGAGTTAAATACTTAACCTTGTACGCTTTTTCAACGGAAAATTGGAATAGACCCAAAGCAGAGGTTTCGGCATTAATGGCCTTACTGGTAAGTACGATTCAAGATGAATTACCTACTATGATGAAGAATCAGGTACGTTTGAAAGCGATTGGAGATGTTAGTACACTGCCTGGTAAATCTGCTTCTGAATTACAAACTGCCATTAATAAAACAGCTGAGAACAATGGTTTAACGCTCGTTTTGGCTTTGTCTTATTCAGGTAAATGGGATTTAGTGAACGCAACTAAAGCCATTGCTGAAAAAGTAAAAAGTGGTATTTTGAGTACGAATAATATTACAGATCAACTCTTAGCCAATCATTTATCAACCGCTGGAATGCCAGATCCTGATTTAATGATTCGTACAGGGGGAGATCATCGAATAAGCAACTTTATGCTTTGGCAATTAGCTTATTCTGAATTATATATTTTTGAGGAATTATTTTGGCCAGATTTTAGAAAAGAACACTTACATCAGGCGATTTTAGACTTTCAAATGCGTGAAAGGCGATTTGGGAGGACAAGTGAGCAAGTAAAGAGTGAGGGCTAAGGCTAGCAAATGAAAAAAAAAATTACATGTATCAAATTGGTAAGCTAAAGAGTAAATTGACATTTCTAGTAATGCTAGTTGGTTTTTTGATCGTTCAAAAAAATCAAGTCGATGCGCAAAATTTGGGGGGACGTTTATTCTCCACTAATCCTAGTACAAAAACCTCTGAATTTTCTTACGCTTTACCGCAAGAATATGAAATTGCCGGAATAGCTGTTTCAGGGTCTCAATTTTATGATGGCAATTCAATGATCAGTATTTCTGGTCTACAAATAGGTGACAAAATCAATGTTCCAGGAGACGCTATAGCCTCTGCCATTCGTAAAATCATGGACCAAGGTATTTTGGATGAGGTAAGTATTTTCGCATCGAAAACAGAAGGTTCTAAAATTTGGCTACAAATCGTTTTGAAAGAAAGACCCCGTTTATATGCTATCGCTTATGTGGGCATACGCAAAGGAGAACAAGAGACCATCAATGAAAAAATCAAAACCTACAAAGGTAAAATTATTACAGAAACCCTTCGCAAAAACTTGGAATTAGCCATTCGGAAATTTTACCAAGAAAAAGGTCGTTTAAATGTTTCTACCAAATCGCTTGTAAAAACTGATTCAATCCGTGGTAACAATGCCGTTCTCCAAGTAACAATCGTAAAGGGACAGAAGGTCAAAGTGAACAAAATTGTGTTAGATGGAATTGATGAGTCGCAACGCGCCTTGATTTTAAGAAAGATTAAAAATACCAAACAAATTAGATTTGGTAGGATTTTCAAACCGTCGAAATTTGTTCCTAAGAAGTGGGATGAGGACAAAGAGAAATTGTTAGCTGCAATGAATAAATTGGGTTTTCGCGATTTCCAAATTCAAAAGGATTCTATAAGTAAATTCAATGAGGAGGCAGTTAATTTATATGTTAAGTTGACACAGGGTAAAAAATATTATTATCGTTCCATTAATTTTGAAGGAAATTTTATCTACCCAGATTCTGTATTGGCAGAGGTTCTGGGAGTTAAAAAAGGTGATGTTTACAACACAGAAGAGTTGGATAAAAAAATGGCAGGGAATCCAGGTGAGGACCTAAGCTCTGTTTACATGGATAATGGTTATTTATATTACAATGCAGAACCAGTGGAAACAGCTATTGAAGGTGATTCTATTGACTTAACTGTTCGAATCAGTGAAGGGAAACAGGCAACCATCAACAAGATTATCTTAAATGGTAACACAAAAACTTCTGACCACGTTGTTATGCGTGAAATCAGAACGCTTCCAGGGCAAAAATTCAATAAATCTGCCATTATTCGTACAGTTCGTGAATTATCTCAAATTGGATACTTTAATCCAGAAAAAATAGAACCTAAACCGAGTCCACGTCCAGACGGGACAGTTGACATTGAATACAATGTGGAAGAAAAACCTTCTGACCAAATTGAATTATCAGGTGGTTGGGGAGGTTATATTGGTTTTGTCGGAACCTTAGGTGTTGTATTTAATAATTTTTCTGCCAAAAATATTACCAACTTGGCAGCTTGGAGACCTTTGCCTGCGGGTGATGGACAAAAATTAGCGGTCCGTTTTCAAGCCAATGGAGCTGCTTACCAAAATTATAGTTTGACATTTACGGAACCTTGGTTAGGAGGCAAAAAGCCTAACTCTTTTTCAATAGCTTTGAATCGAAGTATTTCTTACCCTTATCAATTCCAAAATAGCGGTTATAGTAATTATGGAAGTGGTTATGGTAGCGGTTATGGTGGAGGAGGATATGGTGGCTATGGCGGTTACGGAGGTTATGGAGGCTATGGCGGTTACGGAGGCTATGGTGGTGGTTACGGTGGAGGATATTCGGTTCCCGATTCATTAAAGAGTGCCCATTTTAATGTGAACAGTGTTACATTTAGTTTGGGTAAAAGATTGAAATGGCCAGATGATTATTTCTCTTTGAGCAATTCATTGTCATTTTCTTCCTATGATGTAGATAGATATTATACTTGGGCTTATCCTCAAGGAATTTCTACTTCGGTTACTTTTATGACCAACTTTTCTAGAAATAGTATTGATAATCCAACATTTGCAAGATCAGGATCAAGCTTTTCTTTAACTGCATCCTTAACTCCCCCTTATTCGTTGCTTGGAGGAAATAAGACTGGAAATTTAATTGAATACCATAAATGGATGTTCGATGCAAGTTGGTTCAGCACTTTAGTAGGGAAATTTGTCCTGCATACAAGAGCGCATTTAGGATTCTTAGGATCCTACGGGGGTAAAGAAACCACTCGTTTTGAACGCTTCGACTTGGGAGGTTCAGGTATGGTGCAAGGTTTTTCATTTAATAGAGATATCGTTGGTTTAAGAGGCTATAAAGACCGTGTCATTGGACCATCTGGTACGTATGGAAATGGTGGTGTGGCTTATAATAAATTTGTCATGGAATTACGATATCCAGTCTCATTGAACCCGTCCGCTACGATTTTCGTACTTGGTTTTGCGGAGGGAGGCAATAACTTTTCAAGTTTGACAGATTATAATCCTTTTAACTTGTACAAATCTGCAGGTTTTGGAGCAAGAATATTTATGCCAGCTTTTGGTATGATTGGTATTGATTATGGATTCGGATTTGATAAACCAAGACCTGGCGATTCAGATTTTGGTCGTCAAGCCTTTACTTTTTCTATTGGTCAACAAATTCGCTAATGAAAATTGTATAATAGCATGAAAAAATCGTTTTTTTTCTTAATTTTGATGCTTGTACTCATAGGACAAAGGTCTTATGCCCAAAAGTTTGGATACATTGATACCGAGTTTATTACTTCAAAAATGCCTGATTATCAAAAAGTTCAGGTTAAATTAGACGGTATGACTAAGCAGTGGATTACTGAAATATCAGCTAAAAATGAGGAAGTATCTAAATTGGAAAAAGAGTTTAAGTTGGAGGAGGTATTATTGACCGAAGATTTGCGTCAACAAAGGTTGTTGCAAATTAAAGTGAAAGACCAAGATGCAAAAGCCTTTCAAAATAGAATTTTTGGAATGGATGGTGAATTGTTTAAAGCTAAACAAGCGGCCATGAAACCCATTTTAGATGAGATTTCGAAAGCAGTAGAAAAGGTGGTGCGTCAAAAACGATTGGATTTCCTTTTTGACAAAGGAAGCGATGGATTAGCCATGATTTATACCAATCCTGTACACGACTACTCTGATTATATTTTAGAAGAATTAGGGATCGAATTGGACCCGAATTTGGTTGATAAATCAAGTGAAAATAGTAAACTAGAAAAGAAAACAAATAATTAATTTTAACAATCGTATGAAAAACAAATTTTTATTGGCTATGAGCCTTGTATTTGGGTTGGCGGCTATGCCATTAAAGGCTCAAGTTAAAATCGGATTTATCAATGCTGATTACATTTTAAGTCAAATGCCAGAGGCGAAGCAAGTCGAGGAAGATCTTAAAAATACTCAGAAGCAATATGAGACTCTTTACCAAAGCAAAGTGAAGGATTTTCAAGATAAATTGGCAGTTTTTGAGAAATTAGCTCCTAATACTTCTGATGTAATTAAGCAAGACAAGGAAAAAGAATTGCAAAATTTACAAACTTCGATTCAGGAATTTCAACAAAATTCTCAATCATCTTTACAAAAGAAACAAGCTCAATTGTTACAACCTTTGTTGAAGAAAATCGAAGAGAATATGCATGCAGTAGCAAATGAAAATGCTTTTACTTATGTATTCAATTACGATGCTGGTATGGGAACTGCACCAATATTATTACACTATCCAACAGATGCTAACATGTCTGATTTAGTGTTAAAGAAAATGGGAATTACTCCTAAGCCTCCAGTAGCAGCAACTCCTGCAACAACTGCACCTGCCGCTGCTCCTAAAAAGAAATAGTTTTTTAGGTTACAGGTATTTTAAGAGAAATAATAGTTAAAAACTCCGTGTTCATTGTGTTAAATACAATTTATTTACATAAAGGGACACGGAGTTTTTATTGTAGGTATAACTGATATTAATAATTGATCCGACAACTTTCAGTCAACGGGATAATTTTATGTTATTAGTTATTGGTCATTAAAATTTTAAATTAAGCTTACTCTTACATCTTACATCTTACATCTTACATCATACATCATACATCTTACCTATCATAGGTATTCTTCTTCCAACTGTATTTTTTGTTTGAATTAGTGGCTCCAGTTTTGGGTGCAGCACTTCTTGGGCTAGATTCTCTGTTGCCGGTTCCCTCTTGATTCCTTGGAGGTCTTTGTGGTTTGGCGGCTTTCTTTACCACAGTATGATTCATCAATGGATAAGGATGGTTATCTATCACAGGTACCAACTTTCCAATTAATTTTTGAATGTCTCTCAAATATTCTTTTTCCTCTGCATCACAAAAGGCAATGGCAATGCCACTTGCACCAGCGCGACCCGTTCTGCCAATTCGATGAACATAAGATTCAGGAATATTAGGTAATTCGTAATTAATGACGTGACTTAACTCGTCAATGTCGATCCCGCGAGCTGCAATGTCTGTTGCAACCAATATTCGGGTCACTTTATTTTTGAAGTTACTTAATGCTGTTTGACGAGCATTTTGTGATTTATTTCCGTGAATGGCCAAGGAACTAATGCCGGCCTTGATTAAATCTTTAACCACTTTGTCTGCACCATGTTTGGTCCTAGTAAAAACCAGCGCTCTTTCAATGTTTGTATCCTTTAAAATATCAAGCAATAAGGCTTTTTTGTTGTCTTTATCAACAAAATATACAACTTGTTTGATGGTATTGGCTGTGCTTGAAACCGGTGTTACCTCCACTTTTAGAGGATTTCTTAAAATGGTATTAGACAATTCTACGATTGCCGGAGGCATGGTCGCAGAGAAAAATAGGGATTGTCTTACGGTGGGAAGTTTCATGATGACTTTTTTGACATCATGCACAAAGCCCATGTCCAACATTCGATCAGCTTCGTCCAACACAAAATATTCAATGTGTTTTAAACTGATGATGTTTTGTCCCATTAAATCCAAAAGTCTACCCGGAGTAGCTATCAAAACATCCACGCCGTTGCGCAATGCTTCTACTTGGCTGAATTGACTCACCCCACCAAAAACTACTTTGTATTTAAGCGGAGTAAACTTGCCGTAATTTTCAAAGCTTTCTGCAATTTGGATAGCAAGTTCTCTGGTTGGAGTTAAGATAAGCGCTCGAATGACTCTCTTTCCTGGAATATTATTTTTATTCTGACAAAGTAACTGTATAATGGGAATAGCAAATGCTGCTGTTTTTCCGGTTCCTGTTTGTGCACAACCTAATAAATCTCTTCTGTCTAATACAATCGGAATCGATTTTGCTTGAATAGGAGTGGGTGTTGTGTAACCTTCTGATTCTAGAGCCTTAAGAATAGGATCTATTAATTTTAAATTTTCAAATGACATGCAATAGCATTAAATGTAATCGGCCAAAATGACTCGATTGACAAAGGTACGCATTTTGTAGGTTATTCTTTGATGATAATGTAGAATGTAGAATTAAGAATTAAGAATTAAGAATTAAAAATGTGGCATGTAAAATTTTCTTAATCAATCTTCAATTCTTAATTAATCATTTTAAATTCTACATTCTACATTCTACATTCTACATTCTACATTCTACATTCTACATTCTACATTCTACATTCATTTAATCATTGCCTCTTCTACCGTTTAATAAATTTAAATAGTACAAAAGTTGAGCTAGCATACCTAAAGCGGATACAACATAGGTCATGGCAGCCCACCATAAAGCATCTTTGGATAAAGCATATTCTTTGCTTGTAACGATGCCATTTTCTTTGATCCAAGCCAATGCTCGTTTGGATGCATCAAACTCAACAGGTAGCGTTACAAAGCTAAATAAGGTAGCCATGGCAAATAAAGCAACACCGATTGTTAATACAAGCGAATTACCTGTGGAATAAAGGATCATCATACCTACCATTAATAAGATCGGCATAGAGCCATTGGCAATATTTAGCATAGGTACCATGGAGCTTCGGAACTGTAAAAAGGCGTAAGCTCTTGCATGTTGAACCGCATGGCCACATTCGTGTGCTGCTACAGCTGCTGCTGCTGCATTTCTTCCGTGGTAAACATCTGCGCTCAAATTAACAGTCCTGTCAGTCGGATTATAATGGTCTGTTAATTGACCTTCTACCGAAATGACATTGACATCGTAAATCCCATTATCTCGAAGCATTTTGTCAGCAATTTCTTTCCCAGATAAATTGCTTTCTAAAGGTGTTTGTGAATATTCTTGAAATTTCGATTTTAAACGCCAAGATATGGCCATTCCGATGACACCAAAAAGAATGGTTAATAAATAGATTCCGCTCATTGTAATTTATTTTTTTAGTTTTTGAATAATTTCTGTTGTTGAAAAATTAGGAACTAATTCCACAGTTTCTACTTTTCCGCCATTTTCAATGACCTCTTTGGAACCCACAATGGTTGAAATGGAATAATCATTCCCTTTAACCAAAACATCGGGCATTATGTTTTTGATTAATCCCAAAGGCGTATCTTCATCAAAAATGATGACCAAAGAGACAAATCCTAAAGCCGCTAATAATCTAGCTCTGGCATATTCCACGTTTACAGGTCTTTCTGGTCCTTTCAAGCTAGATACGGATCGATCTGTGTTGACTCCAACAATTAAGTAACTCCCTTTTTGACTAGATTTTTCAAGGTAATCGATGTGACCCAAATGTAAAATATCAAAGCATCCATTGGTGAAAACCACTGATTCGCCTTTGTTCTTCCAGTTTTTTCTAATCCGAAGAGCCTCTTCTAAGGTAACAATTTTGGTTTCAGTTAATTGATTTTTTTGCATTTATTTTAGGAAGAAATAAGGTTAAAATAAAACTTAAGCCACCAAAAAACAAAATACTAATCATTTGAGTTCCGTGGAAAAATGTAGCCAAGGCAGCACCTTCTTTCAAAGGTATTTGATAAAACAACAAAGCGGATGCAACGAGGGTATGGTAAGCGCCAATTCCCCCTTGAGTAGGCGTTGCCATACCGAAAGTACCCATCACCAAAACTGTTAATCCAGCAGCTAAACCGATGTTTTCTGTGATTGGGAAAGCCAATAAAAGGGTATAGGTATTCGCAAAATAGGCAATCCAAATGCCAATGGTAATCAAAATAAATCGAATTGGATTTTTGACAAATCGAATGCTAGCAATCCCAGCTACCCAGCCGGCCATTAATTGCCCGATTTTGCTCTGGTTAGAGAAATTTCCCCAAGTATTCAATAGCTTTTTTTTATTTTTAAAAAGGATAAAAATCCCCAAAACCCCACCTATTAAAATTCCAATCAAAAATTGCTGATTCGGCAAATGCCAATTGGGGAAAACAAGTTGAGTGAGCGGTTCCCATTCAATCAAAAAATTCAAACCCACAATCGCAATCAGTCCCAACAAATCAATGATTCTTTCAGTAATGACTGTTCCAAATGATTTTTCAAAAGGAATTTCAGCTGTTTTTTGAAGGGACCCACATCGAGAAACTTCACCCATTCTCGGTACAATGAAATTGGCAAAATAACCTATCATCACAGCGGAAAATGTTCGTAGGGTTTTGGGTTGATAATCAATTGCATCCAATAATTGTTCCCAACGGATGGCACGTAAGTAATGTGAAAAAAGAGAAATAAGGATAGCTAAAGCGACCCACTTATAATTGGCATTCTGAAAAGTTAAATAGATATCCACCCACTTTAAATCACTTTTGGAAAATGCCCAATAAAGTAAGCCAACAGCAAGGAGCGTGGAAATGAGGTACTTTATAATGGATTTTATCATGGTTGCGTAGAAATTCAAATGATCAATCAGCAAAATAAAGAGTAAAATGCGAGATTTAGTGCTGAAATTCCATTATTTTTTTATATTTTTGCAAAGTTTTTTTGGGATAATATTTCCCCTAAATAATTTTAGAATGTCCAAATTACGTATTCTTTACGTTTCAAGTGAGGTTGATCCCTTTCTTAACACATCCAAAATAGCAGACTTTGTTCGTAACCTGCCAACTGCCATGCAAGAGCGTGGAATGGAAATTCGAATCTTAGTTCCTCGTTTTGGATCTATCAATGAGCGTAAAAATCGCTTGCACGAAGTTGTACGCCTGTCTGGAATCACTATTCCTATGGGTGAAGAAGAAAAGCCTTTGACAATCAAAGTGGCAAGTATTCCGGCTGCAAAATTACAAGTTTATTTCATTGATAATGAAGATTACTTTCAAAGAAAATATATTCTGAATGATAAAGAAGGTGCTTTCTATCCTGATAATCATGATCGTGCAATCTTTTTCTGCAAAGGTACTTTAGAAACGGTAATCAAATTAGGTTGGTCTCCAGACATCATTCATTGCAATGATTGGATGGCTAGTTTAGTGCCATTGTATATTTCAACTTTTTACAGAAACCATCCAATTTACAAGGATTCTAAAACTATTTTCTCTCCACACAATTCTGAATTTGATTTTTCGTTTGATAAAAACGAATTAGTTGAAAAAGTTAAAATTGGTGATATAGAAGATAATCAACTCAGTAGTTTAGATTCAGCCGATTATTTTGCTTTCATAAAAATTGGAGCAGAATATGCAGATAAAGTAGTATCCTTACAAAATGCGGATAATACCCGTATTCAACCCATTATTGATGAATTCCAGAATAAAACCTTCCAAAACATTGCCGAAAATGATCTCGATTTCTTCGAAAAAGCTTATATTGAATTGGCCGGTAATTAAATGGGTGGGAATACTTTCCCTGTTTTTAGTTTCTTGTGATGCCCCAAAGGAAATTGGATCTGATTTGTTTTCAGTCGAAGTAGGACTGAATTATACAGATACTTTGACGATTAAGTCATCTACTGTTCAAATTGATTCAATCTACACAAGTGGAACAAACACTTTTACTTTAGGTTCTATCAATCACCCTGATTTTGGTCAAGTAAAGTCTAGTTTCTACACGCAAATTTCCAATGCAGATACTTTATTTGCGAAAGAAACCTCCGTGTTTGACTCCATACGTATGGAATTGGTATACAAAGCCTATCAAGGGGATTTATCTAAAAAACAAACAATTTCTGTTCACCGTTTGAAAGATAGTTTAATTTTGTCAAAAACCTATTTTAGTAACTCTTCGATTAGTTATGATCCGGTAGCCATTACAAGTCATTCTTTTATACCCAAGCCAATCAAAGCCAAATCTATCAATGGGGACTCCCTGCAATACGATACCTTGACTTTCAAAATGAGTTCGGCTTTTGGTAAAGAATTATTGTCTAAATATGCTGATAAAACCATCGCAAGTGGTGGCGCCGGGTTTAGAAATTTTTTGAAAGGATTCTATGTTCAATCCGTTACGGAAGACCCCTCTGCAGCTTTATTGGGATTTTCAACGGCCTACTCAAGAATGTCAATGTATTTTCATAATCCTGGGGATACAATAAAGTACAAAGCATACTATTATTTTAGTTTATCTAATTCATTGGTTCCTGAACTTCAAGCTAGATTTAATCATTTTGATGTGAATCGCACAGGTACTTTGGCTGCTTTGAAAAAGGTGGGTGATGCTGTTCCTGCATCAAATACAAATTTTATTACTTATGTTCAATCAGGCACAGGGATAGTAACCAAAATTGAGTTTCCTTATTTGAATAAATTAAAAGGTAATAAAAATGTAGCCATCAATAAAGCCGAATTGATTTTGGAAGCTGCTGATGGGATCAACTACTCAGAAACCCTGGGTCAACTTTCCTTGCTGGAAACGAATTCAACGAATAGAACATTGAGAAATTCTTACGGGCTACTTTATTTTACTGCTGAAAGTGGTTCAGGTGCCCAATCAGCTACCTTTGACAGTAATTCTAAAAGTTTCAATTTCAATGTGACTTCGGTAATACAAAACATCTTATCTGGTCGAATTGCCAACAATGGCATGCTAATTACTCCACAAATTTCAAGCATAAGTGCAACGGGTTCAGCTGTCGTAAGTGAAACTGCCAGATTTATACCTTTGAAAGCATTGAAAACAAAATTGAAGATCTATTATTCATACATAGCTCAATAATAAAATATGAATACCCTCAAGTCACATTTGCGGGTTAGTTTAGTACAAACCAATTTGCTGTGGGAGTCTCCCGCAGCAAATTGTGCTCATTTAGAAGAGCAATTACAATCATTGATGGGGGAAACCGACCTCATCATACTCCCAGAAATGTTTACTACAGGTTTCAGTATGAATGATCAAGGTGCAGAAATCATGAATGGACCAAGCCTGTCCTGGATGAAATTGATGGCTGACCGCCTGAATGTTCTCCTGGTTGGAAGTATCAAAATCAAAGAATCGGGGCATTTTTTTAATCGAATGTTTGCTGTTTATCCAGATGGTCATCTTGTCTATTATGATAAAAAGCATTTGTTCAGAATGGGAAATGAACATGAATTTTATACGGCGGGTAAATCAACCAGTGTGATTTCTTATCTAGGTTGGAAGATATCTTTGTTCGTTTGTTATGATTTGCGTTTCCCTGTTTGGTCTAGAAATAATCGCTTGCAATATGACTTGGCTGTTTACGTTGCTAATTGGCCAGCTCCTAGGGCATTGGCTTGGTCAACCCTTTTAAAAGCTCGTGCCATTGAAAATCTAGCCTATGTGGCTGGAGTAAATCGAATAGGAGTGGATGGGAATGATTTGAACTACCAAGGTGATTCTGCTTTGATATCTTTCAAAGGGGATGCATTGATTGATCTTGGAAATCTAGCTAGTATAGAGACCTATTCTCTTTCGATGGATGAATTACTCGATTTTCGTGAAAAATTCCCTGCCTATCTAGATGCCGATTGAAGCTTTTTTTTCAATTCATTTAATTTCAACAAAGCCTCGATTGGTGAAAGCGTATTGACATCTAATTTTTCTAACATTTCACTTACTTCTTGTAATCCAGCAGGTATTTCGGCGGCAAATATATTCATTTGATAATTGGCCTTGGGCATTTCTTTTAGTTTGTCGACATTGTCCTCTAGTACATGGTCTTTCTCTAAATTTTGAAGAATTTCATGTGCTCTCAATACCAAGGAGGTTGGCATTCCTGCCATTTGAGCTACATGAATACCAAAGCTATGTGCAGAACCGCCAGGAACCAGCTTTCGTAAAAAGATGATTTTATTACCCATTTCTTTGACAGAAACGTGGAAGTTTTTAATCCTTGGGAAATCTTCTGTTAACTCATTTAATTCATGATAGTGAGTCGCAAACAAAGTTTTTGCCTTGAATTTTGGATGATTATGGATATGTTCTGCAATTGCCCAAGCCATAGAGACTCCATCATACGTGGAAGTTCCTCTGCCAATTTCATCCAATAAAACCAGAGAACGGTCCGACAAATTATTTAATATCGCCGCTGTTTCTGTCATTTCTACCATGAAGGTGGATTCCCCTTTCGATAAATTATCTGATGCTCCCACCCGAGTGAATACCTTGTCAACAATGCCTAATTCTGCTGAGGATGCTGGCACGAACGATCCCATTTGAGCCATTAAAACAATCAAAGCCGTTTGTCTCAATAATGCCGATTTACCTGCCATATTTGGACCGGTAATCATCATGATTTGTTGACTATCATTATCTAGAAATACATCATTAGGAATATATTCTTCACCGATGGCTAATTGTTTTTCGATTACTGGATGGCGACCAGCTACAATATTGAGGCTATCTCCTTCATGTAAGACAGGTCGGGTATAATGATTTTTTTGGGCTACGATGGCAAAACTTGTCAACACATCCAAGGTGGCAATACCCATTGCGTTGAGTTGAATATGCTCAATGTATTCCAACGCTTCTCGGACTAATTCTTGAAAAATACCAAATTCAATCGCAGAGATTTTATCTTCTGCACTTAGAATTTTTTCCTCGTAAATCTTTAATTCTTCGGTTATATATCTTTCCGCATTGACCAAAGTTTGCTTTCTAATCCATTCGACTGGAACTCGATCTTTGTGTGCGTTGGTAACCTCTAAAAAATAACCAAAGACTTTATTGTATGCGACTTTTAAGGAACTTATTCCCGTGCGTTCAATTTCTCTTTTTTGCAAAGCCGCTAAATATTCTTTTCCATTGGAAGAAAGTAAATGTAATTCGTCCAATTCAGGCATAAATCCTGTTTTAATGATGCCACCTTGGTGAGAAAGGATTGGTGGGTCTTCTCTTAAAGCTAATTCAATTTTTTCAACCAAGACTTGGCAAGGATTGAGTTGGTCGGCCCATTTTTTCAAGCCAGAGGCAGATTGTGCGAATAATAATTCTTTGATGGTTGGAATTTGTTGCAAAGCTCGTTTCAATTGCAATAATTCTCTAGGGTTAATTCTATTAGCTGCCACTTTGGAAATTAATCTTTCCAAATCACCGATTGGTTTTAAGTGAGCTATTAATACCTCTAACACATCTTTATTTTCCAACAAACTAGCAACGCCTTCTTGTCGTTCCAAAATGGTCCGAATATCCTTTAATGTCAGCACCATCCATTTGCGCAATAATCGCGCACCCATGGGAGTAATGGTGTGGTCCATGAGAGAAATCAATGGAACACCTCCATCTTGTGTCGAATGGATTAATTCCAAATTTCGGATGGTAAACCGATCTAACCAAACGTATTTGTCTTCTTCAATTCGCTGAATGGATGAGATGTGGCTAACTTGTTTGTGTTCTGTTTCAGCTAAATAATGCAGAATTACTCCAGCAGCAATGATCCCCTGGGGCATTTCTTCGATTCCAAATCCTTTCAGGTTTTGCGTCTTAAAATGCTGTTTTAGTAAAGGGTAAGTGAAATCCAAGGTAAAAATCCATTCTTCCAAGGAAAACGAATGGTATTGGTCGCCAAAAAAATCCAAATATTGATTCCGATATCTCTTTGGGTAAAGTATTTCAGAGGGAAGGAAACTCTGGATTAATTTTTGAATATAGGCTAAAGGTCCTTGAGAACACATGTATTCGCCGGTAGAAATATCCAAAAGAGCAATGCCAAAAACAGCGTTATTACCGTCTTGAAAAGATATGGCTGCTACATAATTGTTTCTTTTATGATCGAGTACTTGGTCATTGAAAGAAACGCCTGGGGTAACTAATTCGGTAACTCCTCTTTTTACGATGCCCTTGGCAACAGAAGGATCTTCTAGTTGATCGCAAATGGCTACTCTTTGTCCTGCTCGGACCAATTTGGGTAAATAATTATCCAAGGAATGATGCGGAAATCCAGCTAATTGATCATCCGCATTTCCATTGTTTCTTCTTGTTAATACGATACCTAAAATCTTAGAAGCCTTGACAGCATCTTCCCCAAATGTCTCATAAAAGTCGCCAACTCGAAAAAGCAAAATAGCTCCAGGATATTTTGCCTTGATTTGATTAAATTGACGTGAAAGCGGGGTTTCTCCTTTTTTTAAAGGTTCTTGCCCTTCGGGTAATTTTTTGGCCAAAACTAAGAATTATTAGGATGTAAAAGTACTGATTTTGGAAGAATAATGAACAGGAATTACGCTTAATTCTAAATTCGTTTGTGCGGTTTTAAAATATTTTTATTTGATTCATTTGAGAATTAGGTGTGAATAAGATAGATTTGTTTTTCTTTCAATTGAAGAAATAGTGGATTCTGTCCTAACCGAATAATAAATAAACCCTATGATTAATACCTTTCTACTAAACAATGTCCATTAAATTACCGCCAACCATTACAAATCAGCAACTTAGAGTTTTAGAGCTTTCTGCCAAAGGTTTAAGCAATAAGCAAATCGCTGATAATTTATTCATTTCTGTATCTACGGTTAAACGCCATCGACAGGATATTATGTCGCAAGTAGGAATCAAAGGTAAAATCGAAATGCGCATTTTTTTAAGAAGTTTTTTATTGGAATAGGTAGGGGAGTATGATTTCATTTCTTTGGGATGTTACAACTTTAGCGTTTTATTTTTTAAATTTTTATTGCTTTGGCTTATGGCATTTTAAATAAGCCTTATTTTATGAAAAAATCTTTCATTCTCCTTTTCTTCTTTTTCGTTTCCGTTGCTGCCAAGGCTCAACAAAAAGAAACTCCAACTGTCGATCAATCGATGACTACATTGAGTTTAATTTTTCCAAGTATTTCTTATGAGCAAAAAATCAATACCAATCATACTTGGCTTGTGGGTGCAGAAATTCGAGGTTATGGCTCTAATACTGGACTCTTTACTGGGGTTTTTGGAGATTATCGGAAATATTATAACCTTCAAAAACGACAAGATCAGAAAAAGAATACCGATGGCAATTCAGGTAATTTTTTAGCCGCACGCCTAAGTGTGTTAAGCTATGTAAAAACTAATTCATCTGATAATAATCTTCTCATATCAAATACCTCAAACAAGTTTTTTTTCGCCATAGGTCCAGTTTGGGGGTTTCAAAGAACTTATCCAAGTAAAATCAATTTGGGTTTTAGTGTTGGTCCAGCATTAATTATAGATGGTTCATACACAGGTTTAGATGTTCAAGGTAATTTCCGATTAGGTTTTTATTTATTTGGTAAGAAATAATTCATTTTACTATTTTCAATTATTTCCTACGTAACCGTTAACTTAAAATCGATGTCGATATTCCCTCTTCGTTCAAGCTTATATTATTCTTTTGTGTTAAATACACATTAGTTGGTAGTTTTTCGAAATTCATAATTTTACCTCATAATTTTTTACATCAAAACCACCGCCTGTACAATTACATCTGTTTTATGATTTCCCTGGATCAGGTCATAACTTGATCCAATTTCTTCCCTATCCAAATAAGTGGATCTTCCTAGCTTAATGGAAAGGTTGATGTGTTTATTGACTTTATTTTCAATGACGACCACCGTTCTAAATCCAATGCCATTATAGGCTGGAAGCGCAAAAGAAAAGGGTACACTCATTTCATAGGCATACAATCTTGAATCATAGCTAGGTGTGTTAAAATAGGCCATTCGACTAGATATTTCCCATTTTTGATGTTTATATTTGATGTCTTCTATCCAAAGAAATCCTAGTTCAGATTGAAAATTGGAAGATATCTGGTGCAACATTAATCTAGAATGTAAACTAACATTCTTTTGAAAATACTGCGTCAAATCTGTACTTACTTGAAATTGATGGATTCTAGTAATAATATATTGAGGTTTAGGACCATCCCCTTCTTTGGAGGTCCATTTCAACTGAATAAAAAATTTCTTTTTGTTTCGTTTTTCCCATTGGTATCTGCTCAATAATTCCCAACCGAGGCTCTGTTCTTTGCTTACTTGGTACTTTTGTTCCGGAAATAAGAAGAAGTCGAAATAGTTAGAAATTTTATTTCTTTTATTCACCTGGATTTGGTTACCCAAGAATAGTCCATATTCGTTGGCGCTTGTAGCATTTTCGCCAAAACCTTGGGATTTAGGACTAAAATAGGAGGGAGAATACATTCTTGCCAAATAGGAAAAATCGATTTTCTTAGATAATGAGAAGGCGGCTCCTTGAATGATTGCCATGGATGTTGGCCATGTCATTGCAATTTCTCCCATGAGACGCACATTATTCCAAGGAAATTGAAAACTTAAGGAAGAATTGTACAACTGTTGGCCACTCCATTCCGATTTTTTATAGGCTAGGATAGAAGCTATTTTGGGTAGGGAATAGGATGTCCTAACTACATTTAGTTGCACAGCAAATGGCCAATTTGCCGCTACATATTGCCAACTGCCTCCTGTGCTATATTCCTCTATATTTTCTTTTTTACTTAATTCGGATTCGGTCCGATGGTAGCCATCTACATCCCATGATTTAATATACACTTGGGAGCTAGAATCTTTTCCCAAGGTGGCATCTAATTTCCTTTGGGAAAAGAATGCTTGAAATTGTAAGCTTTTTGAAAGGCGAAAACTGCCATGAATACCCCGATAAAATCCATTTTCCCCTACTGAACTATAGGGCAAACCACCCATGTGAAATCGTTGTGTTGCTGTGATGCTTTCATAACTTTTACCCAATGAAAAACCTCCTGATTGCATTAATCCTTGTCCCCATTGATTTAAAAAATCACCAAGAATGATTTTCTCAACAAAATGATGCAATTTGATTTCAATAAATGCACTCGCAAAGTCGGCCCAATTGCTTTCTCCAGCATCTTTTTGCGATAAGATTCCCAATCGTAAATCTGGATTAATTTTCCCTCTGTAACGCAAGACCTGATTGAATGGGGGGCCTAAATACCTTACTTTGCTTCGATTATCTGGAGGAGAAAAGCCTTTTTTTTCTTCCAAAGTAAAATCTGTTTTTAAGAGTACCTGATGTTGGGCTTGAATGGCTTTTAAAATGTTAGATTTTAATGGACTACAATAGATAAAAGCTTGTATTTTGTGTAAGGTTAACAAGTCAAATTCTGGAATCACTTGTAATTCATAAATTGAGTAAAATTCTTTAATTCGATTTTTGTGTACAAAAAATGCATCTATTTGACTTTTTGTCAAAATTGTTAAACTTTTCCATTCAGCTTCTGTTACAGAATTGATGTTCAGCGGGTTTTGAAAATAATAGTTATAGGTAGATTGCCTTTCTTCTTCTTCTTCTTCATGGACATTTTGATCCATGTTTGGGTATTGACCAAAGGCACCAGAATAGGATAAGATGGCTATTAAAATAAATATCAGCGATTTCAAGGTATTTTTTTCTTGAAATTACTGATATCTATGCTAAGCTTTGAAAAGTTAACTGATAAAGAAAATCAACTAATTGAATTTTCGTTGAACGAGTAAATAAAGATTTTTCCAAGCCTCTAAATTACTTTGGTTTTGATAGGAAGCATATCGTTCGTTGAGCTCATTCTGCCAGTTGGATGCATTCGCTTCTTGATCAATAAAAACAATTAATTCATTGAATTTCGTAGAGTCCCCATCAAATAATTGAAGGATAAATTGAATTTTTTGATTGATGCTGATGGTTTGGGACAATTCCACCGTCATTTTACTTTCTACCAATTTAATCAAAGAAGAATCCGTCACCGATATCGTCTCAAAAAATTTCTCTTTTGGATTAATTTGTAACTCTTCCAATATATTTTTAGGGAGCGTTTCTTTACTCTCTAATTTCGTTTCTACTTTAGAATCTACTTTTATCTCTTCATTTCTCTCTTCTCTTTTCTCTCTCGTCTCTTCTTTTAATTCTTCTTTTATCTCTTCATTTCTCTCTTCTCTTTCCTCTCTTCTTTCTTCTTTTTCCTTTTTTCTCTCTTCTTTTATCTCTTCCATTTCCTCCAATTCTTCTCTTTTTTCAAAATAGACTTCAGCGGAAAGGAGAGGGTTTACATGGTCGCTCAATTCAAATGAGCCAAATGCTGAATCTTCGAAAGGGTTAAATTCAATAATTTCTGAGTTAGGTGTATGAAGTCCTAATTCATTTACCCAATTTTCCCAAATGATTTTAGGTAATTGTACTTGCAGAACTAAGGTTTTGGAAAGAGCTTCCCAGCGTTCTAAAAATCGCTCATTTTCCCAATCGAAGCAAGGGATGATTTCTGGAAGTTTTTCAGAATTTAATTGTCGCTGAATTTCAATTTGAATTTTTTCTAAAATTTCTGTCGGGATATCTTGGCCTAAAATATCTTGAAAAGTCATTATTGAGTCTTTATTAGCCCAATAATGAAGAAAAATATTTGGAGATTTCATGTGAAGTTATTTGAGATTTAACACTTCGCAGGCTTTCATGGCTGCGGTTTGTTCTGCTTTCTTTTTGGAATATCCTTTTCCTTCAGCTATTTTTTCTTCATCTAAACTGACAATGGCAGTAAATTCTTTGTTATGGTGTACACCTTCTTCCTCCAGGGTAAAATGCACTTTCTTACCTTCTTTTTGGGACCATTCTATTAATATGGACTTGAAATTGGGGTTATTTTGAACCACCGTTTCTAAATCAAAATATTGGGTAAGAATTTTTTTGATGATAAATTGCTGCGTAAAAGCAAAGCCCTTGTCTAGGTAAATAGCTCCTACAAATGCTTCTAAGGCATCTCCATACATACTTGATCTAGACAAGGATGTTTTTCTTTGATTTTCATGTTCAATGATGGTATCTAATCCAATTTTACGCCCTAAAACGTTCAAGGATTCTCTAGAAACCATCCTAGATCGAATTTCTGTTAGAAATCCTTCATCTTTAAATGGAAATTTTTTAAAAAGGTAAGTTGCGGTTATTACACCTAACACAGAATCGCCTAAAAATTCTAAACGCTCATTGGATTCTTTATATGATTTGGCAATACTTTCTTTGGAAGCAGATGAATGAAGAAATGCTAATCGATACAATTGCAGATTAGAAGGATTTGCTCCTATCAAATGTTTAACGGACTTTTTAAGAAACTTCTCTCTTTCATCTAATTGCACAAGGCCAAGCCCCTTGAAAAGAGAAGCTATCATATTTATAATTTTCTAAAGATTACTGTTGCATTGTGTCCACCAAATCCAAATCCATTACTTAAAGCAATATCAATTTTACGGGATTTTCCTTCGTTTAAAGTTAAATCTAATTTTGGGTCAATTTGTGGATCAACATTTTTGCAGTTGATGGTTGGAGGTACAAATTGATGTTGAATAGCCAATATTGAGGCAATTGCTTCTACTGCACCTGCTCCTCCTAATAAATGGCCTGTCATAGATTTGGTTGAGGAGATGCTCACTTGGTATGCATGATCACCAAAGCAATCGACAATCGCTTTTAATTCTTGAGGATCTCCAATAGGTGTAGAGGTTCCATGGGTGTTGATATAATCTACTTCTTCTGGTTTGATTTGGGCATCTTCTAATGCATCAATCATCGAGAGTAAAGCGCCGTAACCTTCAGGATGCGGTGCTGTGATATGGTGTGCGTCAGATGAAAAGCCGCCACCAATTAATTCGGCGTAGATTTTTGCACCACGCGCTTTTGCATGCTCGTATTCTTCCAAAATTATTGCGCCAGCTCCTTCTCCTACCACAAAACCATCACGATCTACATCGTATGGACGTGAAGCGGTAGCTGGATCGTCATTTCTCGTTGACATGGCGTGCATCGCAGTAAATCCACCAACAGAAGCGATGGTTACTGGGGCTTCCGAACCTCCTGTAACACAAACATTGATTCTACCGGTACGAATGTAATTAAAAGCGTCTATGATTGCATTGTTCGCTGAAGAACAGGCTGATACGGTCACGTAGTTAGGTCCCCTGAAACCATTTCTAATTGAAATCTGTCCAGAACTTGAATCGGCAATCATTTTAGGGATAAAAAATGGATTGATTTTGGGAGTACCATCTCCTTTTCCAAAATTAATCATTTCATCTTCAAAGGTTTTTAAACCTCCAATGCCTGATCCCCAAATTACGCCAACTTTATTTTTATTGATTTTTTCCATATCAAACCCAGCATCGGCAATCGCTTCGTCAGCTGCCACAACAGCATACTGAGTGAAGGGGTCCATTTTGCGGGCTTCTTTTGGGTTGATGAAGTCTTCTACTCTGAAATTTTTAAGTTCACAAGCGAATCGAGTTCTGAACTTTTCAGCATCAAATTTAGTGATAGGTCCACAACCACTTTGACCGGTTGATAATCCATTCCAAAACTCTGATACTGTATTTCCGATGGGTGTTAGGGCTCCAAGTCCCGTCACTACTACTCGTTTTAACTCCATTTTTGAATTTTAATTTAAGCTTAATTCAATAAAAAATGCCAATTCGTAAGGTCAACATGATGAAGAGTGTTCTTCCAGTTTTACCATTTACCAATTGACATTATTATTATCTTGTTTTGATTACTTTGCGTTCTCTTCCAAGTAGGTGATGGCCTGGCCTACAGTTTGGATGTTTTCTGCTTGGTCATCAGGGATAGATACGTTGAATTCTTTTTCAAATTCCATGATTAACTCAACAGTGTCTAATGAGTCAGCTCCTAAATCGTTAGTGAAAGATGCCTCTGGAGTAACTTCAGATGCCTCTACGCCTAATTTTTCAACGATGATGCTTTTTACTTTTTCTGCAATATCTGCCATTTTATAAAAATTTTGGGGTTCAAAAACGATGCAAAGATTAGAATTAAAAGTTAAATTGTCAAACAAATTTTAAATCTAATTGTACTTAAAAATTATTTTTTTGTAAAATACTTATTTATTCTTCTAAAAGTTATAAATTCTTTCAATTTTTAGGATTTTGTTCAACTAAAAACAAAGAGAAGCAGCACCTAATAATCCTGCATCGTTTCCTAATAATGCTTTTTTGATGCTTAACTTTTCCAAATAGGCTGGGGTTAACCAATAATTCAATATTTCTGTAATACTTGGCAAGATAAAATCAAAAGAAGCAGATAATCCACCACCGATGAATATATTTTTTATATCTAAAATTCTGATTAAGCTTACTAACATATCACCTATCATTTCCCCAACTTCTTTCCAAACAGCTAAAGCAAGTTCATCTCCTTCTTCCGCAGCTACAACCAGAGCCGTTGTGGAGATTGTTCCATCATCAGCTAACATGGTTTTCCCTTTGTATTCAGCACGCATTTTTGTAGCCAATTGAAGAAGTTCCTTTTTACCTACATTTCTTTCTAAGACTTTGCCATTTTTGGAAGGTACATGACCAGGTTCCATGGCATTACCATCTCCTCCTAAAAATATTTTACGATCAATAACCGAAGCGCCACCTACTCCAGTGCCTAAGGTTATGAAAATGAAATCTTCCGGCATCACTGATTTTTCCGGGGAGAAATAAAATTCTCCCAAAGCTGCCGCATTGGCGTCATTTTCCATAAAAAATTGATGACCTGGAAATCTTTTCTCCAACATGTCTATCATGTTAGCGCCATCGATTTCTGGAATCGCTGTGATTTCTATTAAGGTTCTCCGATTTTTGGTTAGAATCCCCGGTAAACCTATACCTATTTTTTTAACTGATTTATGTTGATACAATTGCAATGCTATGGCATCTGCCAATCGCTCTAAGAAATGATTTGATTCTCTCCATGTGGCAGTATCATAACTTTGAAAATTATTAATTTGACCCGTATCTGGATGAACGATACCCATTTTAACACCCGTACCTCCCACATCAATACCTAAATATTCTTCTGTTACTGCCATTTTTTGATTTTTTGGAATGTAAATTTCACGAAAAATAGGGGGAATTTCAAATTTAATTTTCACTTATAACAGCGTAAATTTCAAAATTCCGATTGCTCATGATTCTTTACAATAGGTACTTTCAAGTTTTTCCATGATTTGGGCTACTGCCGGACAAATTAACACATTGGTGGCCGTTAGGCCAATGATGCCTAGCATGTTTTTACGATTCGTATGTGGATATTCCCTGCATGCTTTAGGTCGATGTTCGTAAATTTGACAGGAATTATCGTCCGATAAAAATGGACAAGGGCTAGACGGATACACCCAATCTCCATCCGAGTCCTGGATTAAATATTTGTCCAAAAATTGCGAAAATTTTAATTTAAACAATTTAGCTACTCGTTGAATATCGGTTTCGTTCCACATAGGACTGGTGGTTTTACAGCAATTCCCACAAGTAAGGCAATCGACTTTTTTGAACACTTCATCGTGTGCTTTGTAAAATTGTTGATCTAGATCCTTGGGCTTTTTAGCAATGATTTTCTGAAAAATCTTTTTGAAACTTCGTTCTTTTGACATTAGAAGGACGATTTATGGAAGCATGTTCTGCACCTGGCTTCATAGGAGTCCGATTCTCCTAATAAAACGGTTTGATCTTTATTAACTGTTCGATAGGAATAATGTGCCATACCACCACACTTCACGCAAACTGCATGAACTTTGGTCACATATTCTGCCATCGCCATTAAGGCTGGCATAGAACCGAAAGGTAGTCCTTTAAAGTCCATGTCTAATCCAGCAACAATAACGCGCTTGCCTTGATTGGCTAATGTAGTGCAAACTTCTACAATTTGATCATCAAAAAATTGAGCCTCATCCAATCCTACCACATCGCAATCGCCTGATAAAAGAACAATTTCACTGGCACTTAAAACAGGTGTGGAGCGAATAGTATTCTGATTGTGCGAAACAATGTCTTCTTCATGGTATCGAATGTCAGAGGCTGGTTTAAAAATTTCAACCTGTAATTGAGCAATTTTAGCTCTTTTTAGCCTTCTGATTAATTCTTCTGTTTTACCAGAAAACATAGAACCACAAATCACTTCTATCCAACCTTGTGAGTGGGTGTGTTGTGCCGATTTGGAATGTGTAGGTTCTAAAAACAAGGTGTTAAAGAAAGCCCCTAGAGAAACCAGGGGCTAATTTTGATTTATTTGGAGGTAAGTGTCGCGGAAAAATATTCGCGATTCATACGTGCTATGTTCTCAAGAGAAATTCCTTTTGGACATTCAGCCTCGCATGCACCTGTGTTTGAGCAGGCACCAAAACCTTCTTCGTCCATTTGTGCAACCATGGCCAAAGCTCTTTTGCTTCTTTCAATTTGGCCTTGTGGCAATAAAGCTAACTGAGAAATTTTAGCTGAAGTAAATAACATGGCAGAAGCATTTTTACAAGCTGCCACACATGCACCACAACCAATACAAGCAGCCGCTGCGAAAGCATCATCTGCATCATCTTTTGGAATAGGTAAGTTGTTGGCATCTTGTGCATTTCCTGTATTCACAGAAATAAATCCACCTGCTGCGATGATTCTGTCAAAAGCAGAGCGATTTACCGCTAAATCTTTTATGACTGGGAAAGCACCAGCTCTCCAAGGTTCAATAGTGATTGTTTCACCATTTGAAAAACTACGCATGTGCAATTGGCAAGTCGTAACTCCTCTATTGGGTCCGTGTGGACGTCCATTGATATACATCGAGCACATTCCACAAATCCCTTCTCTGCAATCATGATCAAAAGCTACTGGATCATCGCCTTCTTCGATTAAACGATTGTTTAATACGTCAATCATTTCTAAAAATGACATATCTTCGGAAATGCCACTGACTTGGTAAGTTTCAAACTTCCCAGCTGCATTGGCATTTTTTTGTCTCCAAATTTTAAGCGTAAGGTTTAAATTTCCTTCCATTTTATCGAATTATTTATAAGATCTTTGAGCTATTTTAATATTTTCGTACTTCAATTCTTCTTTGTGCAATTGGTATTTAGAAGCACCTTGATACTCCCATGCAGCTACATAAGCATAATTCACATCATCACGTAAAGCTTCCCCATCTTCTGTTTGGTATTCCTCACGGAAGTGACCACCGCAACTTTCATTTCTGTCTAAAGCATCCACGCACATCAATTCGCCTAATTCAAGGAAATCCGCTACGCGACCTGCTTTTTCTAATTCAGGATTGAAATTATTTGCTTCACCCGGAATTCTTACGTCACTCCAAAATTCCTTTTGTAATGCTTGAATATCTGCGATGGCTTCTTTCAGACCTTTTTCGCTTCTGGCCATTCCACATTTATCCCACATAATTAAACCTAATTTTTTATGGAAATAATCTACAGGCTTGCTTCCTTTGATATTCATCAATAAATTGATTTTATCACTAACGGCTTTTTCAGCAGCAACAAAATCAGCTGAGTCGGTAGAAGTTGCCTTGTTACTAATCTCTGAAGCTAAATATGCCCCTATAGTGTAAGGTATCACAAAATAACCATCTGCTAAACCTTGCATCAAAGCAGAAGCTCCTAATCTATTGGCTCCGTGATCAGAGAAATTAGCTTCTCCCAAAGCGTATAAACCCGGAATAGATGTCATTAAGTTGTAGTCAACCCAAAGTCCTCCCATTGTATAGTGAACAGCAGGATAAATACGCATAGGCACATCATAAGGATCTTCTCCCGTAATTTGCTTATACATATCAAAAAGGTTACCATATTTTTCTTTCACCACTTCTTTACCCATTAATTGAATTTCTTCATCTGATGGATGGTGCATATTTCTTTTATTAGCTTCGCCTTTACCGTAACGGATAATAGCAGCTGCATAATCTAAATAAACAGCCATTTTAGAAGTACCTACACCGAATCCTGCATCACATCGTTCTTTGGCAGCTCTTGAAGCAATATCACGAGGCACTAAATTACCAAAAGCTGGATAGCGACGTTCCAAGTAATAATCGCGCTCATCTTCTGGAATTAAATTAGCCTTACGAGTATCATTTTCTTTTTTAGGTACCCAAATTCGACCATCATTTCTCAATGATTCTGACATCAAAGTTAATTTTGATTGATGATCTCCTGAAACGGGAATACAAGTTGGATGAATTTGTGTGTAACAAGGATTGGCAAAAAAAGCTCCTTTTTTATGCGCTTTCCACGCAGCTGTTACGTTAGAGCCCATTGCGTTTGTTGAAAGGTAAAATACGTTTCCATATCCACCCGTACAAAGCAATACTGCATGTCCAAAATGACGCTCTAAATTACCACTAACCAAATCTCTTGCAATGATACCACGTGCTTTCCCATCAATCATCACTACATCTAACATTTCATGGCGAGTGAACAACTCTATATTACCCATACCCACTTGGCGTTGTAAAGCAGAATAAGCACCTAGTAAAAGCTGTTGTCCCGTTTGTCCGGCAGCATAAAAAGTACGTTGTACTTGCGTGCCACCAAATGAACGATTGGATAATAATCCACCATATTCACGAGCAAAAGGAACTCCTTGGGCCACACATTGGTCAATGATTCCGCTAGAAACTTCTGCTAAACGATGAACGTTTGCTTCTCTAGAACGGTAATCACCTCCTTTAATCGTATCATAAAATAAACGATGAACGGAGTCACCATCATTTTGATAATTTTTTGCAGCATTAATACCACCTTGTGCCGCAATCGAGTGTGCACGTCGTGGTGAATCTTGGAAACAAAATACTTTTACTTTGTATCCTAATTCGGCTAAAGAGGCAGCTGCCGAAGCACCTGCTAATCCCGAACCAACTACGACTATTTCTAAATTACGTTTGTTCGCAGGATTTACCAAAGAAACACTGGAACGATATTTGGTCCATTTTTCAGCTAATGAGCCTTCTGGGATTTTTGAATCTATCTTTGTCATATTAATCGTATCGGCTGAGTAATTAATTAATCAAATGAAAATGAAAAGCTATAGGCATTGCAGCAAAAACGATGGAAATGATGATCGCATAAGCAGCACCAAAAGACTTAATTGCTGGAGTATATTTTGGGTGGTTCCATCCCAATGTTTGAAAGGCACTTTGGAAACCATGTAATAAATGATAACCCAAAGAAATACAACCTAACACATATATGGCTACTACCATTGGACTTTCAAATACCAATTGCATTTCTTGGTACAATGTTTTGCTTTCTAGGCCATCTGTCAACCTAGAAAAATACCAAAAATGTTTTAAGTGGATGATTAAAAATAACAACAACAATGTTCCTAGTAATCCCATCGAACGAGAATACCACGTACTATTAGCCTTTCCATCAATTACAGCATAAGCCACAGGACGTTTCTTTTTGTTTTCCAACCATAAGCTAAGTCCATCAAAAATATGGTAAATTAATCCAACGAATAAAACTATCTCCATTGTACGAATCAATGGATTGGTGCCCATAAATTCTGCTCCTTCGTTGAATGTTACACCGCCATCATTTAAAAAGATTGTTGCATTAAGACCGCAATGGATAATCAAAAAGCTAACCAAAAATAGGCCTGTGATAGCCATGAGAAGCTTTTTTCCAAGGGATGAGTTAAGTGATTTTGCTAACCAAGCCATAGAGTTTTGTTATTTATAATTAGTTTAATTAAATATTTCGTTTGACAGTTTTTGTTTTGTCTAAGAAAATTTGGTACCAAAACTACAATCGAAACAGCTGTCAATCAAATTAATCGAATAAAAAAACCGGTTTTTTTGATTTTTTATTCAATTCATTATTAACTTTCAGAAATCCAAAATTGTTTTATGCCGCTTCTAACTAAATTTTCTGCCTTTTTAACTGTCTCAATTTTTATTTGTTTGTGCTCTTTTTCAAGTTGGGCCACTCATTTAAAAGGAGGTGAAATAACCGTTAAGCGTATTTCTAATAAAACCTTGACTTTTGAGTTCACCTTAACTACTTACACTGAAGATAATTCAGCGAATCGCGATCAAATTGATGTCAATTTTTGTTTTGGTGATGGTTCAGGTATCGTTAAAGCTCCTCGCTGTTGTGGAACCCCTGTACCGATTGGAAACGGAACCATGAAAAATTTGTATAAAGTTCAATATACTTATCCTGCACCAGCCCTTTCCTACAAGGTTTCAGTGGCCATTCCAAATAGAAATGAAAATGTTAGAAACATTGATCGATCGATCAATGTACCTTTTTATGTTGAAACTACTTTTTCCATCAATTCCGGTTTAGGTCAAAATTCAACACCATTATTATTGAATCCTGCGGTTGATTTAACAGCGGTAGTCGGACAACCTTTTGTCCATAACGCCAATGCCGTTGACGCCGAAGGAGATAGTTTGGCCTATCGTTTATCTATTTCAAAAACGGGTGATTATCAATCTTGTACTGCTTTGGGCAGGGGAGATATGGCTGCAGGTTTTGTACAACCTAATTTAGCTGTAAGTAATCCTTCATTGGTTTCTTCTTTTACAATCAATGCAAGAACTGGAGATTTAATTTGGGATTCTCCTCAGGAAATCGGAAAATACAATTGTGCTTTTATTGTGGAAGAATGGAGAAATGGAATCAAGATTTCAGAAACCGTCCGAGATATGCAGATTGAAGTGAAAGATTTGGATAATAAAGGTCCTAAATTGACGGTGCCTTCAGATGTCTGTGTGCAAGCAGGAACCAATATTTCCACTACTATCACTGCCATCGATCAAGCTTCTAAAACGGGTCGTTTGGATCCATTAACCATCACTAGTTCAGGGAATGTTTATCAAATTGATACGGTTTATGCGGTAAAACCCCCTTATGCAACTTTTGTTTCCAAACCTGTTCAAGCGAGTCCTGCCTCGGGTGTTTTTAATTGGCAAACATCTTGCGTACACATTCGAAAAGAGGCATATGACGTATTTTTCAAAGTGACAGATCTCCCGCCAACGATTTATATAGATAAATTGGTTGACAGTAAAATTTGGAAAATTAAGGTTATTGCTCCAGCCATAAAAAATCTAAGATCAAGTATTGCCATTGGTAAAAGTGCCATTACTCTCAAATGGGATCCTTATACTTGTGTTTTACCCAATGCAAAAATCGTTATTTATCGGAAAAGAGGCCCGTGTGCTCAAATTGAAAACAA
>Ga0114962_10000499_pt1 | contig 34892 bp, 24 predicted proteins | sample C_130820_MF_Meta_FD_87017 | JGI IMG/M metagenome (GOLD analysis project Ga0114962, IMG submission 87017) | Freshwater microbial communities from Lake Croche, Canada to study carbon cycling - C_130820_MF_MetaG | ecosystem: Environmental > Aquatic > Freshwater > Lake | place: Lake Croche, Canada...
AATTTGATATACTCCAAAGAGCAAGACGATCATAAAAACAATTTGAGACAAGTAAACAGCTTCGTTATCAAACAATCCCCAGGCCAAAGCAACAATTGGGATTAGATAAGTTACAGAGCTAGCTACAATGGCATTGGTCCATTTGATGATTTGATTAAACAATAACATCCCCAAAGCCGAGCCGAAAAATCCCAAGGCGATTCCAGAAAACAATGACCATTTGTGTTGATCATCTATTGGTACATCAAAAAATCCAGAGAAATACAAAATACCCAAAGACAAGGGTGCGATGGCCATAAAAATCCCGGCAGTGGATGTCAAGGGATGCAAACCTGACAATTTATCTTTAACCAAGTGCATATTGATGCCGTACAAAAATGTTGCCAAAACGACCCATAAGGCATGCACATTAAAATCCAATTGAAAATCCTTTCCTCCTAACATCAATCCTACACATCCCACTAAACCTAAAATAATACCAAAAGTCTGTCTGATTTGAAATTTTTGAGAAAAAAATAGAATTCCTAAAATCAAAGTAAAAAGAGGAGTGAATGCATTTAGCATACCAGATAAAGCACTTGGCAAGTGTTTACCTGCGATTGAAAACAATAGTGCAGGGAATAAATTACCCGCTAAACCCGCTAATAAAAAAAACTTCCAATGCGTCTTTTGAATATATTTTATTCTGGTTAAAAAAATAGGTGCGAAAAATAGGGAAGCAGAAAAAATGCGTAAAGCACCCACTTGCATGGGAGAATAAGCAACAAGACTTTTCTTTACCAAAATAAAGGAACTACCCCAAATGAGAGCTAATAATAAAATGGCTAAAAAGGATAATAAGGGATTAGACTTAGGGTCTTCTTTCATAGAAAATTAATAATGCATGCTTGGCTCCTGATAAAAATCAGCGATCTCCTGTAAAATTTGAAAAATTTCATCAAAGCTTAAAGAAGTAACTAACCTGCTTCTAAATGGTTTAAAATGATCTAATCCTTTGAAATAATTAGAATAGTGACGACGCATTTCAACGATGCCCCCATGATTTCCTTTCCATCGAATAGAAAACTCTAAATGATTTAAACAAACCCTAATTCTTTCTTGCAAATTGGGTCCAGCTATATACTTTCCCGTTTTTAAAAAATGTTTGATTTCATTGAAAATCCAAGGATATCCAATCGAAGCACGACCAATCATAATCCCGTCTAAACCGAATTTATTTTTATATTCCAAAGCCTTTTCAGGAGTATCAATATCACCGTTTCCAAAAATGGGGATTTTTATGCGTGAATTATTTTTCACCTTGGCAATCAATTCCCAATTGGCTTCCCCCTTGTACATTTGTACTCGTGTACGGCCATGAACGGTTAAAGCTTGAATTCCGATGTCTTGTAGACGTTCGGCAACTTCTTCGATATTTTTGGTAGACTCATCCCAACCTAACCTCGTTTTTACCGTTACTGGTAAATGCGTTGCATTCACAACAGCTTTGGTCATGGCAACCATTTTAGGAATATCTTGTAATAATGCCGCTCCGGCACCTTTGCAGGCGACTTGTTTCACAGGGCAGCCATAATTAATATCAATCAAATCTGGCCCAGCATTGGCTGCAATTTCGGCGCAAGAAGCCATTGTTTCTATGGAACTACCAAATAATTGAATTCCGATGGGGCGCTCATATTCAAAAATATCTAGTTTTTGAACACTTTTAGCTGCATCACGAATCAAGCCCTCTGATGAAATAAACTCAGTATACATCAAATCAGCGCCGTTTTCCTTACAAACTGCTCTAAAGGGAGGGTCCGACACATCCTCCATAGGCGCTAAAAGCAAAGGGAAATCACCAAGTTCTATGTTACCAATTTTTACCATTCTCTTAAAAAATTATGTAAATTTACGACCATTATGCAAGAAAACTATCATTCAGCGCCAAGCAATTGGCTTAACATATTTTCTAAGCTCCTGAGCTTATTTGGTTTTTTCCTTCTTGGCAACTTCATTGGTCAATTCGTAGGTTTGGCCTGTGTTTTAATTCAAACGGATATTTATACACAAATTGCAGGCAATAACCAGCAACAAGCTACTACACTAATGGTGGATTTTTTGAATCATCCTGAAGCTTATCCCAATGGACATAAGGCAATGATGAGTTTCCAATGGTTCAGTGCATTATTCGGCTTTGTATTCAGTGCTTGGGCTTATAACCGATTCATCAACAAACAAACGTTGAATGATTTGAGCCCAAATGAAGCTCCAAAATGGAATATATTCCTTTGGTCAATTATTACTTTACTCGTCTCTTTGCCACTGATGGAATACATTATTCAATGGAATCAACAGATTCAGCTGCCTCCAGACTATAACTATCTTGAGAAAAGCATGAAGAGCAGTGAGCAATTGGCGGCAAAATTAACGCAATTTTTAGTTCATTTTGAAACACCACTTGACTTTGTTGCAGGATTAATTGTCATTGGTGCTTTGGCAGGTTTGGGAGAAGAATTATTTTTTAGAGGAATTTTACAGAATCTATTTGAAAAATATTTACACAATAAACATGTCGCTATTTGGTTAAGTGCAGGCATTTTCAGTTTTATACATTTCCAATTTTACGGATTCTTTCCAAGAATGATTTTAGGTGCTTATTTTGGTTATCTATATATTTGGTATCGAAATATTTGGATTCCTATCATTGCTCATTTTTTCAATAATGGATTTAGCTTAACGATGAGTTATTTATACCAATTGAAAAAAATTAATTTAAATCCAGAAGAAAGTATACAATACATGCCTATTTGGTCCGCGGCAATCTCACTAATTTTCGTATCTTTCTATTTATATCGACTACACAAATTCAAAACTGCATAAATAAGATGAAGGACTGGGAACTATTGGGCGTGTCAAGAAATGGAATTGATTTAGAAATTCAAAAATCTGCTTTATCGGGAAATTGCGATATTCAAGCAATAATCATAAATAAAAAAGTAAGTGGTTACGAATTAGGCAATTGGGAACTTTATGTGCACCAATCTCAGGTTGAGGAAGCTAAAAAATATTTAATAAGTATATCAGAAAATACAACATATTAATGGGTATCCGCAACCTTTCCAATCTTCAACAAAGAATTATTGCAGCCATTATTGCTGTGCCCTTGCTATTGTTTTGCATCCAATACAGTGATTACACATTCATAGGATTATTTCTTTTAATCGGTGCTGCAGCACAGTTAGAATTTTACAAATTAGTAGGCAGTTTTGATGGCAATCTTCCTTTAACTTTTTATGGGACTTTTTGTGGTATTGTGCTACATTTATTAACCTTTTTTATCGAAAAAGGAATGATTGGATACCAAAATTATTACATTCTTTCTCCACTCTTGGCCATCATCTTTTTCATCAAATTATATAAATCCAAAGATGAAAAGCCGTTTCAAAACATCGCATACACATTTTTAGGAATTATTTATGTAGCCTTACCTTTCGCTTTATTGACTGTTTTGGCTTTTATTAAAAACGAAACTTATGATCCTCAATTAATCATGGGCTGCTTATTTCTGTTATGGGCAAGTGATTCTGGCGCCTATTTTGCAGGAACTAAATTTGGGAAAACCAAGTTGTTTGAAAGGGTCTCACCCAAAAAATCTTGGGAAGGAAGTATTGGAGGTATGATCACAGCATTATTGGTTGCCTATTTTATTTCAAAATATTTCACCCATTATGCAGTTTGGCAATGGTTTAGTATTGGAGTTATTATGGTGGTAGCAGGTACCTATGGTGATTTAGTCGAATCTTTGTTCAAAAGAAGTATTAATATCAAAGATTCTGCTAATACCATTCCAGGACATGGTGGATTTTTAGACAGATTTGATGGATTATTACTTTCTATACCATTTATCATTACGTTTTTAAAATTATTTTAATTTAACATCGTTTAACTGTTTATATTGGTAAATATTCGATCAAAATATGAATTTCGATTTATGAAAACTTGGAGTAAGGGTAAATACCTCTTTTTCTTTTTGCTTTTGATAGGCTCTTTCAATTTGTTCTCGCAGGGCCAAGATAAAACAGTATTATTTACTTCTCGTGTAATTTCTGCGCAAAACTCTGAATATTTACCCCTTGCATATGCATTTAACCCCAAGGCAGGAAGTGGGTCTTTAAGTGATAATTTCGGGATTGTTGAAATGTATGTTTTTCCGGGAGATAGTATTGTCTTTTCCTATATTGGTTACAAGAAAAAATATTACATCATCCCCAAAGATACCGAACTAACTCATCGAGCAATAATTATCATGGATGAGGATTCAAAAATGCTTGCTGAAGTAAAAGTTTACAGGCATTCATCCGAAGAGGAGTTCAAAAAAGCATTTCTTGATATGCGTTTATCAGATGAAAAACAAAGAAGTATTTTAGATCGAAATTTAGAACAATCCAAACTCAATGTTTTTGCCTTACAGGCTGGCTTAGGAGCAGCATCTAATTTTAGAAACTTTTCTGACCAAATGACCTATTCAATCGCCAATCGATCATTTGTTAATTCTCCTACTTTAGCTTTAACCAATCCCTTTGCCTGGATGAGCTTTCTTAAATCAATTAAAAATGGTGATTTAAAGAAAAAAGATTACAAAAAAGCGTATGAATTTTTACCTAAAGAAAATATTTCAAGGCAAGGATTTTTGAGGGAAAATAAATAAGCAATCATTCTTGGCTATTTGTCATTTCATTGAATTTTAATTTAATAAGAATTCGTGAGTGCTAAATTCTTGTACAATCATCACATTGAAATCAAACTCTTTCTTATATTTGTTAATTCTTATACTATTTTATATTTAAATAATCCAACATATAATGTTTCACAAAATTAAAATACAAAAATTGGGCCTTTTGCTTATTTTTTGTAGCCCATTTTTAATAATGGCACAACAAAATAGCTCATTCAATGATTTGGGTTTTTGGAAAGCTACTAACAAATCCAATTGGCAGATTGCAGGAGATGTAAATGCCGACATTAACGTGTCAGAGGCAATGTCATCCAAACCTGGAACAGGCGTTTTAGTTAATTTACCGAATAAAGAAAATCGAGCCAATTTGATTTCCAATCAAGAATTCGGAGATGCAGATGTAGAATTCGATTTCATGATGGCCAAACATTCCAATTCAGGATTTTATTTACAAGGTCGATACGAAGTTCAATTATTAGATAGCTGGGGAGTGTTAAACCCTGGAACAGGAGATTGTGGTGGAATTTACAAAAGAAGAAAATTCACCCCCAAAGAATATTTATACGAAGGACATGCGCCCAGAATCAATGCTTGCCTAGCTCCTGGACTTTGGCAGCACATGGAAATATCTTTCCAAGCTCCGAAATTCGATTCTAAAGGTCAAAAAATAAGTAATGCGAAAATTTTATTGATCAAATTAAATGGCGCCATCGTTCAAGAAAATGTGGAATTAACAGGTCCAACGGGTGGTGCAATTGCTGAAACAGAAGCAGCTTTAGGTCCATTTTTGATTCAAGGAGATCATGGTGCAGTAGCATTTAAAAATCTATCTGTCAAATCCTTTGCAGGTAAAGAAGTGAAAATGTCCGCTGTTGATTATCAAGTCATTTTAGGTGCATTTAAAACTCCTAAAGACTTCTTAGGAAAGAAAGCGAATCTATCTGGTAAAACAGAAAAGTTAACATGGGAAGTTAGTCCACAAGAAAATAATCTAGCTCAAATATTTAAATCATCTCTTGATGTACCAATTGCGGGTAAGCATACGTTTGAATTCATCATTGCAGGAAATTCAATTGTTAACATCAATGGTAAAGAAGTTTTAAGTAATCAATGGAGAGACAATAGTAGTATTAGAACGGTGGAAATTGATTTACCTTCAGGAAATATACCCATAGAAATTATTTCTTTCAAAACAGATGGTTGGTTAAGACCAGCTTTGGGCATGTGGATTCAAGGTCCTGAATTTCGATCAAAAGCCTATCACAATATCTCCTCTCTTTTAGGATCAAACAATTCGGATCCTATTTTATTAGATGCCAAAACCAATGTCGTTTTTCGCTCATTTACAGATTTATTTAAAAATGGCAAAAAAATCAAGCGCATTGTGCATGGTGTAAATGTTGGAAGCCCAAGCAACTTACATTATACCTATAATTTAGATAATGGTAGTATCGTTCAAATTTGGAAAGGACAATTTTTAGATACGTCTCCGATGTGGGATGACCGTGGAGATGGTTCTTCTAAAGCTAGAGGTGCTATTTTGACCTTAAATGATGCGGCTACTTTGGTAGGAAGCGAAAATAAAGAATTGATGGAAGAATCGATTTCAGAAAAGGATCAATTCAAAACATTGGGTTACGATTTAGACGACCAAGATTTACCTACTTTTCATTATCAAATGCAAGGTGCGAAGGTTAGCGAGCAAATTCGAGTAAAGGAAAATTCAATATTGGAAAGAACACTTGCTATCTCCAATTTTAATAACAATCAAGTTATTCGTTTGGCAATGGGTGATGAAATCATTTCTTTAGGTAATGATTTATACGCAGTAGATGGTAAAAAGTATTTTATCAAAGCAATGAATGCGAGTATCTCAGGGTCAGGATCCATGAAGGTTTTAAGTACTCCTGCGAAAGAAAAAATCACTTACGAAATACTTTGGTAAACAATAAGAAAGACATCAAAATGAAATTTAACATACAACATATTGCTACAGCATTTTTATTAATCGCTGTATTAACGAGCCAAACGATGGCTCAAAAAATTCCTACTGAAAACGATTATTACAAAATCATTAAACTAGCCGTTCCTGAAGGAATTGTATTGGAAGTAGGAGGATTAGCAACTTTACCCAATGGCGATTTAGCCGCTTCAACTCGTAGAGGTGATGTGTACATCATTGAAAATCCCAACTCCAACCGACCAAACTTCAAGAAATTCGCAAGTGGTTTACATGAGATTTTAGGATTAGCATTTAAAAATGGACAATTATATTGTGCTCAAAGAGGCGAATTAACACGTTTGGTAGACACAAATGGCGACGGAAAAGCAGATAAATATGAAACGGTTTATTCCATTCCTATTTCTGGACATTACCATGAATATTCATTTGGACCAAAAGTTGGGCCTGATGGCTCTTTTTATGTAACAGGTAATGTTGGTTTTGGAGCCTCTGATTGGTGGGCTGGTAAATCCTATGTGCCATGGAGAGGTTGGACCATGAAGATTTCAGAAGATGGAAAAATGGAGCCATTTGCAGCAGGTATGAGATCACCTTGCGGTATTGGTATGCTAAACGGCGATTTCTTCTATGGAGATAATCAAGGTGACTGGCAAGGTTCAGGATTTATTTCTCATGTTGAGAAAGGTGATTTTATGGGCCATCCAGCCTCATTGAAATGGGCAGACAAACCTGAATCTCCTGTCAAAATGAGAAAAGAATTAGTGTTTGCAAAAGTTGACCCAAGAGACAATCCTTTTGTTAAACCAGAAAACATTGAAAACGAAAAGTATACGACAATTTATGAAATGTCGAAAAATATCTATCCAGATAAGCAAATCAAATCGCCTGCGGTTTGGTTGCCACATGGAGTACTAGGAATTTCAACATCTGAAATCATTAGTGATGAATCCAATGGAAATTTTGGACCATTTTCAGGACAAATATTTGTAGGAGATCAAGGAATGTCAAAAATTGCAAGGGTATTCTTAGAAAAAGTCAATGGACAATACCAAGGAGCTTCCTTTGATTTCAGATCTGGATTTAGATCTGGCGTACTGAGAATGTCTTGGGCAAGTGGAGAAAATGGTATGTTTGTTGGTGGAACGAATAGAGGTTGGGGATCCGTAGGTAAAGAAGCATTTGGATTGGAGCGACTTGTTTTTACAGGTAAAATGCCCTTTGAAATGAAAGCTGTTAGAGCGATGCCAGATGGTTTTGAAATTGAATTCACAAGTCCAGTGAACAGAAAAACAGCAGAGAATGTTGCCAATTATGAAGTATCAAGCTATGCCTACAAATATTTCCCAGTTTATGGAAGTCCAATGGTTGACAGAAAATTCAATTTAGTAAAAGGAGTTCAATTGTCTAGTGATGGTTTAAAAGTTCGATTGGTGGTTGATAACTTACGTTTAGGATATGTTCATACCATCATTCCGAATGTAAAATCAGAAATGGAGGGCAATGAATTATTGCATAACACTGCCTATTATACTTTAAATAATATTCCTGCAGGAGAAAAAGCAACGTTTCCGACAACAAATCTAAAAGTTAACAATGGCACAATGCAAGAGGACAAAGGTTCAAAAGTAAATACGCCTGACAACCAAAAGAAAGAAGCTGCACCAAATGTAGATGGTGAAAAATCCAAGGCAAATGCAAAAGCTGGGATTATTTCTACGGATGAGGCAATGGCCTTGTTGAAAAAACATGCTTGTTTAGCTTGCCATAAAGTGGATGAAAGAGCCGTTGGGCCAGCATACACTGAAATTGCTAAAAGAAAATATAGCAATGCTCAAATAGCAGCATTGGTAGCACAACCTAAACCATTCAATTGGCCAGATTTTAGTACTCCCATGGCGGCAATGCCACATGTACCCAAAGGTGATGTACTGAAAATTGCCGGTTGGATAAATTCATTAAGAAAGTAAGCAACAAAAAAATGTTGGATAAATTAAAACGAATTTCATTTTCCTATTGGATTATTATTGCGGTGTGTATCACTTTAATCTATCCAAAACCATTCATTGGTATCGGTGATTTTCAATTTAAACTATTCATCATTCCTTTGTTACAAATCATCATGTTTGGCATGGGATCCACCATGGGCCTACATGATTTTCAAGAAATACTAAAATCTCCTAAAGCAGTTGTTTTAGGAGTTTTTTTTCACTTTCTGATCATGCCATTAGTTGGTTTTGGAATAACCAAAATTATCTCATTCCCACCTGAAATTGCAGCAGGAATCATAATGGTTGGTTGTATGCCATGTGGTTTAGCCTCGAATGTAATGTCATTTATTGCGAAGGCTAATGTGGCACTTTCTCTCACATTAACTGCCATTGCAACCATTATAGCACCTATACTCACTCCATTTTTAATGGAAAAACTGGCAGGTCAATTGATACTCATTGATTTTTGGAATATGGTTTGGGAGATTTGTAAACTAATATTAATACCAATATTTTTTGGAGTGGTTTACAAAAAATTAATAGGAGTACGATGGACTTGGCTGCAAAATAATTTAACTAATATTTCCATGTGGAGTATTGCAATTATCATCGTCATCATTACGGCCAATGGAAGAAACTCGTTACTTAGTGTTGGCCCGCTATTGGTTGTGGCTTGTCTTTTGCATAATTTACTTGGCTTTATTCTAGGTTATAGCGGTGCGAAATTAGCTCGACTACCAGAAAAAGATTGTAGAACAATTGCCATTGAAGTAGGCTTACAAAATGCAGGATTAGCCTCCGGATTAGCCATGGCGATGGGAAAAGTATCCACATTAGGCTTAGCCCCTGCCATTTTCGGACCCCTGATGAACATCAATGGCTCTGCTTTGGCAAATTATTGGAAGAAAAAATGATGTATGACGTATGATGTATGACGTATGATGTGTGACGTATGATGTATAATCTATGATGTATAATCTATGATGTATGACGTATGATGTATGATGTATGACGTATGAGGTAATTTTAAAAATCAATAATTATTAATTATCTGAACGATGATTTTTTCATAAAAGAATAATGTCAGGAAAAATTTACTAATAAATCATGGCCATCATTTAATCACAAAAATCATGGTTCAGCCATTGGAAGAGAGAAAACCAGGGAGAAAAGAGAAAAGGTATCAGTTATTAGCTTATGACAAATTCTTTGCAAAGATATTTATTATGTAAAGAAAATTAAAAAATCTATACATAATAAATATCATTTGTGTCGTTTTTGAGAATCAACAAAAGAACAAAATCATTATATAACACAAGGTCAAGGAATGGACAAGAAAAATAAATAGACTTAGATCTTCCTAGAGACGCACCTCCGTGCGTCTCTACATCATACATCTTACCTTATATATACCCATACATACATCACACGTCTTACCTCATACCTCATACATCACACGTCTTACTTCATACATCTTCCATCAAAGCGTCACCATCATCCCTGTTCTAACCGATTCATCACAGGCAAAGGCGATGCGTAAACTGTTGACTGCATCTTCCACATGGTCTGTCAGATCGATATTTTCAGTAATGGCTTGTAAGAAATAAGCTTGTTCTCTATCGCAAAGACCTTGATGATCCGGCTCATCGGTTAAATTAACCCATTCATCTGCTTTCGTAAATTCATTTTGATCATCAATATTTGAATAATGCACACGCAAAGATTCTGTTTTGGTATGCGATTCTACATCATCTGATTTCCCTTCTCCGCCAGCATCTTTGGCAACAATGGATACTGATCCTTTGGGACCAAATACGTCTTTCACAAAATACGCTGTTTGTGAAATCATTGGACCCCAACCTGCTTCGTACCAACCTACGGAACCATCTTCAAAATAAATTTGTAATTGGCCATAATTGTAATTTCCATCGGGAATATCGTTTGTCATCCTGGCTCCAATGGCAGAAACACGAAGTGGTTTGGAACGAGTCATTTGACACATCACATCGATGTAATGAACACCGCAATCTACGATAGGACTTAAACTTTTCATTAAATTTCTGTGCACATCCCACATGTAACCATGACTTTGTTGATTCAAATTCATTCGCATCACCAATGGTTTGCCCATGGATTTGGCAATTTCAATGAATTTAATCCATGAAGGATGGTGCCGTAATATGTAGCCTACCACTAATTTTTTACCTGATTTTTTAACTGCCTCTGCAACACGAATAGCACCTCCCAATGAATCAGCTATGGGTTTTTCAAGAAACACATGACAACCTGCTTCTAATGCAGCGATGGAATAAGCCTCATGGGTATCTGGATAAGTTGAAATACAAACGGCATCAGGTTTAGCGTCCGCCAAGGCTTGATAAAAATCAGTGTAAAGGGTATTCCCCCCACCCAAGGCCTTATCTAATGTTTCTTTGCTGGTACCAGTGGAAACCAATCCACAAATTTCAAATCCTGCTAAATTTTGGAATGATTTGGCATGTGAAGCACCCATGTTTCCACAACCAACTACTAAGACACGTATATTTTTCATTGTTAATATTTAAAATTCGAATTTACTTAAATAATATTAGTTTTTAGTTATTAAGCGAATTAAGGGCTGAAATTATCAATTTTCACTTCTCTTTATTTACCGCTTTTGGCTTCGACTCCGCTCAGCCAACGCTATTTATTCTTTTTTAGAACTTATAAATGAACTTACAGTTAATCCGTCGAAGAATTTAAGCGAAGCGAATTGATGTAAGACGTAAGATGTTAGACCGATGCCTGAGCGGAGTCGAAGGCGGAGTACGTAAAGGCAAATTCAAATAACTCTACTAAACTAAGAGTTCGTCTTGGATTAAGCAAAAGAAAAAAGTTTTTTGTTTCTTTTTTTTCAAAAAAAGAAATGCCTTAGAAAAAGAATTAGCCAATAAATTGCATTGCTGTAAAAGAAATAAGGAAATAGTAAATTCCAATTAGCTTTTAAACAGCCGTTTAGAACTGCACCTAATGACAACTTTAACCCTTAATTCGCATTATTACCTATTACCTTAAGACGCACGGCCGTGCGTCTCTACCTATTACCTCTTACATCATACATCTTACATCATACATCATCATACATCTTACTTCAAATACCCATCCAACCAATTCATGATTTCGCTGTAATGAAAACGAGAATTTTCAGGTTTCAATATCCAATGGTTTTCCTCTGGAAAGACGATTAACTTGCTTGGAATTTTTAACCTTTGTAGAATACTCCAATTGGTTAAGGTATTATTGATCGGTACTCTAAAATCATTTTCTCCCACGGTCAACAAAATGGGTGTTTTAAAATTGGCAGCAAAACGCATCGGATTTTGTTCTTTCCATGTTTTGGTAGGAACCCAAGGTGCACCCCCATTCATCAATTCTCTACCCCAAATCACATCAGATGTCCCCCACTGTTCTTCGGAATTCATCAAGCCTGCATGAGAAATTAAACATTTAAAATGGGTCGTTGTAGCCTGCATCCAATTGGCTAAATGGCCACCATAACTTGCCCCGCCGGCAGCTTGCCTTGTTTCATCAATGAAGGAATAACGTTTGATTGCATCTTTGGACGCTTCAATGATTTCTTGCCCAGGACCTTTGAATGGATCAAACTGAATATCTTGTGCAAATTTTTCACCATAACCCACAGAGCCAGTATAATCTGTCATCACAATCACGTATTTTGTAGATGCCAACACATAAGGATTCCATCTGAAACCAAATACATCTTTGAATGAAATGGCCGGACCTCCATGCATTAGTACAAATAATGGATATTTTTTTGATGAATCGAAACCAGCAGGTTTAAGCAACATACTTCTTATACGCTTTCCTCGACTTGTTTGAGTCCAAAAAATTGCTGGTGCTGCCACATCTAATTTTGAAAGAGCGTCATCATTCGCTTTAGAAAGAGATTTTGGGGTTTTATGAATAGAAGAATATACTTCACTCGGTGCAGATAAATGTTCGTAAGAATAAGCAAAAACAGCAGGATTATTGGACAAAGAAACATTGGTTAATGAACCTTTATCTCCACCAATTACATTTTCAACGTTACCTGATTGCAAATCAATCTGAATAATCCGATCGACTCCTTGGTCTTCTATACTAACTACCAACGAATTCTCTTTGGTATCAAAACCATTGATGGGTCGATCTAATTGAGCTAATAAATCTATTTTTGCGGTCATGGAGGGCCAATTAAATCGTAATAAATGGGCTAAATTATAGATTTTCTTATCATCCAAACTCCCTAACGCCAGCAAATATTTTCCATCTTGAGAAAACTGTACTTGAGAATAATCCCAAGCATCATTTTTAATTAACCTCTCAACACCACCTGACAAACTTAATTGATAAATTTTGGAAGTTGGATTCTGAAAAGCACTTGTATGATAATCTATGGTTGCTGTAAATATAACCGACTCATTTTCTGGACTAAATGTGAAAGTTCCCATTTGAAAACCCTTTGACTCAACCAAAGAAACTTGTTTAAATAAATCAATGGGCGTTGATTCTTTGCCCAAAGTCAATAGAAATAAGTGATCTTGTTTTTCATCCAACCACTTATCAAAATAACGTATAGGGAAGGTCGTATAGACACGTGCCTTATACTTTAATTTCTTTTTATCTTCTGTAATTTTTTTATTGGTTGAGTCGGTAAAAGCTCCAGGAAAGACCTTACTCGTAAAAAGAATTTTCTTGCCATCAGAACTAATTTTAGGACTTGCTACTCCTGAAGACAAGTTAGTTAAACGTTGGGCTTCACCTCCAAAATCTAAGTCCAAGGAATACAATTGGGCAATCTCATCTCCTTCCCTTTTGGAAGTAAAATATATTTTCTTGTCTGAAGGATGCCAAAAGTAATCGGATTCGGCAGATTTGGAATTGGTTAATTTGCGTGGTTCCATTGAGCCATCTATAGGAACCAAGTATAAATCTGTTGAATTCTCTTCCGTATTGTAGGAAGGGATCATCATGCTATAAATGACCCATTTGCCATCTGGACTAATTTTGGGAGCCCCCACTCGCTTCAATAGAATCATGTCTTCATGACTCATGACTTTTAAATTCTGTTTTTGCGAGAAACTCATAAAAACAGAAAGAAACATTAGTAGGTTGAAAAAGTAGAATTTTTTCATATTTTTAGATTTAATTTTAAATTTAAGCTTAAACATACATCAACTTACAAAAATGAGAAAAAAATACCAATGGCTCATTGCTGCCTGCCTAATTTCTGTCAGTCAATTAAACTATGCACAGGACAAACCTTTTAAATTCATTGATAAAGCAAACATGAATTTAAAAGTAAAACCTGGAGATGATTTTGCAGAATATTCTAATGGTATTTGGGTAAAAAACAACCCGATTCCAGCAAAAGAAACTAGATGGGGAAGTTTTAACCAATTAAGGGATTTTAATATCAATGCAGTAAAAAGTATTTTAGAAAATTCACTCAAAAATCAATCTAAGGCAGCATCAGGATCCATCGAAAAACGAGTAGCTGATTTTTATGCAGCAGCGATGGATAGTTTAACCATCGAAAAACTGGGATTCTCTCCTATCAAGGAAGATTTAAGTCGAATTGAAGGAATCAACAACAAAACTGGGATTATTACTGAAATGGCGAATTTTAGAACTTCTGGAATTGGTTCACCCTTGTATGGATTTTATGTTGGTCAAGACCGAAAAAACATTGAGAAAATGGTTCCTCAGTTGAGTCAAGGTGGAACCAGCTTACCTGATCGTGACTATTATTTAAAATCGGATGCAAGAAGTTTGAAAATCCAAGAAGCTTACAAAAAGTACATTATTACTTTATTTACGCTGATTGGAACTTCGGAAGAAACAGCTAAAAAAAATGCGGAAACGATATTCCAATTGGAAAAGCAATTAGCTGACGCACAAATGTCTAGGGTTGAAATGAGAGATCCCTACAAGACTTACAACAAATTGAATTTTGTAGATTTCCAAAAAAGCACTCCTGGAATTGATTGGAATAGCCAATTGAATAGCTACGGAGTTCCTCAACAAGATTCTATTTTAGTTTCAGCACCAAAGTTTTTTGTGGCTGCTAATAAATTGATTGAAAATGAATCCTTGGAGAATTGGAAAACTTATTTAATCTGGAATTTATTGAAAAATTCGGCAGGCAACTTAAGTAGTCCATTTGTGAAAGCAAGTTTTGCTTTTTCTCAAGTTTTATCGGGACAAAAAGTACAAACCCCAAGATGGCAAAGAATGTCAAATTTAACGGATGGTACCATTGGTGAATTGTTGGGACAATTATATGTCAAAGAATATTTTAAACCAGAAGCAAAAGCAAGAATGGTTGAATTGGTTGCTAATTTGCGAAAAGCATTCGAGATTCGAATGAACAATTTGGATTGGATGAGTGCAGAAACAAAGGAAAAAGCAAGAGCTAAATTATATGCCTTTACGCCAAAAATTGGGTATCCAGACAAATGGAAAAATTACGAAGGTTTAGAAATAAACGATAAGACATTTTTCAATAATCTAAGAAGTGCAGGAGTTTGGGGTTTTAAAGAAAATATCAGTCAATTAGGGCAACCAGTAGATCGCAGTAAATGGGGAATGACTCCTCCAACAGTCAATGCGTATTACAGTCCAGTAATGAATGAAATTGTATTCCCTGCAGGAATTTTACAATTCCCATTCTTTGCGGCAGAAGCTGATGATGCTTTAAACTATGGAGGAATTGGCGCAGTAATTGGTCATGAAATGTCCCATGGATTTGATGACTCAGGTAGTCAATATGACAAAGATGGTACCTTAAGAAACTGGTGGACACCAGAAGATTTAGCCAAATTCAAGGCAAAAACAGCATTGTTAGGAGCTCAATTTGATGCATATACCATTTTAGATACTTTACATGTGAATGGCAAATTAACAATGGGAGAAAACATTGGTGATTTGGGAGGCCTTAATATGGCTTACGAAGCATTTAAAATGACAGAGCAAGGGAAATCGAAGAAGAAATTGGATGGATTCACACCTGATCAACGATTCTTTTTAGCTTGGGCACAAGTTTGGAGAGGAAGTTCATTACCAGAAACAGCAGCTCAATTGGTTCAAACAGATCCGCATTCACCCGCAGAATTTAGAACGATTGGTGCACCAGTTAACATGGATGCTTGGTACAAGGCTTTCAAGGTTAAACCAGGCAACAAGCTTTATAAAAAACCAGAAGATCGAATTAAGATTTGGTAGGAAATTAGTTGACAGGTAGAGACGCACGGCCTTGCGTCTTGAGGTAAAAGGTAATAGGATTTTCTCTATTACCTTTTACTTCATACTTTATTCAACATTATATCCTGACAAGAGCTTATTTTTATGTTGCCACCGATTGCTCTTAATACCTTCAATATTGTCTCAAATTGGGGTTTTGAACCTTCTGATAAGGCTTTATATAAACTAGGCCTGCTTAATCCAGTTTCATTTGCAATTTTTGTCATTCCTATTGATTTTGCTATGTGACCAATAGCTACGATTAAATCAGAATCGTTGCCTTCAGCCAAAACTGTATTAAGATATTCAATCATCATTTCGTCACTATCCAAATAATCCGCAATATCAAATTTTGACGTTTCCATAATTTTAATGTTTAATTCTTGTTAAAATCTCTTTTGCCTTTTCTATGTCTTTCTGTTGTGTTGATTTATCTCCACCAATTAGCAGAATGATTATTTTCCCTCCTATTTCTTTAAAATACACTCTGTAACCCTTTGCATAGTCAATTTTTAATTCGCGAATACCATCACCAAAAGATTCAAAATTTCCAAAATGTTCATTATTTTCAATTTTTTGAATTCGAAACAATATCTTAGCTTTTGCTCTTAAATCTTTAAGTTTTCAAAGCCATTTATCAAACTCTTCTGTTTTCTCAATGATATACATACCAAGATTGTATCCAATTAGATACAAAAATATGCAATTTTATGAATTTATAAAAACATAGCTTCAAAATGATAAATAACTTATGATCATTTACCTTTAAATTAGAATGAAAATTTAATCCAAAAACTTACGTAAGAGATAAGAGGTAGAGACACACGGCCGTGCGCCTTGAGAAACTAGCAAATCCACCATTTTCGATTTTATCAAAACCAAATCCTCCCATACAGAAAAAGGCTTGCGATGCGAGCCTTTTTTTGCATCGAATAATTCCTATGATTTGGGATAGAGTATCGTTTGAATCCGATCAATACAATCTTCTAAATGATATTTAACATCTAGGTCTTTGTAGGTTTCTTTTTTCAGTTTTAAAACAGTCAATAATTGTTTTAATTCTCCTTTTGCAATAGAACGTAAATCAGATTGATTCATCGAAGCATTATCTCTATTACCCGCTATATTAATCAACTGATCTGTCAATAAAAACTTCATTCGATCAATATAGGCTTTCTGTAAATTTCTACGGTAAATATCAATCGCAGCTGAAGTACTTAGCTCCTTCCAAATACCGAGCCGTAAATCAGTAAATAAATCGAGAGGTTGATAATATTCCGATGCTAAATTTAAGCCATTAGCTAACCGATTAAATGTTTCAAAGCTCAATAATCGATTTAAAACAGATACTTGCAAAGTTCGAATTCGCTCAATAGATCCCGTGAACTGATCGTTTCTAATTAATTCCTTGTTTAACAACCATTGCGTATCCTTGAATGCATTGTCTAACAACCAACGGACAGAAGATTGCTGAATTTGTTTTGAAACTAATACGTAGGAGTTTGAAGTTTGATTGGGTTTCTTTAAATGTTCGTAATAACCTCCAATATTGGTAGCGACATGATTGACATAACGATTCCAACAGGTTAATAATTCATCATGTAGTTCGGCTAAATCTTCATAATCATTTGTTTTTGTGCTTGTCCATGCCGATAAATTTTTAGCCACAAATTTTAAATTTTTGATGGCATAGGTACTTGCACGAATGGGATCATTCCCAATATCCTCTGTTTGAGAACTAGGATCAAAACTACTCGATTGACTACCATAACGATAACGTTTGTCATTGGCTTTTTCCTCAATCCATTTATCTAATACAGAAATTTCAGATTCAGGACTTGTAGCATTTGGGATGATTCTGTAACCCCAATTAACAGCATAATCGTCGTAAGGGCCCATTTTGCGAATAAATCTTACGCCTTTGTCTCCCGGTTGGGCGATGTAATTAAAGCGGGCATAATCCATGATGGTAGCTGAAATACCAAATTCGTTGGTAAAATCTGCTTTCCGATAATCTTCTACTTCGTAAGAACTACTTGCTCCCATATTATGTGGAAAACCCAAAGCATGGCCTACTTCGTGCGCAATTACCATTTCCATCATTTCACCGATATCTTCTTCTTTCGTTGCTAAGGTACGTGCTTTCTCGTTGGCCGCCCCGGTTTCTAACAAATACCTGTTTCGGTAGGATCTCAAATGGTTATGGTACCAAATGATATCACTCTCAATGATTTCACCCGTTCTAGGATCACTCACACTTGGGCCCATGGCGTTACGCGTCGTACTTGCAACATATCTGATAACCGAATAGCGAATATCTTCTGGGGAGAAATCAGGATCTTCTTCTTTTGTTGGTGGATCTTTGCAAATAATGGCGTTTTTAAATCCAGCTTTTTCAAAAGATTTTTGCCAATTTTCTACTCCTTTTTTAATATGCTTACGTAATTTTTCTGGCGTTGCAGGATCTAAATAATAGACTATTGGCTTGATTGGTTCTACCAATTCTCCGCGTAAATATGCCGCCATATCTTTAGGTTCTAAGCGCCATTTTCGAATGTACACTTTTTGATCTGATTTCAATTCCTCGCTGGAGTAATCGTATTGCTTCTGGGTAAACCACCCAACTCTTTGATCATATAAACGAGGTTTCATGGGCACTTCTGGCAATAAAATCATGGACTGATTCATCTGAATACTGATGGACTCTGTACTAGAAAGCATGGGAGGTTTAGCTGCATAGTAAGTAAAATCTTGTACAACCTCAACGTTCAAAGGAAAGGATTTCATGGAATGAATAAAACTTCTAGATGGATCCAATCCTTTCACTTTGTAAGTATCTCTCAAAGAAGTATCCAAGCCGCTGATGGCCATGACGTCAGTGGAATAAAACTTGGTTACATCAATGACATAATTCAACGAATCTTTGCTAGTCGTTTCAATGTCAAATGCATACAAAGTAGGTTCATAGTTGTTGGCTTTTACTGATAAACTGATGGGTAAAGAATCATTGGCCACTGAAGCATAGGATTTAACCTTAATCAAAATCTTTTCATTGAATTTTTCCCAAACAATCATCTGTTCATTGGTGGGTGTTCCCGCATTGTAATACCCTCCACCTAATCCACTAGGTAATTGTGTAATGCGACTCACCAACAACATCTCTTTTCCTAAATATTTTTTGGGAATTTCAAAGTAAAATTTATCCCCTACTTTGTGTGAGATGAATAAACCTTCTGAACTGATAGCTTCTTTGGTAATAATTTGCTGATAATCCTTGGCTTTCTTATCATTTTTTTTCTCAGCAGGAGCTTCAGTAGGAACTGATGATAATTTGGATGCAGTTTTTACCGTTTGAGCAAAGGAAAGTTGAGAGGAAACAAGCAGAAGCCCAAAGATCCAATAAAGATTGTATTTTTTCATGTCTAACAATTTCGAGGAAGCGAATAAAGGAGGAATAATTTTTAGAATGATATGATATTCTTGTAATTATAATTAGCAAAATTACAAATTGTGGGAAGAAATAACGTATCAAATTTCATAAAAAACAATAAAAATAGAAAATGAATAAAGATTAATTTACATTGATAATATGGATTAAAAATCGAATAGCTTACAGATTAAACAACAAATAAACCAACATTAGTTGAACATAAATCACTAGCTAATTTACCTACGAAAGAATATGTCATTTATAAACAAAATATCAATAGAAAATCTATAAAAACCCAAAATAGGACCCAATAAATAGCCTACTAAAAAATATTGTTGAAATTATACTTTACAATAAAGAGAATTTAATTGAATTTTAGTCAGATGAAGAAACTTTAAGAAATTTATTCATTAAAATTCAAGCATTTTTATGAATCAAGCCCTAAACCTTTTGAGAATTGTATTAAAAAGAATCAATAAAAAATGCTATGTTAAACTGACGGGGAATATTGAAAGCTAGCAAAGAGTATAACTAATCATAAATTACTAAAAAAGGGATAAACTTTCGTTTATCCCTTTTTTAGTATTCAATATCCAAAGTTAGATTATTTCGGATTTTTAGTAGGCGCACTTCCAGCACCTGCTGGGTTATTCGCTAATTCGTTATCTGGAACATCCCAATAATCTAAATAACCATATTTAATGGTTGATTTAGTAGAGATATAAGAACCATCTTTATTGATAACAACAGCATTCGAACGTCCACTTTCTAATACACCCCAACGGCGTGCATCATAGAAGGAGAATCCACGGAAAGCTAAAGCCACGCGGCGCTCTTTGCGTAATTCTTCTTTAACAGTAGCAGCATCCGTTGAAGAAATTGGATCAATTCCTGCACCTTGGTACTCACGAACCGCATTAATACTTGCAGCAGCACCAGATACATCACCTTTCCATAACTTAGCTTCTGCTTTCATCAATTCATTTTCTTCAAAACTACCTACCATGTAAACAATACCAGCACCAGCAGTTCGATTAGCATAAACCATCACACCAGCTAAACCATTGCCACCATCTTTGATTGCCCAACGAGTATTAAATGAATTACCACGGTCTGAATTACCCACCCAGATAGGGAATTGTTTGAAGTTATTGGTTAAACGCTTATCCCCTTCATTGAAATCCTGAATTAAACGCTCAGAGATTTTATAAGTACCGCCTGAAGCATTTGCTCCAACAGCTCTAGCAGCTACATTGTAGTTGGAAGGACCAAAAACATCAGCATTAGAGTTCGTAGTACCTGCAAAACAAGGATCTGCAGCTCCAATTCCACCATTCGCTAATTTTAAGATTTCATCCCATTGAGCTGCAGTCATTGAAGCTGTAGGAGTATTAACCAAAATATTACGAGCTTTCAATGTATTGATATTCTTTACCCATTGAGCAGCTGTAGGAACAGCTCCTAAATCATTACTTTGAAAGAAATCAGGAATCAACGCTCCAACAATTGCAGTAAAATCAGCGGAAGAACCTGAACCATTGATAGCAGCAACAGCCTTGTCAAAGTTTGCATTTGCTTCAGTAATCATTGCTTCTTTCGTTACATACTTGTTGTTAGTTGCAGAAGAAGTATTGATAATTAAGCCTCCATAATACATAGAACCAATTCGTGAATAGGCAAAACCTTTCCAAAAATAAGCCCATGCCTTAATCGCATTCTTTTTTGCAGTGGCATCACCACCAAAAGTTGTTTTATCAACTGCTTCTAAGATAGTATTACATGCATTGTTTAATTGATACATAAACGCCCACTCATGAAAGCCAGGATTTTGTCCTTGTTGAGCATTTACATTCACCGCACGTAATAAAGTTTTTTGAAGCGGAGGATTATTTGGATTTGCAGCAGATGTGCCATTATCCAATGAAACCAAATCTGGAGCAGATAAATTATTCATGTAAGTGTTCGCTGCTTCAGCTCCTACAATATCACCCATTAACTCATGAATACCTACCACACCATTGAAGAAAGCACCCACTACACCATCATAATACTTATTACCCGCTGATGTAAATCCATTTTTGTAAACGGAACCTTGAGCTAACCCAATAATTCCAGCCTCAGAAGCTGCGGTGGCAGGAGTCGGCTGATTGGGATTTTGAATATCTAATTGATCTTTACACGACATCACCATTCCACTTAAAAGCAAAAGGCAAATCGATGCTATTTTTATATTTTTCATATTTCTAAAATTTAAAAATTTATACTTCTCGTAGCTGATTTAGAAACCAATATTTAATTGCAATTGGTATGAACGTAAATTCGGCATTGAGTTATGATCTGTACCACGATCCCAGGCTGAATTGTTTGTACCCGAAGAAATCTCAGGATCCATTCCAGTATAGTTAGTCAAAGTGTAAAGGTTTCTAGCAGAAGCAACTAATTGTAATTTTCTGAATCCTTTAACACCGAAGGCTTTTACTAAATCTAAACCTACTGAAATATTTCTCAAACGAGCAAAAGAAGCATCTTCGTAAAAATAGTTTTTAGTACCATTTCTTGAAACTTCAGCATACACTCCACGCTAGAAAGCAGACCAAGCACCAGTTTGACCATTGATAGTGATGGGTTGTTGGTAGTCTGAGTGAATACCATCACGATACATCCATTCTTTTGTTTGGTTGTATAAGTGAGCTCCTTCAATTAAATCAACTTGAACATTGAATGTTAAATAACCTTTGTAAGATAAATCTGTGATGAAGGAGGCATTAAATGAAGGATTTGGATCACCAAAGCTATACTGTTTAGTTGAGAAATAAGGAGCTTTAGATGTTTTGTTAACCACCCAACCATTACTCGCCACTTCATAATTGGCACGTTTGTCAGGTGCAATTGCATCCTTACCATCGGGTAACTTAGCATCTACACTGTGCACACCAAAGAATCCATATAATTGACCTATTTTCTCACCTGCACGTAATACATAACCAGTAGAACCTGCACTAGAGGTAACAACTACTTCAGCGCCACCACGAACGGCAGTAATTTCAGAAGTTTGCTTTCCAAAGTTGGTGGTAAAATTCCAAGTCCAATCTGAATCTTTGTAAATTTGAGCATTGATACTAGCTTGAATACCATTTGAAGCTAATGAGAAGGCATTATCTTTTACTGTACCAACACCCGTTGAAGGAGCTGCATCAACGTTGTAAATTGCATTATCAGTACTTCTTTTCCAGTAAGTTCCTGAAAAATTAACATTATTTAACCAGGCAGAAGATTTACCCAAGTTTAATCCAATGTCTGTTCCAATTTCTAATTCTTTAGAAATTTCCACATTTAAGGCAGGATTAGATTGAGTCAAAGGGAAAAAGAATGAATTTCCTCCACCAATTACACCTGTATTCAATGTAATATAACGATCAAATGCTTTGGGCTGAATACCCGCTTCACCATACGCAGCACGTAATTTGAAATCTTCCAATGTAGAACTGATCGAAGCATTTTTGAAGAATCCTAATTCCGAAACGCGCAAGTAAGCATCCCCACGAGGGAATGTTTGCGGTGTAGAAGCCGCTCCAAAAGCAGACGAATAATCCGTACGGAAACCGCCAGAAATACCACCTAAAGTACCATAATCAAAACGTTGGTTAACCAAATAACCATAGGTAATAAATGGCGTTTTGTAATCACTATAAACTTTCGTTGTAGCAGCTTGAGAAGTATTAAATGGAGTATAGTTAGGCAAACCTAAACCATAAGAAATATATTGAGAATCATACCGATTTCTGTAATCAAAAGATAATTGAGTAGAAGTTCTAAGGGGAATATTAATTCCAAAATCTTTTTCAAAATCTGTTTTGATGAAAGCTGAACCTATCGCATTTTGAAATACCTTAACATCTTCATATCTACTTAACTCACCCTTTGCATCGGATTCATTGAAATTATAAGACCAATTTTGGGTTTCCATTACGTTTTTGTTACCTTCTTGATTTTGGTAAATATAGCTAGATATGCTATTTTGATAATTCAAACCATATTTTGCTTCAAAAGAAACAAATTTATTTAAATCATAAGATAATGCAAGGTTTTGAACAATGTCAACTTTATCAATTTTAGTATTTGAGTATTGATTAACAAAATTAGGATTAAAACCATTTACACCTACTGCATCTCCCATGTAAGCTGGGTAGTTACCATCCTTGTCTTTGAATTCATAATTAGCAAAAGGACGTGAATTGAAAACAGAATAAATTATTGAACGACCAGTCGCATCATTAATCGTGTTATTCGTATAAATAACTTGTGTAATTGAACGTAATTTCAAACCTTTTGCCAAAGTCGTTCCAATATTAGCTGTAATATTTGAACGATTCAACCCACCAAGGTTAGCGAAGTTAGTCTTGTTATTTGAATTAGAAAGGGACAAGTTAAAATCACTTTTCTCAGTACCTCCAGAAATTGCAACGGAATTATTGTAGTTGGTAGAAGGAACAAAGAACATTTTAAAATGATCATAATATTTCAAGTTTTTATCGTATGGTTTGTTGATCAAAACCGTAGGATCAGTACTTGCAAAAATAACATTTTCAGCATAATAGCCATATGTTGGGTCTAAAGACAAAGGATTACCTGAACCACCTACAACCTCATTATTTGAGTTGGTTTTAAATCCATGCATCGTTGATTTGTGAACATCTCCAATATTCAATACTTCGCTATTGATAGTAGAAGATGAAATATCAATATTCACTTTACCTGACTTACCTTTTTTAGAGAATAATTGAATTACTCCATTTGCTCCTTGTGCACCATAAATGGTTGCAGCTGCAGCTCCTTGAATAACCTCTACTCTTTCAATCACATTTAAGTCAATTGAATTCAAATCAGTTGAACCAACTTCTAAACCATCCAATAAAATCATTGGACCAGTTCCTCTGTTGATTGTATTGATACCACGCAAAACAATATTTACTGGTTGCCCCGGCATACCATTACCAGAACTAATTTGAGCACCTGCAATTTTACCAACTAATGCTTGATCGACAGAAGCAGTAGGAACTGAAGGTAAATTTTTAGCAGTAATTGCTTGTACATCAATAGCAGTGCTACGTTTGTCAATAGCAGTTCCTGTTCCAGTTACTACGACTTCATTTAATTGAGAAGTGTTAGGAGACAAAACGACATTGATCGTGTTTTGCTTACCCACCGTAACTGCTTGAGTTTGATAACCCACAAAGCTAAACTGTAGCACAGCAGCATCTGATGCATTTATTTTAAAAGTACCATCTACAGATGTAGCCACACCTTTAGAAGTCCCTTTAATAGTTATCCCAACACCCGGAAGTGAGGATCCATCTTCAGTAGTTGTAACCTTTCCGGTTACCAATCTACTTTGTGCCATTAACGAACTAAAAACGGTCGTCATTAGCAACATTACTAGTAAGAGTTTTTTCATGTTGATAAATAAAGATTAAAAAATAAGTAAAAAACAAAACTACAAAAAATATTAACATTAAATTAATTGCCAACCTTGAAAAGTTAACATAAGTATAACACAAAATTTTGATAAAAGTTTTAATAAACAAATAAAAAGTAGGTCAAGTGGTCTTATTGTAGAATTAAAATATATTTATAAGTAGTTTTATACTTTTAATAAAGAAGAAAAATACTATTTATCGTTCAATTGAATTAGTAAAAAATCCTATTTATTCTTACTTAAACATTGATAATTATCAACAAAATGGAAGGTAAATGAACGTATCAAACAAAAAATAAATAAAAACAATGGATGATTTATAAATTGAATGACATTTCATTTGACAAAAAAAAGGCCTGCAATTAAAGCAGGCCTTTGATAAACAATAATAATGGAATTATTGACGTGGCTTAATATAAGTCAATGTATCGACAAACACCCTCAAAGGGTTATTGTTATAATTCCAAGTAATAAACATTTTCTTTGTAGCAGGATCATATTTATTTGAATTAGCAATTGAACCTGTGTATTTTGTAATTGGAGTTGCATTGGGTGGATTATTAAACACTCTAGCTACTTCATTTGTTTCTGGGTTAAACTCTACAACTGGAGCAATACCAGGACCATACCAATTTAAATCATTTTCAGGATCAGGACCTATTCCAATCGGGTGTCCATATGCACCGGCATCTGCCCAATAATAAATAACCGAATTAGCACCAGCAGTCATCATATATACAATTGTCTTATAAGGAAAGTTATAAGGGACACGGTTATGAGCTCCTGTTAACAAATAAACACCATCGTATTTATTTTTCAAACTGATTAAAGTCACAATATTCTTTTGTGCACTTGTGATTTTTGAACCAGCTGCTTCTGAAATCTTGTAAGCTACACCAAATTTTTTCGATAAATCCCACTTAGAGCCATCCAAGCTGATTTCAAAATTTTTGGAAAATTCATTTGCAGCAAATGTGATAGTATATTTATCACCAGACTTAACAATAGAAGGATCCGTAACCAAACTAAAAATAGAAGTTGGCAAAGGTTCAAAACTTTCATCATTATCTGTGTTATAGCTTGTTAATAAAGCCGGTGCTTCTTGAACAGTTACCGTAGCAGATTTAGCTAATTCAGCCGCAGAATTTACATCGCGACGAATATTAAAAAGCACAACCTTTTTAACAGTTGAAAAAGGCTCGTAATACAAGGCCTTTGTTGGTCCATCATTGATTTTAACAAAAACGGATCCCTGATTAGTCAATTCTACGACTTCATCTTTGATACAAGATTGCATCAAAAATGTTGCTAAGAACATCAAAGAAAGGAATAATTTTATCTTTTTCATATTTTCAATATTTTAAAAATTATAAAATGGGGAAATATTAATTATTCCACCAAACTTTAGAATCTTGTGTATCTCCACCCGGTAATGCTTTTACCGCTGCTTCTGCATTTGCTTGATTAGAAGTAAATTCACCTGAACCATAGGTGTATCTTCTAGGAATCTGCTTCGAAGAGTTGGTCGCATCTGGAGCTGGAGTCAATTCAGGAAAACCTGTCTTTCTCCAAATATTCCATGCCTGCATTCCATCTGGGTAATGAGCAATGTATCTTTGAACAGCAATTTTCTTCAAATTACCTGCTGCTCCAGCAGACTCTAATGCTACCGCAGCTTGACTCAAATAATCACCTGGTAACGCAATTCCCCATTGTTCATGAGATAAAGCGATCCCTGTTGAATATAACGTAGATAAGTTTTCTGCAGTCCAACCATAATTCGCAGCTTCCGCTCTTGCTAATGCGATTTGTCCTGCGGAAATCACCATCACACTTCCATTTTCTTTTCTAAAATCACCGCGCAAAATACGTGCCCAGTTCGTATTAGCAGAAGTAAACGCCTCCACTTTTGAACGAACTAATCCGAAAGGAACTCCTACATTAGAAGTTTCTGCAGCGTTTGTCGCAGTTTGATCTTGAGTAGCACCACCAAATGCTTTTTGACGACTATCTCCTAAAGTTGCCATCAAATCAGTCATTGGCTTACTTTCAGCATAATCCTTACGTCCGTTGTATAAGGCAAACCAAGAACTCTTGTAATTTCCACCAGGGAAAGTTAAGACCATATTTTGAGCATTCGATTGAATGTAACCACCTGCATCAGCCAATGCTTTAGCAAATTCAGTGGCAGCATATCCACCTGCAGCAGGAAATCTTTTTGATAGTTGCAAAGACATCAACATTCTCATTGAATTAGCAGCACGTTTCCATGAAGCAGCATCCCCACCATAAATCAAATCGCCTTTGATAGCAGAAGCATCAAAAGAAGTAGTCGCTTTTGTTAATGCAGCAATCATTCCTTTGTAAATATCTTCCTGGCGATCATATTTTGGATTCGCATTCTTAACACCTAGTAAGGCCTCAGAATACGGAACATCACCCCAACGATCTGTAATTGTCCAAAAGATATATTGTTGCAAAATCTTAGCAACTTGAGTCATATTATTGCTCTCGTTTTTGTCGATAATTACCTGTAAATCTTGTAATGAACCTGCGTATTCTCCCGAGAACTCAATTTGAGGTAAACTGTATAAAGAAGCATCTGTGTATTGCGTCTCTGAAAAATACTGACCATATAATCCTGGTCTTACTGAAGCTGCGTATCCACCTAAACCAGATTGAACATTGGCCATCAAAGCGGATAAAATCGGGGTTGATGTCGCAGCAGGATTGACATTGGTATCACCAAAATCATCCAATTTTGTACATCCCTCTACTCCTAAAAAAAGTAGTGAAACGAATATATATATTATTTTCTTTTTCATGTCTTTTAAAATTTATGAATTCAAATTAATTAAAATCCAAATTTGATATTGATACCATATCCTCGTGTTCCAGGCCATTGTCCTGTTTCCCCACTAACAGCGGAAATCTCTGATGGATCAAAATCTTTCGTTGTTGCATATAAAAGCACAGGGTTTCTAGCAACTAAAGAAACATTTACCGTTTGGAAATATTTGCTCATTCCTAATTTCTTAACTGGCAAATTATATCCAAATGAAATCTCTCTGATTTTAACAAATGTCAAATCATATATGTATGGATCAAATGTTTTATTGTTGTAAAGGTTATGGAAATAATCTTGCGCCTCCACATAAAAATCAACTGGATCACCTTTCTCATTAACACCTTTCGTATGAACTCCACCACCATCTGCAACTGCATCACGGATTGGATTTCCTTTGTCATTCACTGTTGCAGTTTGAGCTGTCAAACCAGAGAATGAACCCCACATGTTAGACAATGATGCAAATTTTCCTCCAATTTGAAAGTCCATATTTACATTTAAAGTAAAATCTTTCAAGAATGTGAATGAATTCTGCAAACCTCCTGTATAATCTGGCAATACACTACCAAAATAAACTTTAGGGTCATTTACATAAAATCCACTAGCATCCAATACAGGTTGCCCGTTGATACGTTTGATACCATTACCATACAATTGTCCCCAACGTTTTCCTTCAGTATGTACTAAATATGGCATAGTTGATCCCCAAATTCCTTGTACATTCGCTGTCTGAGTAATTCCATATTTAGGCGACAATGACACGATGTCATTAGCAACTAATTTTGATAGAGTACCTGAGATTTTCCAAGAGAAGTCTTTCATAACAATTGGACGACCGTTCAATTGAATATCTAAACCTTTTTTGGCAATCTCTCCAATATTGGTTAATAATTGAGTATATCCACTTGCACCGTTTACAGTCAATGCATAAGGGAAATTCTTTTCAGATCCTTCCCAATAAGTAGCAGAGAATCCAACACGGTCATTCAAGAAGGATAAGTCAATACCTACTTCACCTTGAGTAACCACGGATCCCTTGATATTTGGATCTACTAAAGTATTAGCAGCAGACATTAAGAAATTGCTTCCCCATTTGTATTGTCCTAAGCTGTAAGCTGAACCTGGAAAGCGGTATGCACCAAAAGTCTCATTGCTTGTTCCCAATGCTTTTGGAATTTCTCCCCAAGAACCTCTTAATTTACCATAACTGATCCAAGGTAATTTTTTAGAAATTAAATCACCAAAAACAAACGATAAACCTGCTGATTTAGACAATACTGAATTACTTTCAGCTGGTAAAGTAGAATACCAATCATTTCTAAAAGTTACATCCGCAAATAAAATATTTTTATATCCGAAAGTTCCTTTTCCAATTAATGCACGGTATTTTTCTGTGATACGATCATTACCAATGGTAGCTGGGTCAACCGAGTTCGTTACAGTAAATAAGTCCGAAACACTCAAACCGTTGTTTGTATTCGCCGAATTACTTACATAATTCCACTCAAAAAAGTCAGTTCCAACGTTGGCATCAATCGTAAAATCTTTGATTTTTTTATTGTAGTTAGCAAATAACTCCATATTCGTACGATCTGAAGAAGATTGACTCGTATAATAATAACCTTTTGCCTCAGGTGAATTACCCGTTGTTTGTAAACCTGATTCATTTAGGCGAGAACTATAACGGTAATCAGACATACTGTTATTTTGTTGCTTTCTATAGGTAGCCGTAATTTTTAAATCATCATTTACCTTGTAAGTGAATGCAAGATTACCATACAAACGGTTTCTTGAATTGGTTTGATTCACTAAATCGAACCAAGAAAAGAAGTTATACCAATAGTTACCTGCATAAAAGTTTCTTGGATTTCCTGCATCATAAGCATCTGGATTTGAGTGATTCCATGAAGCATAAATACCATCTTGAGTTCTTAAATCCTTTAATTCTTTCATGATGTTCATATCCAAATCTCTGTGGAACCATTGGTTAAAGGCTCCAGAAGATTGGTTGGAATAACCATCATCGATTTCTCCTTTTTGAACTTGACTGATATAGTTGATATCTGCACTAACAGAAAGGTGCTTATTCAAATTATAAGAAGTCAAAACGTTCAAGGTATTTTTATTCAATGAAGTATTTGCTAATAAACCATCAATCAATTGATTTCCATAAGTTAATTTGAATTTCAATTTATCAGTAGCTGAATTAATCGTAAAACTATTATTTTTGGTTACACCCGTTTGATAAAAATCACGAGCATTATTAGCTTGTGGTGTCAAAGAAGCCGTCTTGAAAGAATACTTGCTTCCACCATACCATGCATACCATGGAATATACTCTTGACCCACCATTCTTGGACCCCAAGATGCATCATCACTGTAATCGTGATAATATTTGCCATCTAAAGCTTTCCAATCTTCTGGCTGACCAGCCTTCCACTTGTATTGAGTCAAATCTGCGTTTGCACCCCCTGCATAAGAGTTTTGATAATTCGGCAAAATGTAGGGTGTTTCAAATAAAATACCTGTATTCAAAGTCACTCCAATTCCTTGCTGATTAACTGTCGCTTCTTTCAAAGTGATAACAATCGCACCATTTGCACCTTGTGCACCAAATTGGGCAGACGCTGCAGCACCTTGCAGTACAGAAACGTTTTCGATATCATCTAAGTTGATATCATCACCGTTTGGCAAAATAGTACCATTTACTACATAAAGAGCTCCATTACCTAAACCGAAACCAGAAACTCCACGTAAACGAACCTCAGTAGAACGGCCTAAGGCAGCAGCAGATTGAGAACGTACCTGGATACCAGAAACTTTACCCGCTAAGGCATTGTTTAAGTTGGTTTGACGAATCGTGTTCAAGGCTTTTTGGTCTACTACCTGATCATTGTTGGTAGAAGATCTAGCTGAACGCTTTGAGCCATAGGCACCCGTCACAATTACTTCATTTAATTCAGAAGCATCTGACTCTAAAACGACATTGATAACTGATTGGTTACCAACAACAATTGATTGAGATTTGTGACCTACAAAAGTAAATTGTAAAGTTGTACCGGACGCTATAGTAATTTTGTATGTACCATTAACGTCAGTAGAAGTACCGCGTGAAGTACCTTTTATACTGATATTTACACCAGGTAGCGCCATGCCATCCTCTGTGGAAGTTACCTTTCCGGTCACTTGCCTGTTTTGGGCCAATAACGAACTGAAAGCAGTCGCTACTAGTACCCATACTAGTAAGAGCTTTTTCATTTTTTTTAGTTTAATGAATGATTTATTTAACAAACTGATACGAAAATTAAATATAAAATGATAAATGACAAAAAGAATTAATGCAAATGTTTGTATTATTTCATACAAATTTGTCACTAATTCAATGAATTAACGTTATAAAAATGAAAATCAAATTTCCGAAATGGTATTAATGATGTATGGCGTTCAGTAACAAAACACCAAAAAGTCCAGCGAAGGAAACAATTGTTTCCATGATAGTCCAAGATCGCAAGGTCTCTTTGACGCTAATATTAAAATATTCTTTAAATAGCCAAAAGCCTGGATCATTCACATGAGAAAACATTAAACTACCCGCTCCAATACTTAAAACCATTAAGTTAGGATCAACTCCTCCAGCTTGTATAATAGGAAAAATCATTCCTGCAGCAGTTAAACCAGCAATGGTAGCAGAACCCACGCAAACCCGGATAATACCCGCTGTCATCCAACCTAGAACCAAAGGTGGAAAAGGCAACTCCAATAAATAACCCGCAATTTCTTTACTTACACCCGAAACCAATAATATTTCTTTCAAAGCTCCTGCTCCTGCTGTAATTAATAAAACCATACCTACATCCTTTACCGCTTCAATATATACGCCCATTATTTCTTCCATTTTCTTCCCCATGCGTATTCCGAGCGTGTAAGTCGCAATGATGATCGCAATCAACATGACAATGGCAGGGTCAGCTATGAATTTAACAAGCGGTGAAAGGCTTGAGGTAGAACCCACTAAAAATTCGAACAAGGTGGTAATAATCAATAAAAAAACGGGGAAAAGGGCGGTGATGAAACTCATCGACTTACTAGGTAATTCTTCCACAGCTTTTTCTTTTGAATTAAATACTGCCAATGGCCGAATGGGCATATTTTTTAAAGTTTTAGAAAAAATAGGGCCTGCCAAAATGATAGCTGGAATCGCCACAATGATTCCATATGTCAAGGTTGTTCCCATATTTGCACCGAACTGACTCACCAATGCAGCAGGCGATGGATGCGGAGGTAAAAAACCATGTGCCACAGACAAAGACGCCATCATGGGAATACCTGTAACCAAGGGATGTAATTTAAATTGATGTACCAAAGCGAAAATCAAGGGTATCATTAACACAAATCCAACATTATAAAACAAAGGTATGCCTATGATAAAACCTGTTAACATCAATCCCCAAGCCATGTTTTTTTGTCCAAAGACATTGATTAAGGTTCGAGAAATTTGCTGTGCGGCACCACTTTCCGCCACTAATTTCCCTAGCATTGCTCCTAACACAATGATGGTTACCAAAGACCCTAAAGTGTCACCAATTCCTTTTTGGACAGTTTTAGCCAAATCGATTAAAGGAATTTCTAACAACATTCCAGCTGTCAAACTAATAATCAAAAAAGCAATGAATGGATTTAACTTTAAATAGGTAATTAGAAAAACGAGTAATAGGATGCAAATAATAACGATGCTAATAGACATATGGATATTGAAATAGGTTCTTTTCACAAATAAACAAAAAAATATAGAAAATAAATACCTTGTATCATGGCTAAGTAAATTAGTAAAAAGGAATTTCGTACTTTTGCGATCCATCTTTCTAAATAGTCTATGTACGCATATTTAGCCCCTCAACATATTAAGGCATTCATTCAAGCTGCTTTGAAGGAAGATATTGGACCCGGAGATTTCACTTCACTTTCTACCGTCCCTTTAACAAAAAGAGGTAAAGCGCAATTATTGGTGAAAGACCATGGAATCATTGCTGGGGTAGAATTAGCTACCTATATTTTCAAAGAAGTTGACGCCGACATGATTTGTCATACCTTTATTGCTGATGGCCAACGAATTGAACCTGGACAAATTGTTTTAGAAGTAGAAGGCAAAGCCCAATCCATTTTAAAAGCAGAGCGTTTGGTATTGAATTGTATGCAGCGAATGTCTGGAATTGCAACCTATACCCGCTCAATGGTTAACCTTTTGGAAGGAACCAAAGCACAATTATTAGATACCCGAAAAACCACACCCAACTTTCGTTTAGCGGAAAAATGGGCTTGTAAAATTGGTGGAGCGACAAACCATCGATACGCGCTGTTTGACATGATTTTAATCAAAGATAATCATGTTGATTTTGCGGGTGGAATTAATAATGCACTTAACCAAGCCCAAACCTATAACCAAGAAAATCAACTCGGGTTAGAAATAGAAATAGAAGTTAGAAACGAAAAAGAATTAAAAGAAGTTTTAGCCATTGGTGGGGTTCAACGAATCATGTTAGATAATTTTAGTCCAATACAACTAAAAGATGCCATTCAAAAAATCAATGGCCGTTTTATTACAGAAGCATCCGGAGGTATCAATGAATCTACCCTTCGCGCTTACGCAGAAACGGGCGTTGATTTTATTTCTGTGGGTGCATTAACGCATCAAGTAAAAAGTTTAGATTTAAGCCTAAAAGCCAAATACGAATGAATTTAGCAGAGGAAGCAAAGGAAGTGGGATATATTTCTCGCTCAACTCCTAAAGATCAAGCATTGATAGATGCGATCAAGCAATTAAAAAAAGAGAAAAATGCAGTGATTCTTGCCCATTATTATGTTGATGGAGAATTACAAGAATTGGCTGACTTTGTAGGAGATAGTTTAGGACTTTCTCAAGCAGCTGAAAAAACGGACGCTGATTTAATTGTTTTTTGCGGTGTGCATTTCATGGGAGAAACGGCTAAAATTCTTAACCCTTCCAAAAAGGTAGTTGTTCCCGACTTCAATGCAGGATGTTCATTAGCTGATTCTGTCCCAACCAATGAATTTATGGCCCTGAAAGCCCAACATCCCAATGCGGTTGTGGTTAGTTACATCAATTGTTCTGCAGAAATTAAAGCCCTAACAGATATCATTTGCACTTCGTCCAATGCGGTTCAAATTGTTGAATCCATTCCTGCGGATAAAGAAATCATTTTTGCCCCAGATGCCAATTTAGGTAGATATGTGGAGCACAAAACAGGAAGAAAAATGATTCTTTGGGAAGGTGCTTGCATGGTACACATTGATATTTCTTTGGAAAAACTGAAGCAACTTCGTTTAGATTACCCAGATGCGCTTTTGATAGCACATCCAGAATGCAAGGAAATTATTTTGAAGGAAGCTGATTATGTTGGATCAACTACTGCCCTTCTTCAGTTTGTTGAAAAATCGCCCAATACAAGCTTTATTGTAGCCACCGAAGCGGGAATTTTGCATAAAATGAAACAAGCTGTTCCCAATAAACACCTCATTCCAGCACCAGCCAATGAACAAAATTCATGCGCTTGTAGCGAATGTCCTTATATGAAAATGAATACACTAGAAAAACTTTATAACGCCTTGTTTTATGAATTACCAGAAATCGAAATTTCAGAAGAAATCAGGAAACCAGCTTATAAGGCACTGAAGGCGATGTTGGAAATAAGTAAGAAATAATTTAAAATGTATAATTAAGAATGTAGAATTAAGAATTGAAAATTTAGAGCATAATTTTTTTTGATATCTCTAAAAATCTTGATTTTAAGACAAGATGTATGAGGTCTTCTAATTCTACATTCTTAATTCTACATTCTTAATTCTACATTCTTAATTCTATATTCTTAATTCTACATTCTTAATTCTACATTTCTTAATTCTACATTCTTAATTCTACATTCTTAATTCTATATTCTTAATTCTACATTCTTAATTCTACATTCTTAATTCTACATTCTTAATTCTACATTTCTTAATTCTACATTCTTAATTCTACATTCTTAATTCTACATTCTTAATTCTACATTCTTAATTCTATATTCTTAATTCTACATTCTTAATTCTACATTCTTAATTCTACATTCTTAATTCTACATTCTTAATTCTACATTCTTAATTCTACATTCTTAATTCTACATTCTTAATTCTA
>Ga0114962_10000500_pt1 | contig 34868 bp, 27 predicted proteins | sample C_130820_MF_Meta_FD_87017 | JGI IMG/M metagenome (GOLD analysis project Ga0114962, IMG submission 87017) | Freshwater microbial communities from Lake Croche, Canada to study carbon cycling - C_130820_MF_MetaG | ecosystem: Environmental > Aquatic > Freshwater > Lake | place: Lake Croche, Canada...
GGATATAAATCATCAGAATTAATTAATAGGATAGCTTTAAGTCCTTTTAATAAAGACATCATACAAGCAGGAAGGGTCAATGATTTTGAGGAACTTAAGGATTTAATATCTGGAGCAATTGCGCTGACCTATGTTAGTGTTTTTGAAGGATTTGGGATTCCTTGTTTCGAAGCTATGGCATGTGGAGTACCTGTATTAGTATCTAACACCTCCTCCATGCCAGAGGTTTGTGGTAAAGCCGGACTCTATATAGATCCATTTAAGGTAGATTCGATTACAGAGGCAATGACTAAAATATTCACAAATCCAGATTTAAGATTAACTTTGATTGAAGAAGGATATCAACAGATTAGAAAGTTTTCTTGGGACAAAACTTCCGAATTGGTATGGGAATCCGTTTTAAAAACAATAAATACAAATGAATAAACCAAAAGTACTGATTATCAACGGACCAAATCTCAATTTAGTAGGGGAGAGAGAACCTGATGTTTATGGTTCTTATCCAATGATTACCTATATAAATGACTTAACAAAATTATATGAATCGGAATTGGAGTTGGTTTACTTTCAAAGCAATTCCGAAGGAGAAATCATTGACATTTTACAACAATCCTTAGGAAATATTAAAGGATTAATAATTAACGGAGGAGCACTGAGTCATTATTCCTATGCCATTGCAGATGCACTATCCTTATATAATGAGCCAAAAGTAGAAGTCCATATTTCCAATATTTATGCACGGGAAGAGTTCAGACGAAAATCAGTTTTTTCCTCAGTTGTAGATGGAATGATTTCTGGCTTAGGATTATATGGTTACAATGCTGCTGTTGAATATATTTTAGTAAAAAATGCTTAGGGGACTATTAATACTGTCTTTAATTATTCTCCTGGTAAATACCATCTTGCTAGGACAAAAGCCTACGATGACTATAACGGTAGATAAAGGCCAAACATTTACCTCCATTTATAAAAAATTCCAAATGACCAAGCAGGAATTAATGGATTTGAATCATTTAAAGTCTGATAATCTTAGATTGGGGCAAAAACTATTGGTTTATGCAAAAAATCCAACATACCTTGTTGAAAAGGGAGATAATTTGAAAAGAATTGCAGAGAAATTCAAGATATCCAAATCTGATATTTTAAAGCTGAATAAGCTAGAGAATGAAAATATTAAAATTGGTCAAAAATTATTGATTCCTATTAATTCAAGTTTTGATTCAAAAAAAACAATAGAAACAAATGAAAAACCATTACATGTTAATAGTAAGAAACTTATAGAAGTAAAGGAAAAGTGCATTGCCACATGGGTGAATGATGATGACCTAATCCATACTAAAGCTATTGCTCTGCATAATAAAGCCCCATTTGGAACAATAATCAAAGTCATCAACGTAATGAATGGCAAATCTTTTAATGTTAAAGTGGTAGGGACAATTCCCTCCTCTCAATTTCAAGAAGATATAGGGGTGGAAATCACTAAAACCATTGCAGAAAAATTAGGGGTGGTTGATAAATATTTTAGAGCTGAAGTCCAATATGTTAAAGAAAGTACTAAATAGCCCAGTTAAGGATCAAATTGTACTTAGTTTAGCTATCTTGGTATTTGCAGGACTTTTCTTTTCTCCAGCATTTCAGTCCATAGGGATTTTTTTACTTTCGATTATTGGATTACTTTCCATTTCAAAAGCTAGCCTTAAGCAAGTTCCGATTTGGATATTTGGGTTAATTGGCCTATACCTAATTTCTCTAGTTTCCATATTTTATTCCACTGATATCTCTCGCTATTCAGAAAAGATATTGGTAAAACTTCCATACCTTCTTAGTTTACCTTTATGTTTGGCAATAATTCCTTTAGAAAATAGGAAAAAAGAGTATTTGGTTTTAAGTTTTGTGATTTTTTCAACCATCACAGGTTTAATATCTCTAATTTATTACTTCATCCATTTTTACGAGATAAACGCGTCAATTGAGCATTCAAAACCTATTCCTATATTAATGGGGAAGTTGAATCATATTTATTTTAGTGTCATGAGTGGATTTGGAACTCTGCTTTTGTTTGTTAGAGTTTTAAGAAGGGATAGGTACTTTTGGTTCAATATTATCTTTTTATTCATCAATTTGATCATCATCCATGTAATCGTTTCTAGAACAGGCGTGTTTGCTTTTTATTTTGGACTAGGATTATTGTTTATTTCAGAAATGATTAGAACAAAGAAGGTACTATTATTTTTAGGCTTTGGATTTGTCTTTTTATTGATTTTTGGATTGGGCCTTTATTTTGTCCCATCTTGGAATAGTAGGCTAAAAAACACTATAGAGGATGTATCTAGAATTGGCAAAGGTTCAACAATGAATAATTATTCTTTGTCTATGCGTTCGGAGGCATTAAAAATAAGTAAAGAGGTTATTGAAAAACATCCAATTCTTGGAGTTGGAGAAGGTAGCCTAATTGAAGCAATGGAAAAGGAATATGTTCTTCAAAAAAGTGAAATCACCAAAGAAAATTATACTCTTCCGCACAATCAATTTATTCAGAATTGGGCGACAACTGGGATTCTATCACCTATTATCCTCTTTTTAATTATAATTAGCTTCTATATAACCGCATATAAAACAAAAAACTTACAACTCCTATGTTTTGGCTCTATACTATTGTTTTCAATGAATTTTGAAAGCATTTTAGAGCGTCAGGTTGGGATTACTTTTTTTATCCTATTTGGATGTTTGCTTTATTCACTCCCAAATCAAATTAAAACGGAAGCACCTCATCATCCTCATCATTTGATTTAGAAGCGATGGTAAAGGTTCCGTCTTGATTATTGACCCCTGCGTTGCTTCCAAATGTGGATAGACTTCCAAGACTATTATTGGAGGAATAATTACTGAAGTCGGTATCAAGGTTAGTGAATTTGTTATAGCGCCCTACAAATTTTAATCTGACTTCACTAATTGCACCATGTCTATTTTTCGCCACAATGATTTCTGCTTCCCCCATTGTAGGGGTTCCATCTTCCCAAGCGTCAATTTTATAGTATTCTGGTCTGTAGATGAATAACACTTGGTCGGCATCTTGCTCAATGGATCCGGATTCTCTTAAATCCGATAGTATAGGTTTTTTGGACCCTGAGGCACGGGATTCTACTGCTCTACTTAGCTGTGAAAGTGCAATTACCGGTACATTAAGCTCTTTGGCAAGTTGCTTTAAAGCACGTGATATTCCGCTGATTTCTTGTTCTCGATTTCCACTATTTTTATTGTTGTCCTTAGCTCCATTCATTAGTTGGAGGTAATCAATAACAATCATTTCTATGTCGTATTGATTTTTTAACCTTCTGCATTTTGCTCTAAGCTCAAAAATGTTTAGGGCTGGGGTATCATCTATAAAGATTGGAAGATTGTTGAGAGTTTGAACCTTGGCATATAATTGAGCCATTTCATGACTTTCTAAATTTCCACGTTTGAATTTTTCTGACTCAATTTCTGACTCAGCACTTATAAGCCTAAGCATTAACTGGAGACTACTCATCTCTAAAGAGAAAATAGCAACACCTTTATTATGAGCAGCTGCATTTCTGGCTAAGGTCAAAACCATTGCTGTTTTTCCCATCCCGGGACGTGCAGCAAGTATTATTAAATCAGATTTTTGCCATCCTCCAAGCATATTGTCCAATTCTTTGAATCCTGTGTTAACACCAGTAATGCCTCCTTCCATATCCTTCATTTCTTCTATTTGGGCAATAGCTTGACTAGCTAGGACATCAATTTTGGAATAAGATGTTTTAAGGTTATTTTCAGTAACGGAGTAAAGATTTTGTTCTGCTTTGTTTAATAGCTCAAAAACATCAGATGTTTCATCATAGGCTAGATCTTGGATTTCAGTTGAAATTTCGATTAGTCTTCTAAGAATATATTTTTCTGATACTACTCTACAGTAAAACTCAATATTTGCAGCTGAACCGACTTTATTGGTTAATTCAGATAAATAAAGTGGACCACCTGCCGCTTCTAGATTTCCTTTTGAACGTAAATGAGCTGTTACAGTAATCAAGTCTACAGGTTGACTCTTACCAAACAAATCTTTAATAGATTCAAAAATGAGTTGATGTTCTGGTTTATAAAAGGAATGGGGTTGCAAAATTTCTATAGCAGTATTAATGGCATCTCTCTCTAGCATCAAAGCTCCGAGGATAATTTCTTCTATATCAACAGCTTGAGGAGGTATTTTACCTAATTGTTGTACCTGATTAGTTAGTTGCCCAATAACTGATTTTCTTTTGTTTATAATACTTGTCCCGATTTCCATTTTACTGACCCGTTTTGTTGGGAGGTCAAAGTTAGTACGGCGTTTTAATTGTTTTTTTACTTTTAACAACTTTAAAAATGCACAGAAATATCAACATCTAATCTCAAAATTTGTTGGAAAAATTATTTTAAAATGTGTTTATTCAGAAACAAATGGCAAACAGATTTGGTAACAATTTCTTAACCAACTAACCTTAATTTTGCAAGTTGTTAATGAAAAAAAACTTACTTTTTTTAATATTTATTGGGCTTTGTTTAAATTCAGGAGCCCAAATTCAGTTTCAAAGAACCTATACCAATGTTGGTAATCTAGGACTGGCCATCACAAATGTAGGAACTGTAGGAAGACCAAATGTAAGAACAAGTCCTAAACTTGGTGCTTCTATGCGTTACCCTTTATCATCAGGAGTAGAGCACTTATTTGAAGGTGGTCTATGGATAGGAGCTCAAAAAGATGGTCAAATAGTGGTTTCCAGTGGTGCTGTTGATGCTTCAAACGGATATCAAACTGGTGCAGCTGGTTTTGAATTTACACAATTGAGCGGCTTTAAACAGAGTTCCAAATTAACTACATCTCCTTTTTATAGTTCTTCTGCCATATCTCATCAAGATTATAATGTTTCCTTTACCGATTCCAATATCATAATACCAGGAACGACTCAGCTAATAAGTGGACATAAAAATCCATTGAAAGCTGTAGTTAATCTGTCTACCTATGCTTGGAATTATAGTTATGCAGACTATTATGTGATTTTAGATTACAAAATCAAGAATTATAGCAATACCAAATGGGATTCTGTTTACTTAGGAACTTGGACAGATTTGGTGGTTAGAAATGTAAACGTGACTATTGAGTCTGGTACTGCTTTTTTCAATAAAGGGAATAATGGATACATAGACTCTTTAAAGGCGATTTATTCCTCTGAAGTAAGCGGGGATGACATTGCTTATACTAAGTCTTATGGTTCTGTTCAAATTCTAGGCGTCATATATAAAGATAACTATTTTTACCCGAATAATGATTCTGCATTAAATGCTAAGGGATATAAAGCACCAACGGTATTTCCTAATTTTTGGGACTTTACAGGGGTAATTGAACCATTCAATAAACCAAATTCAGATTTAGAGCGCTACTCTAAAATGAAAGGTACTAAAATTGATTTTAATAATCCGAATCAAGCAAGGAATTTAGCCTCTGCGTCCAATAAGACTCAAATGATTAGTATTGGCCCTTTACCTAGTATTGCTCCTGGAGAGGAGATTGAATACGTGATGGCTTTTGTTTGTGCTCCTCAATTATCGGATAGGACAGATACCTTAGATACTAAAAATGCAAGGGCTACATTGGCTTCTAATCTATTATCCGCTAAAAGGACATTCCTTGGAGAGGATGTTAATGGAAATGGAATATTAGATAAAGGAGAGGATGTAAACGGAAATAACAAACTTGATAGATATATTTTACCTGAACCTCCAGCAACACCTAAAATAAAGGTAATAACTACCAATAATCAAGTCGATATATATTGGGATAAGAGGTCAATCGAAAGTATTGATCCGATAACAAAACAAAAAGACTTTGAAGGGTATAAAGTTTACAAATCCAATTTAGGAGATGATTTAGATCAAAGTTTATCCAACGACTTAAAATTGATTGCTTCTTTTGATAGTACAGGCAATAAATATGGATATAATAATGGATTCAAGGAAATTGAATTACCAAGTCCAGTGATGTTTGAAGGGGATACGAATAAATACTACTTTAAATATACCTTTAACAATATCCCGAACGGATGGCAATTCCAGTACGCAGTTACAGCATTTGATAAAGGAAATGAAAAATTAAAAATAGGAAGTTTAGAATCGTCTATTACAGCAGGAAGTTATAGGGCCTTTGCTGGGACAACTCCAGTGGAAATTAAAGATGGTTCACCGGAAATTGGAATTTATCCAAATCCATATTCTACCACAGCTGCTTGGGATGGATCATCCTCAAAAACAAAAAAGATATATTTTTATAATCTTCCTAACTCTTGTACTATCAACATTTTTACGGCTGGTGGAGAACAAGTGGCGCAATTGGAACATTTAGGAAATGATTATAATGGCCAAGACATCCAATGGTTTATAAACTTTGCCAACGATAAAAATCTAGTAACTTCTGGTGGAGAACACGCTTGGGATTTATTGTCTACCAATAATCAATTGGTATCCCAAGGATTATATATATTTTCTGTCACTGATAAAAAGACAGGAAACATCAAAACAGGCAAATTCACGGTATTAAAATAAAAATTAAGTATATGCGTAAGTTATTAACATTATTAGTCTTAGGATTGCTTATTAGCATTTCCTCTTATGGACAACAACCGTCCCGTTACACCCCAATTGATAGTGTACAATTTGTACCTATGTCAAAATTAAAAACTGGTGTTGACTCTCCATTCTATTACAAAATCGGTGACTCCGTTACTATTCAAGGAGTTGTTACCTTTAAACCGACTTTATATGGATTATCGGCAAATAGAAAAGCTGCATGGCTTCAAGCAGACACTGGAAACTTTAAAGGTATCTTAGTAATGATGGATTATGCAAGGTTAAAAACATTGAGATCAAATACATCTTCTGCAATTACTTCTTTAGCAGATTTAGAAAAAGTATTGAAGTTCTATCAAAACATGGTTCCTGGTAAAACAGTAAGAGTAACAGGAATTGTTGATGAATTTAATGGAGAAACTCAGTTATTGTTATTACCTATTGAAACTGAAATCACAAAATTAACAAGTACAACTATCCCTCCAAGAGTTACCCTAATAGATTCATTTTCACAATTAGATGCATCTAATAATCAAGTTAAACAAGTTGCATCAGGTGAAAAATACGAAGGTTCTATCATTGAGCTTAAAGATGTAGCGGTTACTTCAAACAGTTATAATGCTACTTCTAAAAGATACACTTGGAGTGTAAAAGATTCAAAAGGTAATATTATGAATATTAGAGATGTTTCTCAATATTTTAGAGGGGATCAAAATGCTGCCGATACATTAAAAGGATATACGTTAAACATTCCAACTGTTGGTACAGCGTTAAAGTTTATCAGAGGAATGGTAGTTCAAAATGGTACTGGCGCTGCAAATGCTTACTGGTTAGCACCTAGAGATACGAATGATATAGGAGTTGCTAACTTTTCCTACCCAGTAATATCAAAAGTTTTCAGAAAACCTACTTTAGCAACTTCATCTGATAAAGTTGATGTTTATGCTACAATTACAAATGCCGGAGGAGATGTAATTTCTTCTGCAGTTATTAAATATGAAGTCGGTGGAGGATCATTTTCTACGGTTTCTATGACAGTAGTAGATGCTACCAACTTTATTTGGAAAGGAACAATTCCTGCTCAAGCAGATAAATCAGTGGTTGGTTTTAAAATTATTGCAACCAATAATAAATCAAGACAAGATTCATTAAAATCAGAATTCAAATACTTGGTAAGTAATACTGTCTTGAGTAAAATATCAGATTTACATTATAGAATAACTGGAGCATCTTCTTCTATTCACAGATTTGATACCTTAACAGGGTTATCTATTAAAGGAGTGGTAATGTCTAAATTTTTAGATGGTAGTTTTTATAAGGCGACAGTTCAGGATGGTACTAACCCATATAGTGCGGTTATGTTAGATGATGATGTTGCGGCTGGAGTTGTTAAAAACTTAAAAGTAGGTGACTCCATTACCATTACTGGAGGATACGTTGCAGAAAGAACAAAAATCACTTATTTAGACAATCCAACTTATACAAATAATGGAAAAGCAAATATGATGTTTAAGGCAGTTGAAGATACTGCTGTGACAAACAAATTATTGGATAGTAATTATACCATGTTGGATAAATATCAATCTATGTTAGTTAAATTCAATAATTTAGTGGTAAGCTCTAAAAATGCTGACTTTCCATCTGCTTTTGGTGAATTCAAAATTAACGCCACTACTAAAATCCAAAAAGGATTGAGAGTTGATGATTTAGCTGATGATATTTCCGCTAATTATGGAGATACCTTAACAGTAGGACAAAAAGTTAAATCTATTGCTGGAATTGTTTATGGAGCAAATAGTAACTATAAATTAGAGCCAAGAAGCAAAACAGATATCCTTTTAGCTACTGGATTAGAAACCGTTACATATTCTAACAATAATTTAACTATGTACCCTAATCCTTCAACTGGGTTATTAAATATTAATTTAGAAAATGCAGGTACTTTATCCATTTATGATATGAATGGAAGATTGGTTTATCAAACAGCTACTAAAGGTGGATTAAATCAATTCAACTTGAATTTGACAAATGGTCTATATAATGTTCAATTTACTGACAAAATTTCAGCAAAAAATCAGAAATTGATTATTTTGCAATAATCTATTCAAAATCTATAATTAAAAGAAAAGCTAGAGTAAAATCTAGCTTTTCTTGTTTAAGGGGTCTTTATACTAAAGGTTATAAGGATAATTTATACACATTTGTAAGACAATATGTGATTGTCAATGAATCATAATAAAAAATTGTACGTTATTTGTATTAAGAATCAATTATAATCTTAAAAAAACATTTCAAATAAAATGGATGCCAAATTTTCCCCTCGTGTGAGGGACGTAATCAGCCTCAGCCGTGAAGAGGCTATAAGGTTAGGTCACGATTACATCGGCACAGAACATTTATTGCTTGGTTTAATCCGTGAAGGAGAAGGGAAAGCTGTACAAACCTTAAAAGTTTTAGACGTTGACTTAATCCGATTAAATAAATCAATTGAAGATTCTATAAAAAATACTTCCTCCGTACAAAAGAATATTGCAGGCAATATTCCATTGACAAAACAGGCGGAAAAAGTATTAAAAGTAACTTACATTGAAGCAAAAATTTTCAAAACTGACGTCATTGGGACTGAACATTTGTTATTAAGTATTCTAAGAGATGAGGATAATGTGGCTGCACAAATCCTACATAACTATGGAGTGAATTATGAAATGTTCAAGGAACATTTGGATGAACTTTACACAGGAGGAATCAGTGGAAACTTCCCTAAATCAGAATTCCCTTCGGATTCAGGTGATGACGACTTTGGAGGTTCAGATAAAGGATTTGGAGGTTCTGGGACTGGAACTGGTAGAAAAGGAGATATCAAATCTAAAACTCCTGTTTTAGATAACTTTGGACGTGATTTAACAAAAGCTGCGGAAGAAGGTAAACTAGATCCTATTGTAGGAAGAGAAAAAGAAATTGAAAGAGTTTCTCAAATCCTATCCAGAAGAAAGAAAAATAATCCAATATTAATCGGAGAGCCTGGGGTTGGTAAAACAGCGATAGCTGAAGGATTGGCCTTAAGAATCATTCAAAGAAAAGTTTCTAGAGTATTATTCAGTAAAAGAATTGTTACCCTTGATTTGGCTTCCCTAGTGGCTGGTACAAAGTACCGTGGTCAGTTTGAGGAAAGAATGAAGGCTGTTATGAATGAGTTGGAAAAAAATCCAGATGTTATTCTTTTCATAGATGAAATTCATACTATAATTGGTGCTGGAGGCGCAAGCGGATCTTTAGATGCTTCTAATATGTTCAAACCTGCGTTAGCAAGGGGAGACATCCAATGTATTGGTGCAACTACTTTAGATGAGTACCGTCAGTATATTGAAAAAGATGGAGCTTTAGAAAGAAGATTCCAACAGGTAATGGTTAATCCTGCTACAATAGAGGAGTCTATTGAAATTTTAACCAACATCAAGGAAAAATACGAGGATCATCATGGAGTTAATTTCACCCCTCAAGCCATTGAGGCCTGTGTTAAAATGTCCGAAAGATATATATCTGACCGTTATTTGCCAGATAAAGCGATTGATGTTTTGGATGAAGCAGGGGCAAGGGTACACATTACCAATATCCACGTTCCTAATAACATATTGGAATTAGAGAAAAAAATCGAGGAGGTTAAACTCCAAAAAAATAAAGTAGTAAAATCTCAACAGTTTGAGGAGGCTGCCAATTTACGCGATGAGGAAAAGAAACTCATTGATGCTTTGGAAATTGCTAAAAAAATCTGGGAAGAGGAAACTAAAAAACAAAGATTCACTGTCAATGAAGAAGACATTGCTGAAGTAATCGGAATGATGACTGGTATCCCGACCAAAAGGATTGCTCAGTCAGAAGGATTAAAACTTCTTGGAATGGATGCAGAGTTGGAAAACTCAGTAATTGGTCAAAATGAGGCAATCAAAAAATTGGTGAAAGCCATCCAAAGGACTAGAGCAGGTTTAAAAGACCCTAACCGCCCGATTGGTTCCTTCATTTTCCTTGGGCCTACAGGTGTTGGAAAAACAGATTTGGCTAAGTTATTGTCAAGGGATCTATTTGACACCGATGATGCGATGATTAGAATTGATATGAGCGAATATATGGAAAAATTTGCTGTATCAAGACTAGTAGGAGCGCCTCCAGGATATATTGGATATGAAGAAGGTGGACAATTAACTGAAAAAATCAGACGTAAACCTTATTGTGTAATCCTTTTAGACGAAATTGAAAAAGCGCATCCTGACGTTTTCAATTTGTTACTTCAAGTTTTAGATGAAGGATTTATTACAGATAGTTTAGGAAGAAAAATCGATTTCAGGAACACTATCATTATTATGACATCCAATATTGGGTCACGTCAATTGAAAGATTTTGGAACTGGGGTAGGATTTGGTACTGCAACTAAAGTTAATAAAGCGGAGGAAGCAGCTAAAGGAGTAATTGAGACTGCTTTAAAACGTTCTTTCAGCCCTGAATTCTTGAATAGGATTGATGACATAATTGTGTTTAATCAATTAAATACCGAGGACATCCATAAAATTATTCGTCTTCAACTTAAAAAATTGGAGCATAGAATTAATCAAATGGGCTATAAGTTGGAAGTAACTGATGAGGCAATGGATATGTTGGCTGAAAAAGGTTATGATCCGGCTTATGGTGCAAGACCTTTAAGAAGAGTTATCCAAAAATATTTAGAAGATTCCATCGCAGAGGAAATTTTGAAATCTGAAATTCAAGAGGGAGATTCACTAATTGTGGTCTTGAATCCTGAAGATAAAAAGGAAATTAAAATTACAGTTCAGCATAATCCTGCACCTCCAGAAAAGGTGGAAGAAAGCGAAAACGAAGAATAAATAATAAAATCGCATTAGTAATAAGAAAAAGTCCAACAAATTATTGTTGGACTTTTTCATTTTATAGATTTCAAAACTAAATTGCACCAAATATGGACGAAAAATTCATAGAAATTGATAAGGTATTCAAGGATAAAAATCCTAAGTTATATAAGTTTCTTCCTCGATTTATTTTAAGTTATATAAAAAACACCATTCATCAAGAAGAAATGAATGATGTAATCAGTGCAGCAAGCCAAATGAAGGGTATTGAGTTTGCTACACATTTAATAAATGACATATTTAAGGTAAAAGTTACCTATCAAGGATTAGAAAATGTCCCTAAGGAAGGAGGAGGAATACTAATTTCCAATCATCCGTTAGGAGGGTTGGATGGTATTACACTAACCATGTTGGTCGGGAAATACAGACCAGATATTCAGTTTATAGTGAATGATCTATTAATGAGGATTCCTAATTTTAGGGATGTTTTTACACCGGTTAATAAACTTGGCGTAAATCCTAAGGAATCACTAATAAGAATTGAAAGAGAATTTGCTTCAGAAAAAATGGTGATGATCTTCCCCGCTGGACTATGTAGTCGTAAACAAGATGATGGGAAAATCAAAGATTTAGAATGGACTAAAAGTTTTATTGCAAAATCTAGAAAATACAACCATCCGATTGTTCCCTGCCATTTTGAAGGGAAAAACTCCAATTGGTTTTATAACTTGGCAAGGTTTAGGAAAAAGGTGAATATCAAAGCGAACATTGAAATGTTCTTTCTTCCGGATGAAATGTTTAAACAATCCGGGAAATCAGTTCATATTACTTTTGGTAAGCCTGTATATCCCCAAGATTTACCTAAATCTTTTACTGACCAAGAACTTGCTAATCAGTTTAAACGATTTGTTTACCATTTAAAGGAAAATCCAAATGCTGATTTTTTACTTTATTTGAATAAAAACAACTAATTTGCGGACTTACATCGTTTATACGATTAATGGAGGAACTAATTCTACCTATTGACAGACATATCTTAGCTCAGGAAATCAACCAAGATAACTTCATTCGACCTACTAATAATGGTAAGAATGAGATATACATCTTCAATGGAAATGACTGTCCTAATGCTATGGCAGAGGTAGGAAGACTCAGAGAATTAACTTTCAGAGAAGCAGGTGGAGGAACTGGCAAAAGCGTCGACATTGATGAATTTGATTCATGCCCAAATCCATACCTTCAGTTAATTGTTTGGAATCCAAAGGATAAGGAAATAGTAGGAGGGTATAGATTTATTAAAGTAATAGATTCTATGACCAAAGATGGTCAATTCCACTTATCAACCTCTGAAATTTTTCAATACACAGATAAGCTTAAAACAGAATTTTTTCCTAAGACAATAGAATTAGGACGCAGTTTTGTTCAACCACAATATCAACCTTCCTCTGAAAACAGAAAAGGATTATTCAGTTTAGATAATCTTTGGGATGGTTTAGCTGCAATCTTAATTCTAAATCCTGAAATTGAATACTTTTTTGGCAAGGTAACCATGTATCCAACATTCAATTCATTGGCTAGGGATTATATTTTGTCATTTATGGAATACTACTTTCCTGACCCTGATAATTTATTGGTAATTCCTAATAAGTTGGAAATTCAAAATGATACATCAGCACTTTTAGAGCAAATAAAAGGGCTTCCTTATAAGGATGGACATCATATACTCAATAAAATTGTACGTGATTTAGGAGAAAATATTCCACCACTATTTAACTCGTACATGAATTTAAGTCCTACCATGCGCAAATTTGGTACCGCTGTAAATCATCACTTTGGAGATGTGGAAGAAACAGGTATCCTTGTCAATGTTAAGGATATCTATCAAACCAAAAAACAAAGGCACTTTGATAGTTTTATTTCTTATCAAAATGCCTCTATTCAATCGTAATTCAATCTTATTTAAACTCCAAATTGACTAAAATGATGGTCAATATGTTTATAATTCATGGTTGAAACTTCCTCAGGCGTAATAGGCCCAAATGGTTCCATGTGCCAAACTTTGGATTTATCTTTATAAACTTCAAATTGTTCACTCATCAATTTTAATAACAACGCTTTTTCTTTTTCGAAATCACGTTCATCACTTACAACAAAACCTTCTGGAGTTCTTGAGTTGTGCTTGTAAGGTTTTTCAGAGAGTACAGTTTCCCTAATAGTTTTTTTGAGCAATAATCTAATTAAGAAAGGAATCTTTACTGGTTCACGTCTTCCTAACTCAATTTCCATTGGAATCGTTAAATGTCTAAGCATTTGAGCAGCATTCATTTTACCCCATTTAGGTTTTTGATCAAATTTCAAATTGTTCAGCCTAGATTTGATTTCCTCATGAGTTTCTTCTAAAAAGTAATTCTTAATCATGTTTTTAAATTTTTGTACCAAATTAAAACTTTAACATCCAATTTAGAGTATGTAATTTGCAACTATGCTTATTTTAGGCATTAACGCATATTTTCATGATTCGTCCATTGCCATTATTCGTGATGGTCAAATCTTGTTTGCCTTAGAACAGGAAAGAATTTCTAGGAAAAAACATGATGATTCCTTTCCAATTGATGCTTTAATGGAAGGTTTAGATTATTTGAGCTTGACTATTTCAGAATTTGACTTCATCGTCTATCATGAGCTTCCTTATCTAAAGTTTGAGCGGATTTTAGAGAATCTTTTTCAATTTGCACCAAGAGGTTTTTCTTCATTTTTAAAATATATGCCATCCATAGTTGATCATAAATTATTGATGGAATCCACCATTTATCGTCAATTAAAACCACTTGGATTTAAGCGGAAGGATAAAAAGAAAATTCTTTTTGTTCCACACTCAGTATCTCATCATAGTGCAGCTTATTTTACTTCAGGATTTAAGGATAGTTCTTTGGTTTCTATAGATGCGATGGGGGAAAAATCCTCCATAGCCATTGGTAAGGCAGTAATAAATGAAATTGTTCAACTAAGAGAAATTGAATATCCTCACTCTATTGGTTTGTTTTATTCCGCATTTACTTACTTTTTAGGATTTAAGGTTAATTCAGGAGAGTATAAATTGATGGGATTGGCTCCCTATGGCGATATTAAAAGTGATTTGTGTTCAGGATATATAAATACTGTTGAAAGTAATTTACTAAACATTCACCCTGATGGATCATTTGCATTGAACTTGGATTATTTTTCTTATTCAACCAAATTAGAAATGATTCCGGAGACAAAATGGGAAACCCTATTCGGTTTAAAAAGACGAGAAGATAGCGATGAAATCCGTTTTGAGCATCTTCAATTGGCATTTGCAGTACAAACTATAACGGAAAAGCTTGTTTTAGGGGTAATTAAATATGCTTATCAACTACATCCTTCAGAAAACTTATGTTTAAGTGGAGGAGTCGCATATAATTGTGTTGCAAACGGAAAAATTGCTAGTCTTGGATTATTTAAGAATATACATTTATTTCCAGCCACAGGGGATGCTGGAAATGCTGTTGGAGCAGCACTATTTGTTGCTAATCAATTTGCAGTAATTAATAATGAAAAACAAATCAATGCAGATTATGGTCGTCAATTTTCTGCAGAAGCAATTCTCAATTTATTAAATGCGGAATTCCCTTTATTAAAAAATGAAAGTTTTGAGAAGGATGAATTAATTCGGCAGTTATCAAATGAATTAAATGAAGGTAAGATTATAGGATTATTTCAAGGAAGGGAAGAGTTTGGTCCAAGATCCCTTGGATTTAGAAGCATTTTAGCAAACCCTTTAATTGAAGGAATGCAACAAAAAATAAATCTTAAAATAAAAGGTAGGGAAGGATTTCGTCCTTTTGCGCCTGTAGTATTAAAAGAAGATGCACCGTTGTATTTTGAGAATATTACTAACTCGCCTTATATGCTAATGACATATCAATTAAAGTCTGATTTGTTTTTTAATAATTTAGATAAAATTGACAAATCATCCATCAAAACTCAACTAGATAATAAAAGGTCAGAATTTGATTCTGTGGTTCATGTGGACGGTAGTAGTAGAGTGCAGACATTAGAAAGAGATTTTAATCCTTTATTACATGATTTAATCGCAGAATTTAAAAAGATATCAGGTATAGGAATGCTGATTAATACTTCCTTTAATAGAAGGGGAGAACCAATCGTTCATACACCTAAGGATGCTGTAGAATGTTTCTTGGAATCTAATTTAGATGTTCTTGTCCTAGAAAATATAATGATTAAAAAATCAGAGAATCCTCATTTAAATGTACATGAATTCCCAATAATTAACCAATTAGATTAATGAAGAAAATATTCTTTATAAATTTAATTGGATTTATTATCGTTATAGGTATAGGAGAATTGTTTTGTAGAATATTTTTCCCTTCCTTAACTTTTGAGGAACGTCAAAAAAGTAGCATTATTTATAGACCAAATCCTAAATTAGGATTTATACCAATTAGTCAAAAGGTATTTATAACTAATAGAGGAAGAATTTTTATGGATTCCCTAAAATTTACAATAAATGATGGTTTTAGAAATTTCAATCCTAATAGTAGATATGATGCAATTATATTAGGTGGATCTCATGTATTTGATGTCAATGCCTTGGACTGTCACCAAAATAAAGGATTCATAGAAGAAGCCTCTGTAAAATCAGACTTTAAAGTAGCTAATTTTGCGGTTCCTGGTTATGATATTAGACAAATTGATTATTTAATTGATTCAATCATAACCAATAATACAATTAAGAAGCCTATCTATATCCTGATTTCTTCTTTTTGGAATGATTTAAAATGGATAACTTCCATTAATAATTCATATTCTAAAGTCCCTGAATATCATCCTAATCCATTGCTTTTGAAAGTATTGCCATTAGATAATTATTTTTCAGCATTTGCACTTTACAGGAAGATCCGTGATTTTTATGTAAAGAAAAAGTATCATTTGAATTTAAAATCCAATGATGTTTTAGAATCAATTCAACATAATAAAGTTAATAACCGAAAATTCTTTAATGGTGATAATGGATTATTGTTTTATTCCAATATTTATTCTAAAATTATTAGGAAATGTATTGACCATCAGATAATTCCAATTATAGTGGTTGAAGAATCATTATATGGTCAGAATACTGAAAAAAGCAACAAAAAAATCGATTATACATTGATTAATAATATCAATGAACAAGAATTGGATAAGTTAAAAAGTAATTCTAGAAGTATTTTGACCACTGTGGCTAAGGAAGCTCATATTTCAATATTTGACTTTAATAATGAATTTGAAGGTAAGAATGATTACTTTACTGACCATGTCCATCTTTCTGAGGTAGGAAGTAGGAAATTAGCAATCAAATATGAGGAATTATTCAGAACTTTGAAAAACAAAATGCCAAAAAACCTTAAATGATTAAACTGCTAAAATACTTTATCGCTCAAAAGAAATACTGGTTGTTACCGGTTGTTTTTTTAGTGGTCTTGCTGGGCTTTATCATTGCTATTGGAGGTTCAACCTTGTTTGCGCCCTTAATTTACAGCCTTTTTTAACCTGAGTAAATGGTAAGGATTTATATAATTAGTTCAATTCTTCTACTAACCCTTTTGGCTTATCTATATAAACCATTCGGAAGGATTTGGATGAAACTAGGTAAATTTTTAGGGTATATCAATTCTAGAATTTTATTGACTTTAATTTTCTGGCTTATCGTTTTTCCATTAGCTAGTTTAAGTCGATTATTTTTGAGAAATAATAAATATCAAGCATTTAACAACAAATCATCTACTTGGGTGGATTCAAAGCATAGAAAATCCGATTTAGAATCTTTGCAAAATCCTTTCTAATAGTCTGAATCGTCCTCATCTTCACTAGAAGTAGCATTTGATTTTCCTTTCTTCTTATGAGTATGACTTGAATCACCAAAATCATGGTCTAAGCAGATCAATGTACCATTTTGCATTTTCCAGTAGTGGCCAACCATTTTTTTATCATAGACATTTTCCTTATTATCAATATCATAAATAATGTCTTTAATAGATGGGTGTAGGTAAACCACTTTTCCTTCAGGAACATGTAAAACAAGTTCAATAGACTGTCCTATTCTAAATCCATTGTTTGCCTCAAAACTAGGATTTATTAAAAGATTATTATTAATTATATTGTATGCATAATTCATTCGTTTAAGGTCTTGGTCAGCCTGTTGTGTATTTTTAGAATGTACTGATTTTATTATTTCAAATCTTAAAGCAGAATCTTTTGATAATGGCTCAATTTGGAATGTTACGCCTTTTCCATTCATATAGGTTTGTGTTTTACCTCTGCTACAAGAAAAAGAATAAACCTGAGGTCTATTGTAGTTGGGATTCGTGCTTATTATTACGGTATCTGATTTAATTCTTAACCTTTGACTTGCTGATAATGTTGATTCTGCAGTGGAAAAGGAAAATGCCTTTAATCCTATAATAACAAAGCCTAAAATACTTAATGCCCAAATTATCCCAAAAGCACCATTGATTTTTGAGCTTAATAATCTTCTTTTACCTATAAATCCAGTTAATCCAAATATGGCCCAAAATGTTGGAATCAAAACAATCAGTAAACCTAAAATTATTGATGTATTTTTATATATTGGATTTCCATGAAAGAATTCAACAGGTAAAATATCTAATAAAGTATCATAAGAACCTAAAAAAGTGATTAGAGTTATAATAATTATGAAAATGACAATAAAGGCAATAAATTTTGCTAAACGTGCAACCGTCCTTAAAATGAATCCAAATAGTTGTTCAAAAAAATGACCTACTTTTCCTCCTAGGGTATCGGATGTAAAATTTGAAAAATTATCCTTAATATTTTGTGCGTTAATAGGGACTCCTGTCATAGCCAATTTATCTGCTGCCGTTCTGGCTTTAGGAATAACAATCCAAAGGATGATGTACAATAGAAAACCTGATCCAAATGCAAATAAAGCAATTAAAAGAGCAAGTCTCAACCAAATGGGGTCTATGCCAAAATAGGAACCAACCCCACCACAAACACCTCCAATGACTTTGTTGTCTGGGTTTCTGAATAATCTTTTCTGTATAATAGGTTCTGAGTAGAAGTTATTTTTAGGATTTTCCTCTTTTACTTCTGGATTTTCTAAATCCTCTAAATAGCCCATAGTGACAATTACTTCCTGCACATCCTCTGTACTAATGGACTGTTTAGATGGATTCAATCTTTCTTGAAATAGCTCAGTAATTCTGATTTCTATGTCTTGATAAATTTCTTTTTCTCCCTCAGCTCCTTTTAATTTATTGCTGATAGTTTTAAGATATTCCTGAAGGATAAGACTCGCGTCCTCGTCTATATGGATGACTTGTCCTCCTAAATTGATAATAATTACTTTTTTCATTTTTTAAGATTTTTTATATAATGATGGCTTTATTTACTGATTGATAAAGTTCTTCCCAAGATTGTTTAAGAGAAGCTAAAGATTGAGTCCCTAATGGAGTGATGGTATAATATTTTCTTGGTGGGCCAAATTGGGATTCTGCCCATTTATATTCCACCATTTCTGTATTCTTTAATCTTGTTAGTATTGGATAGAGGGTTCCTTCTACTATGATTAGATTACAATTTTTAAGTTCAACCAATATATCGGAGGCATAGATTTCCTTTTTAGAAATGATTCCTAAAACGCAGAATTCTAAAACACCTTTACGCATTTGAGCAATACTATTATCTATTTTCACACCACAATATTACAAGCTACTTTGCAATACATAGTACTATGTTTAGAAAATATTTTAAATTTTTTTCGTAATCACTTGATAATGAATAAATTAATTTGTAAAATATTTTTAAAGAGAAATTCTTAAAGACCTTGTTTCATTAATCTTTAGGATGTCTTGCAACTAAATTGAGTCTTTAAACGTATTAAGAATTTATATCTTATAAATGAAACTCTTAGAATACATATTATTCTTTTGGATTGGATATGTGATATTTTCAAACCTTAGGAAATGGTTTAAGCCTAATGTTCAACAGCCAAATAGGACTTACACTAACCCTTCTAACGCTCAGGAAGAAACTATAATTTCTACAGATACAGAGGCTAAAAATCAAGGCCATCATTTTGACGGCGAATATATCAAGTACGAGGAAGTAAAATAGTTAGTTAACTATCTTATTTGCACAATAAGAGGAAGCGAAAGCGTCCGGTTTTGCTCTAAATACAAATCCCATACTCAAAATGTAACCCATTGCCTCGCTTAAGGCTGAATTTGATTTGAATTGAGGACTTGTGTTGATGTCTGCATGGACTTCCAATTCTACCTTATATTTATCTAACAACTGACAGAGTTGATAGGCGATATCAATAGATTTGGTGACTTCATTCAACATTCTTTCCTTAATGGACATTTTTTGTTTGACTTTTTCATCTGCAATGTACATAAATCCACCCCTTTGTTCACGGATGAATACAATAACAGTTGCAAAATGAATGGTGGTTCCATAGACTTGACTGTCTGTCCCTATGCAAACCTTTAGCTTACTTCCCGCGGCAAACTCCTTTTTAAGGACTGCCTCTACTTCTTCTACAATGGATTGTTGTAAAAGTTCTCCGCTGAATTTCTTCCAAATAGCCATAATAACCGTGTTTTTAAGAACATTAAATATTATTCAATTATCCCGTTAAGTTATTAAGAAATTATGAACTTATTGCAAAGTTTTTAACAGTAGTTGTTAATACTGTGGGTAATTATGTGGATAAGCTATTGTTTGAGAAATCGCTTAATTTGTGGATTTTGCTCCCCATCAATAAATAATTTGACAAGGTAGAATCCTGAATTTAATTCCGACGTCCCTAATATATTTTCTTTAAAATTCACAGAATAGTTTCTACCTAAAACATCTATCAATTCAATTTTTGAGATTCGTTTATTGCAATTAATTTTCAAATAATCCTGAGCTGGATTGGGATAGAGAATAATTTCCGCTTTTTCATTTTCAATTTTTGGAACCGAAACAAAGGTCGGAACTCCAAAAACTGGTCTTATGATAGGAGCGTAAGGATACGCTGTTTGACGCCAAGTCCCTTCAGAATTATAAAATAGATTTTCATTTGGCTTGCCTCCAGTAAATTCATCCCCATAATTGGCATCTAAACCTACGTTTAAAAGGTATTTATCCGTTTGATACCATCCTATATAAAAATCACCTAATCCTGTCTTTATTCTATTTGGGAAGGGTATATATACTAGGTTGCCATACCCTGTGCTATAAATAGGAGTCATATTATCTGATTGATATAGTATCACTTCTTTAGCAGGATTTGCAATTGTATTAACAGGACTAATATTTTTCCATACCATTAGTTTGAAGATTTTTTTGCTTACATCGTCTAAGCTATAATTAAATCTAATTAATACCCCTTGTAAACTATCATCAACTTTTGTATTGAATTTTAATGCCACTTTCCCGATAGAATTAATTAAACCATAGCCCTTTTCAGCCGTACCATCATCGTATGCATAGAATGAGGTGAATTTTTGTCTTCTATAACTAACATTATTACCAACAATACTATCATTCTGTAATTGAGGGATAAGCGTATTTCTAGTAAGTAGTTCTATAGTATCAGAATTGATAAATACATTCACATTCGCGGAGTCTCTCAACCTCAGACTAAAACTCAAGGTATCCTTCGGATTAATTTGTTGAGTCGTAGAACCTAGAGAGGATGTTTTTGCAAATATTTTCTTTTCCTTAACTGATGTTACATCGTATCTAAAGTTAGGGAAGACCTTTTTGTTATAATTATTAAAAACCCTTGCCGTATTATTGGCTTTAAATAAGTCCTTTTGATTGGTATTTCTATAATAATGACGTGCAGGGATAGATTGATAATCCTTTAAAACCGATTTAGGCAAATAGACAAAGGCCTGATCCTTAAAAGCAGTATCATTTTTTGACCGTCCAGATGCCATGTAAACATAATCAATGTGCCAATGGTCTAAGTTTCCGGTAGGGGAAGCCATATTGGTAAATCTGAACTGGAATCCGTTATAAAAGAAAGAATCACTTCCTTTGATTGGGACCATCACCAATTTAAAAGGAGCTAAAGTTGTTGCACTTTTATGCCATAGCAACTTCCAATTACCAGAAATATCTTTTCCTTCTAAAACAATGGAGTCTTCAAATTCTGGATCGTCCCCATATCCTGTAGGTTGATAAAAAAAGCTTAAATAAACAGTAGAGTCATTAAAACCATGTGAACTTAAATTGATTGGTCTTGAAAGTAATGTATCGGCTGGAGAGGAAACATTCACTCCGCCTAAATTATAAGGAACTCCATTTTTATCTAATCCGTCAAAAGTTGCCACCCCAACACTCGGAGGATTTACCCCCATTGTTGCATTTAAAAAAATGGTTGAATTTTCCCAAAGGGTATCAAATGGATTTTGCTTGGTGATATTAGAATCTATCCCAAATTTATCAATGTAACTGAAGTCATCAAAAAAAGGCAGTTCAATGCTATTTGATTTGAATAATCTTGTTGACTTCTTAAATTTATAAATATCCTGATTATTATTTAAAGGAACTACAGTCTCCCCACTTTTTTGAGCAAATAAATTTAGTGATAATCCGTTTAAAAAAAGCAGTATTAAGCTGAATATTATATTTTTTTTAATAGCAAGCGTTTTCACTGACTCTACAAACGGATATATTTTTTGTTTATTGTTCACTCTTATTTATTCTTTTTCACTTTGATTGAAATCGCTTGACCTTTCCCAATGAGATTTGCCTTTTTATCCTTTGATGGACTTGGATCTTGTTCTGTCACAATGTAAGTAGGAGGAGCAGTATTGAGTTCCTCTCCGTCATCATTAGTAATTTTACCAATGTTTAAATCTGAACTTCTTAGGGTGAATAAGGCTTGTTCAAAGGTTTTATCTACCAAGTCAGGAATTTCCACCTTAGGTGCTTGTAAACCATCCCCTAAAATCAAATGAACCGCTATTCCTTTGGGTATTTGATCATTTGGCTGGAGTGTCTTTCCATTGAATTTAACGCCTAAAACTGCGTTCAGTGCAGGGTCAGGTTGACGGTCATCCTCATCTCCATCCCAGTTGATTCCTAGAGAAGCTAGCCTTTGGATTGCAATACGCATTTGATTGTCAATAATATCAGGAAGTTTTACCATAGGAGCATCTTTTCCATTGATGACTATATATATTCTTCTATTTTCCTTTACATGACTACCTACTATAGGATTTTGCTCCATTACCACGTATTTAGGTAGGGTAGGGTCAAAGGAGGAATCTTTTATTTTAAATCTCAAATTATTATCGTCGCAAATACTTTGAACCTCTTTTATCGTTTTGCCTTTAAAATCAGGAACTGTTAAGGAATCGCCGTGATGCGTATAAACACCTAATAAATAATTTGCAATAATAATTAAAAGGATAAATGTGGTAAACATTAATCCTATATTTATTATTATTTTTACTATGGGTTTATTAAAAAATTTCATTTAGTTGACTTGCTTGGCTTTTTTCTTAAAACCAAATTCAATGATTTTATTTAAAAAATCAACTGGCTTATATCCGTTTAATGCTGCTTGATGAAAAATCACTGTCGCTGGAGTTAATCCTGGTAATGAATTAACTTCAATAAAAATCACTTCTAAAGGTTTATCCTCAAAAATTCTGACAAAAGCATCTATTCTGCAATATCCTTCTATATTAAGGATTTTAGCTGCTTTTTTAAGTTGTTCTTGGACCTCTAATAGCATTTGTTTGTTTTTGTCCAAGTCCATGGAGTATATAGCAGGAGTAATGTTTTGACCTTCACCTGCTAAAAATTTCTCCTCTAAAGTTAATATTCCTTTCAAGGCTAATGTCTCTGAAGGCTGGAAAATTTCATATTCCGTTCCGTTTTCTGTAAAATGCGTCAGGATTCCTCCTGTTACTTCAATGAACCTGCTTGCATCCTGTCTGCTGATTAATTCTTCAATGACAAAATATTTTTTCTTAGGGAATTCTTCTTCTGGAGTTAAGGATAGATGTTGAAGGATAGCATCACTAATTTGAGCGTCGTCTCTAAATATTGCTTGGATATAAACTCCTAATTCTACAATATCCGATATTTTTTTAACAGCACTAGAACATCCGTCATCAGAAGGCTTAGCGATGATTGGGAATTGAAAATTGGCTGAAATCTTATTTAATATTTCAGATTTATTCAAAAGATAATCATCTTTAAAAATCTCTAAATGATTTGGCGTTAATAACTTGTATTTGCGCAAAATATCATTTGTTTTTACTTTGTTAATAGTCATAGAGGATGATATTACCCCAGAACCATTATAAGGAATTCCTAAAGTCTCTAAAGCGGTTTGAATTGTCCCATCTTCACCAGGTCTTCCATGTAATGCAATGAAAGCAAAATCAATAAGACTTCCAAGTTCTGTAATTGACCATTTCTTCGGCGAAAATTGATAATCTGGTTGACCAAATTTAGAAATTATCCATTCACTTTCATGAATAATCTGTTTTACAATTTCCCTTTGACTATAATTTTTACATTTATATCTAATATCGTCAGCATTATCTTTCAATAATAAATTGAAAGGCAATTGATAGAAAGTCATCAGATTTTCTTCTGATTGATAATCTAAAAATAAAGGAATGATATTAAAATCACCAGCGCTGCTAAGTTTTTCAAAAACATTTCTTCCACTTTCAACTGAAATATGTCGTTCAGAACTATTTCCTCCAAAAATTACTCCAATTGTTTTTTTAACAATAGACTCAGTTTTCTTATTTGATAAATACTTTTCAATATTTTGTAATAATGGAGTACAATATTCTATTAAATAACTTTTTTTAGATCTTGCCTCTAAACTTTTGTAAATAATGTAAGTTAAAAACTGAGATGGATTTAGTCCAATTTCCGCCGCCTGATGAAAGAAAAATGAACTAGGCATCATCCCAGAAGTGGTATTTGGATCATTTAGGAAAATTTGACCCTCTGGCGTGTAAAAACCATCTATCCTGGCATATACATCAAAACTAAATGTGCTATACAATGTTTGAGCAGCATTTCTTATTTTTTGAATTTCTTCATCAGGTAAATCAATTGGGGTGATTTTATTAGAAATTCCAGGTAAATATTTCGCTTTAAAATGATATAAATCCTCCCTTTTAATAATTTCTGTTGGAGGTAGGGCAATTGGATCACCATTTTGACCTTCTACAACTATACAACTAAATTCACGTCCTATGATAAACTCTTCAACCAGAACTGAATGTTCATTTATTTTAGATTTTATACGGACAGTTCCGTTTGTATAATTATTATGATTATTTAAAAATGATTTTAAACTATCAATTGTATTAAATCTGTAATCATTGATATAAAGTGTTCCCCCTAATCCGGATTCTAAATCATATAGAGATTGAATAAATGAATCTTTAGCAAAATCTGATTTATTTTCCCAGTCAGAAAGGTGGATAATATGCGCAAAAAATGCTTTTTCAACTGCATTTTTAATGGATTCTTGGTTAAAATCTGTTGCTTTAATTATACTAACTCCAATCGAACTTCCCTGTGTAGCAGGTTTTATGACAATGTTTTTATTCGGAAATAAAGACTCAATATTTGAATAAAATGCATTGAAATCAAAATTAGGAGTTAGCCAATCTGTAATTGGGATGCCTATACTTTTGGTTTGTTTACCGCCTAAAAGAGCGGTAATTCTCTTTTGAATAAATTTATCGATTCCTATTGCGGACGGCAATATACCAGAACCTGAATAAGGAACCTCATAAAATTCAAGTAATCCTTGAATGGAACCGTCTTCTCCATATGGACCATGAAGTGCTAAAAACGCAAAATCAAAATGATTTTTAAAATTTTCTGGCTGAATTTTAACTCCAATACTGCTTATAATAAGATTTAAATCCTCTACAGAAATGGACATTAAGTCCTCTATATAAGCATTTAAATTATCTTGTGATTTGAAATTAAATGGAGGGTAAAAATCCCTGATTGTCCCTTTATAAAGGTATTGCCAATCCAATAGAATAAAATTTCCTAAGGTATCTACAAATACAGGAACGGATTCAAATATTTTTTTATCCAGTAAATCATTCACTGTTCTTCCGCCAGCAAAGGACACTTCCCTTTCTCTACTTTTTCCTCCGAAGAAAATTCCAATTTTCATTAAGGCAAAGGTACAATATCACTATCTAAATGATTATTCCTTAATCTTTTTGGTCTTTTTTATTGGAGGTTCTTCCACAGTTTTATCCACATCTAAACTCATAAACTCATCAAAGTCTAAGGATTCATCTGGTTTGGATTCTGCTAACTCAAAAGGAACTTCCTCATCTGGCACATAAGTTCCTAAGGATTCAGGTCCAAAATCACCCTCTTGAAGGTTTTTATCATTCCTGAAAATCAGTTTTTTATCTGGGACATTTTTATCAAGAAATTCTTTGACCTCATCAATACTTTTATTCCAAACGATTTCCCCAAAAGCACTGATTTTAAGGTCTAATCCTTGTAAATCTTTATGAACTTTTGCCTCAGGATTGTTTACTCTTTTGCGTCCCATGATATTTATGGTGATTATTTTTTTGAATTTATACTTCCATAACGTTGAAATTCAATAAAAAGTTATCAAATTTGTAAGCTTAGCATGGTTATTATCCTAAGTTGTGGCAAAAGATAAAAAGAAATTGAACCTGAGTGATTTAGGAGGGATGCTTTACAGCACCAATCCTGATTTCGATTTTGACGCCTTCAATGGAGGCGAGGAAGAAAATGAAACACTCCCTCCAGACAAACAAAAGCTATTAGTCAGCAAAAGCACCAAACAAAGAGGAGGAAAAATTGCAACTCTAATTACTGGTTTTGAAGGTTCCGATGAAGATTTACAAGAGCTTTCCAAAAAACTGAAAACCAGATGCGGTGTTGGAGGTTCTGCCAAGGAAAATGAAATCATTATCCAAGGAGATGTTAAGCAAAAGGTATTAGAATATCTTTTATCTCTAGGATATAAAGCTAAATTAGGAAACTAGTCTTTCCATTCAGCCAAAAACAAATTGGTGTCGTGGGTATGATTATTATTTCTATTAGAACTGAAAATTAGGTATTTCCCGTCCGCTGAAAACATAGGGAATGCATCAAAAACATCATCATACGTGATTTGTTCCAAGTTTTGACCATCTAAATCAACCATAAACAAGTTAAAATTGAAGCCTCTTGTCCCTTTTGAATTGGAGGCAAAAATAATTTTCTTTCCATTAGGATGAAAAAAAGGAGCCCAGTTTGCCTTTCCTAAATGAGTCACTTGTTTTAAATCTGATCCATCAACATTAACCGTAAATATTTCCAAATTAGTCGGTTGTACCAATCCCTGAGACAGCAACTCCTTGTATTCCTTTACCTCTTCTGGAGTTTTTGGACGGCTTGCCCTGAAAACCAATTTTTTACCATCCGGACTAAAAAAAGCACCTCCGTCATATCCTAATTCTGAAGTGATTTGTTTAACGTTTTTACCGTCAATGTCCATTATGTAAAGCTCTAAATCTCCACTTCTGGTGGACGTAAATACAATTTTATCTCCTTTTGGACTTATGGTTGCCTCTGCATCATAACCTTCCTGATTGGTCAATTGACGTTTGATATTTCCTTTAAGGTCGCTAACATAAATATCAAAGGATGAATAGATTGGCCAAACGTATTTTGCGCCTCTTGGAGGGGTAGGAGGGCACTCATTACCTGCTCCTTTAGTTGAAGCAAAAAGGATTTCCTTATTATTTGGCATAATATAACTACAGGTTGTACGTCCTAATCCCTTACTAATTGACATTGGAGGATGGATAGAATCATATTTCTTACCAATTTCCCAATAAAAAATCTGATCGCATTTTGCACCCCACTTGCTGTAATCTGATTGAAAACTGAAAGCTGTCGCTTTTTTATTGAAGTAGGCTTCCGCATTATTACCACCAAAAGTCAATTGAGTTAACTTTTTAAAGTGTTTTTCCTGCGGATAGATAATACTATTGGTAGTGGATGTTTGTTGACCGTAACTGTTTAAAGTGATTAGTAAAAAGAACGTACTAAAGACTAAAAGGGATATATTTTTCAATAATGTCATTTTTGATATTAAAACAATCCTGCAAAATTCCTAAAATCTTAGGGGATTTGATTCCTTTTTCTTGATTATATTCTACTTCGGTACTTGTTATGACGAAAGCCTCGTCCCATAAACTGGCATTTGTAACAGAATCAATGATTTGCTGACCTCCTTCAATTAATAAACTACCGATTCCGTATTTCATATAAATTGATTCTAAAAGGCTCATCCAAAATTCTTTACCTATTAATGTGGAGTCTATATAAAGGTGATTACCGTCTTTAAAATCCTCGTTTTGATGGACAATGATGACATTATCATTCCTTTTATGTACTTCGGGCAAAATGCTACAACTACTGTTAACCACAAATTTGATAGGCGAATTTCCCCCCACATAACGGACATTTAAACTTGGCCTATCCAACATATACGTATTGCTCCCAATCAATATTCCTTGATGATCCGCTCTTAATTGATGTACCCACTGATTGGTTAAATCATCTGTTATTTTTAGTCGGTCAGAATTGCCGCTCCCAATATATCCATTTTTCGTTTGAGCATATTTGATAGTCACAAATGCCCTTTGTTGTAATTGATTCAACACAAAAAACTTATTGATTTGATTGAATCTTGCACTAAAATCTAATATATCCACTTCAATTCCAGCAGTTCTTAGTTTTGACAATCCATCTACCTTAGGATTTGGGTCTAATGCTCCGATGACTACTTTGTTTAAATGATGCTGAATTATCAAGTCCACACAAGGAGGAGTTTTACCGTGATGACTACAGGGCTCCAAAGTGACATATAAAGTGGATTCATTCAATAAACCCTTTTCTTGAACATTATTGATCGCATTTACCTCGGCATGAGGTCCTCCAAATTGATGATGATAACCTTCACCTATAATGCCTTGTATTGGATGAACAATTACACATCCTACCATCGGATTGGTCATTGTCAAGCCCTTTCCCAAAAGGGACAACTCAGTTGCCCTTTGCATAAATTTTTGACTATCAAATTCCATTTTGGTAAAGAACTAAGATTTAAACCTCAAATTTGCGGATATATATTTAATATTCCCTTAATGACGATAGAAGATTTTTATTCCTCCTTTAGTAAAATGCTTCAAAACTTATATGATGAGTCGGAGGCTGAAACTATTGCTAAATGGTTCTTGGAAGATTTCTATCATAAGTCTTGGATGGAGTTGTCATTAGACAAATCTAAAATAATTTCCGAAGATGAATTTTTTCTGATGACTCAAATTCAGGCTAGAGTTTTAGGTGGAGAACCCATTCAGTATGTTTTCCAAAAAGCATCCTTTTTAGATTTAGAATTGGAGGTAAATCCAAGTGTTTTAATTCCGCGTCCAGAAACAGAGGAGCTATGTTTATTGATTTTTAAAAATATAGTTAATCCATTATCAATCATTGATGTATGTAGTGGTAGCGGAAACATTGCTTTAAGCATGAAATCAGAATATTCTGATTCTAAAGTGTATGGATTAGAATTATCTAAATCTGCTATTGAAACGGCTAAAAAGAATGCTTTAACCAATAAATTAGATGTTCAATTCCTTCATGGAGATGCCCTGAATTTGAACTTAATAGAAGACATTAAGGATTCAAATTTTGATTTAATCATTAGTAATCCACCTTATGTCTTAGAATCTGAAAAAGAGCAAATGCATAAAAATGTTTTGAATTTTGAACCTCCAACTGCTTTATTTGTACAACAAGATAATGCGATTATCTTCTATCAAAAAATCATAGACTTTGCAGTAAATCATTTAACTAAAAACGGATTATTAGCATTTGAGTTGAATCCGTTTACCGCTTTAGAGGTAAAAAACTATGCCCTTGCCAACGGATTTAAGAACGCGGAATTATTCAAGGACTTCAGAGGAAGTGAACGTTTTTTACTTGCAAAATTTTAATAACTTTTAACCAAATATGAATCTTAATAACAAAATAGCCATCATCACAGGAATCAGTAAAGGTTTAGGCAAGGCCATAACTGAAAAGTTGCTCTCTAACGAAACAACCGTCTATGGATTAGGCATCACAGAACCATCCTATCAACATCCTAATCTTCATTTTATCCAATGCAACATTAGGAAAGAGGAGGAGGTAAACCTTTCAATCTCAAAGATTCTATCAGAAACCAATAATCAAATTGATATTCTAATCAATAACAGTGGTCTTGGATACTTTGGATTCCTAGAAGAATTGGATATGGCGCATATTGATGAAATGATGGAAGTTTGCCTTTATGGTACCATATATTGTACAAGAAATGTACTTTCCTCCATGAAGACCAATAAAAGCGGACATATCATCAACATCAGTTCAACAGCAGGATTGGAAGGAATGGCTCAGTCCAGTATTTATTGCGCTGTTAAGCACGCAATTAAAGGATTCAGTGATTCCCTTTTTAGAGAATTAAAGGAATTCAACATCAAAACCACCGCTGTATATCCTGGAGCAATCAACACCGACTTTTTTAATAATGCCCAAGGAATCAAAGCACACGATAAAATGATGTCCCCACTTGAAGTTGCCGATCAAATCATCCATATTCTAACCACCTCTGATAATTTTATTATCAATGAGTTGGTCATTCGTCCACTGAATATTAAGTAATTTTGAAATATAGTTTTTAATCAATCAACCAAATAAAATGATGAATCCAATTAAAATCGCAGATACCGAAGTCCCAATCTATCCAATTCTAGCAAACAGATACTCCACAAGAGCATACTCTGATAGAGCAGTAGAGCAAGAAAAAATCACCAAAATGATGGAAGCTGCACGTTGGGCACCATCCGCAGGAAACTCCCAACCTTGGAGGTTCATAGTAGGACATAAAGGAACTGAAAATTGGCAAAAAATATATGATAATTTGATGCCAGGTAACCAATTATGGTGTCAACATGTACCCGTATTGATAGTTGTATGTGGACTCAATGTCAATGATAAAGGCGATAAAATGGCATTTTCCTTATATGACACTGGTCAATCTGTTGCCCACCTGACCATTCAAGCCACCGCAGACGGATTATATTGCCACCAAATGGCAGGAATACATCCAAATCTATTGCATGATATTTTTGAACTCCCAACCAATATTTCCGTTTACACCGTCATTGCAGTCGGATATTTAGGCAATGCTGACCACTTGAATGATGATTTCAAAGCAAGAGAACTAGAAAGAAGAACCAGAAAGCCATTAGAAAGCTTATTTGTGGATAAAACACAAAAATAAATTTTGCAGAATTATAGCACTGTTATAATTTTGCAGTCCCGTTAATCATTTATTGATTAATCAAACTCCTCAGTAGCTCAGTTGGTTAGAGCATCTGACTGTTAATCAGAGGGTCCCTGGTTCAAGTCCAGGCTGGGGAGCAAAGCCTTACAGAAATGTAAGGCTTTTTTGTATCCGTAAATTTAAATTCTAAAGGATTTTTTTTGTCTAAGAGCTTATCAACCTATTGTCTATTTCAATCAACTAATCGAGGATTAACTTTAATCTTTCATCTTATTGAAGTCATTATTGGCTTTCCTGTTTCTTCATCAATTTTATAGAATAACTGCCTGTTACTATATTCGTTTCCAGTTTTTTCATTAGTTTTAAATTTAAAATGAACTTGAATAAGTCCATTCTCAATTTTGGTAATAAATGATTCTTGACAACAATTGTTAGAAATCGAATATATTTTACTCTTAATCCAAATTTTTTCTCTTTCAATATCCATTGAGTAGAAACCATATTCTGTCCATTTGTTTTTTTTCAAATCTCCAATAATTATTTTATCATGGCCATGCCTGTCTCCAGTTTTCAAAATGGTCCATTTTTTAAATTGAATCAGTTGTTCATCTTTATTCCATTCACTTGCATAATATTCCCCGCAACCAATTTTAATTGTACTATCAGTACCCAGAGGTTTATATTCGTATTTAACATCGTATTGCCAATCATGGAAATCAGCATTATAGGTTGAACTACATATTAGTGTTCCGCCGATTTTTTGATTGATTTCGACTTTGTCATATTCAGGTCCAAATCCGACTCCGCTAATTAAAAAATGCAGAACAAGGAAAATCATAGCAGATGCTGTAATGGCAAAAATCACAATACCAAGTTTCTTTTTGGTTTCGCCTTTCGTTCTTAATTTACGATATAATAAAAAAGTTAAAAAGATAGGAATTGATAAAATGGATAGTCCAATAAATATTAAGATTACAATCCCTATAAATACTGATGAATTCATTAATTATTAAGACATTTACAAACATAGACAAATAAAATTGAATATTTTTAAGAAAGTGAAACTCTTATTCAAATGTTCTAGGATAAAACCATTCCCCATTATCAAAAATAGATTAAAATAAAACAACTCACAACCAACCACTTACAAACTATTTTCAACTTTTTTAATCAAATTTGTGATTTTTTGCCTAGTTAGGACAATAGTATAATGTAGGGGTGGTTCGCCACGGCAAATGTGTCACCTACAAATCGAAGGATGATCAATTCGCCGTTGCGGATTAGACGACTCTAAAATCGTTCACTAAATGTACCAAAGTGAACGAAAAATGAACGGTTTGTGAACGATTTGTGAACGCTTAATATATTGAATAATAGCAATTTATATAAATCGTACACTCAAAAACAATTAAAAAAATTCACTTTCATAACTCGTTAATAATCAACAAATGTTCTTCTAGTTCTTTTTTGTGAAGTCGAAGGGCATAGTCGGAAAAGATACAACATCATCAACTCCGTAGGAGTCCAAGGATTGTAGAAACAAGAAAACCATATCTCAAAACCCCGTAGGGGTGGCTGGATACCATAAAAAATATATAGAAAAAAAATGCTAACCTTAACCCAAAATATGATGCAATTAGGTTACACTTAGGTTACAGTTAGGTTACAGTTAGGTTACACTTAAAACACTATAAGTCAAATACTTAACCCATTTGTAACCTGTAACCTGATAAAAAAAACACACTTCATAACTTGTTGCCTGTCAGCTGTTGCCTGCCAACCTTTGGTTAGGCTGGATAATCAATTAAAGTTTAGCTCCGTAGGAGCGAACTGTTTGTAGCATATCAAAATCGAAAGCAATTAGCTCCGTAGGAGCGACCTAATGGTAGAAAATGAATAAACATAATTCAATCAAGCTCCGTAGGAGCGACCTATTAAATCGTAAAAAAATCAACTTAATCCCGGCAAACCTCTGGTTGAAGTGGTTTAGACATAATTAAAATCCCCAACCCTTTATTTCTCTAAAATAAACGGTTTTGACAATCTTCCAAACTCAGTCTGGATTTTCAATAAATAAACACCAGCTGCATAATTGTTCAGGTCAATCACAAAATTGTTTTGTCCAACAAGCATATTCTTCTTAGCAGAATAGACCAATTTTCCTTGGTTATTAAAGATGCTCAGAATGGCGGATACTGATTTAGTAGATTCAATATTTAGGTTGATACCACCTTGTTCTTTTGTATTTGATATGGTACATTTTGTATCCTTTAAATTAAAAGATTCAATACCAACACCTTGGCTAATGGATATTACTCTTTTTGCTGGAATGGATTTATTACCGCTTTGGTCAGTCACGGTATAAACAATGCTGAATAATCCATTATTATTAGTATTAACATAATTACCAGTAGTGTCGATTTTAAGGTTTTTATCATAATTGTCAGAGTAAACAATCCCTGAATCTTGATACACTGCATTAGTCTTTAGAAATACCGTATCCCGTCCTATTAAACTGACTTTAGGTTTAATAGTATCTACAACATTTAAGGTCCTTTTAACGGAATCTTTATTGCCAACACTATCAATTCCAAAATAAGTCAAAGGGAAATAACCTATTTTATCGGTTTTGACTGTTTTTGAATTAGAGCCGAGTTTTAGGAGAGGGTTTTTATCATAATTATCAGTAATACTAACGTCAGACATACTAAATGGATTAAATACCTCAATCAGTAGTGTGTCTTTTCCGTTGACTTTTATTTTAGGAGGAGTGCTATCCCCAACTTTAATAGTTAAAGTAGCGGAATCCATATTATTAGAATGATCACCAACTACATACTTTTTGTAATAGAATCCTAATTGGGTTGGGATATTATTAATGAAGTTAAAAGTACTAACTGTTTTAATGAACAGTGATTTGTCATAATTGTCAATTATTTTTACAGTGGAGTCATTAAATATTTGATTCACCTCCGTATAAAGGGTGTCCCCTTTAATGAAAACGATTTTTGGTTTAATGGTATCTATTACCCAAATGATTCTTTGGATTGCAGTGGAATTACCCGCTTTGTCGGTCAAGGTATATCTTATAAAATACTTTCCTAAGGTGGAAGTATCTAAATTGGATGTTTTGGTTACAGTTACATTGGAAGCACCATAATTATCATTAAAAGTGATTCCAGTATCCTTATAGTGATTAAAGACTTCTAATGTTACGGTATCCTTTCCAATTAATTTTACAGTAGGGGGATAAACATCTCTATTACATACACCAGGCATAAATTTATCCATGAAGCCCAATCTATCGGATATCCAATCTTTTAGAGAATCGACTTCTTGCTTATAATTTTTAGGGTCAGCAGGTTCTGCAACATAATTATTCCATCCAAAGCTAGGCCATTGTTTAAAGTTTCTGATTTGGGCTTCACTTAAAAGTGTGGCATTGCTGTCTATCCATCTATGCAAAGTTTTGGTGTATAATGCTCCAGTAGGTTGCCTATATATTAACCATTGACACTTTAATTTATTAGTAAATGACGTATCCCCAGGACCATAATTATACCAAGCTGTGGTTGATTTTGGTATCATAGGGTATTTATTGCCAAGGAGTTTCATCCACCAAAAATCCGCATTGCTATAACCGCAGTTAAAAAACCAAGCAAACCTATTGTTGTAGTAGCTTCCAAACGAATTGTCAAAATCCCAAACAGGTCCCAAATGGATGCGTTTATCAATACTATTCCGATTCTTCCACATATAATAGCTTGCTCTAAATCCGTCAACATTCCAGGACATTTCCTGAATAAGAAAAAAATCCATTAGTGATTTTTCATCCATAAAATCTTTCCAAGTGGCAGAAGGTTTTGCTGATGTTTTACCATTGTAAAGGCTATTTTCAAAGCTATCATAAAAGGAATGAAAGTACTGTTGTTGCTTTTGAGAAGGAATATCGGGTTTAA
>Ga0114962_10000501_pt1 | contig 34860 bp, 82 predicted proteins | sample C_130820_MF_Meta_FD_87017 | JGI IMG/M metagenome (GOLD analysis project Ga0114962, IMG submission 87017) | Freshwater microbial communities from Lake Croche, Canada to study carbon cycling - C_130820_MF_MetaG | ecosystem: Environmental > Aquatic > Freshwater > Lake | place: Lake Croche, Canada...
ACACTATACCACACTATACCACACTATACCACACTATACCACACTATACCACACTATACCACACTATACCACACCAAATACAAATGATTCTCATTACTAATACCCCCTGGGGGTATACGTTGCGACCAGTATCCCGCAATATGTTGTTATAATACAACAAAGTAATACGGAGTAATACGGAGTAATACGGAGTAATACGGAGTAATACGGAACGGATATAATCCCATTCTATGCACCGGTTATACACGGAAGTAATACACAGAGTTATACACGGAAGTAATACGGAATCATTTATCTCCTGGCTAACCATGTCATAGTTCCACTCTATGGGAGATTGGTTTCTAATAGTTTTAATTGTGTCACTGGCTGGTTGACAATCCAGCCTATTCTGTTATCATCCTTATATTGAATTTATTAATTCTTCTGGAAGGCGATACTATGAAATATCCTGAATATATGAATGCTGGAGATATTGCTGATTTTGAGTATGATTATAATCGTATGGTCGATGCTGAGGATATTGCTCAGGAACAGTATGATGAATATCTGCTCGATCAGGCGTTTATCTCCAAATCGGTTGAATTTGAAGACGTTCCATTCTAATCCAATATAAGGAAATATACTATGCTCAATAGTATTGAAGAAACTGTTTATAATAAACAAGTTATATCTAAAATGCTAAATGATTTTAATACTATGAAAATCGGTAAACCTAATTTTTATAATAAAACCATCGATGTAGTTATCTCCCGCGTGGTCTATAATGTGACCCTCAAAGAATTGGCTACAGAATACGGGATCTCTACGGAACGAATCCGACATATAGAAGCCAAAGGTATCCGTATGATGAAATCACTGATAATCGGAAAGTGAAAGCAAAATACTATGATTAAAGGCCTCCGGTGTTGTATCGCAGATAATCAATTTAATTTAGTGGATAAACTGAAAACGGCCGTCGGTGCGGTCAAAGATGTAATCGCCCTGGAACGATATTATAGCCACAATCCGCATCCAAATAAAACCTATAGTAAAATATTGCAAGCCCTGGTATACATGTTGGATGCGGAAACAGCCTTGCTCCGCCAGCCATCGGCCATCGGTCGATAAGTAGACCGATCCGGTCAACTATCCAAAAAGCCCTTGACAACCCCACCAGGAACGTTATACTCCATCCATGAAATCGAAAAACGAAAGCAAAATGGCCTGGAATAAGGAAGGTCAACAGATCACCGCATTGTACCAAGGGCAACAGGTCACTGGCACCGTGGAGGCTAGCCGCGTGAAATACGGCGGGCAGATTCAACACCTGGTGCTCCTGGAAAAGCCGATTCAATTAAGATGGCGAACCGAACCTACCGATCGTTTGCTAATAAATGAAGATAAGGTGGTCTAAAATGGCTTCTCTGGTCTATTGGTATGCCGAATGTACGGATGATTCCGATGTTTATTCAATTATCGGTAAAACAAAAAAGGAAGTAAAATCCCAATTGGCTGAACGTGGCGACCGGGGTTTCGGTCCTATAGAACGTAAGATTCTGCAATACCGGAATGCCTTTGACCTATTCCTCTGGACCACCAGTGAGGGCGGCGGCCGTGGCTGCGGCACAACCACTAATATTGTTGCAACAAACAACAAAATATGAGCAAAACAACCAAACTAGCCCAATTCGAAAAAATCGAAACCATGCTCCCAAAGTCCTTGTTCCCAGGCTCCAAAGACTGGGTAGCAGGCGATACCCTGAGCCGCGTGGAATGGTTGCTGTTGACAATTGATACCCTCAAGGAACAAATCGAATACCTTGAAACTGATATTAAACAAACCAAATAAGATTATACTATGCGACAAAAACTATTCATGGTCCTTACACTAAACTCTGGTTCCGTTATGTTCTGCGGTATATACGATAATAAATTCGACGCAGAAATTAGAATGGATTCTCTAGTTCGGGAAAACTTCACCAATGCATGGATCGAAAACGTATATGTCAACGGTCCAGATTATACACCACTCGGATAATATACCACCCATATGGCAATAAAATTAGATGAAATGCTGCTCCTCGTCCTCTATAAGGACCAAGATAATAATATCATCCTCTGCGGTACATTCTCGGATATAGATAAAGCCAAAGCTCGAATAGAATCCCTTAAAATGGCTCGGGGGTGTAATTATGCATGGCTTGAACCAACCTGGTTGAACCGGGATGAATACAACGACCTGTCGTTATAGTCGACCAATCCGGTCAACTTCTCCTAAAGCCCTTGACAGGCTCCACGGTTCTGTTATCATCCTTTCCATGTCACCAGCCAGCCCGTTATTGCAAGATGAATGCAAAAAACTATCCAGCTGGCTCAGCACCCGCCTGGGTGATTACCGCTACCTCAAGGAAACTATGCAATATCCTGCTAATATGACCGCCTCAGATATTACCGAATTCGAAGCGGAAATGGAATCCATCTACCAAAACGAAAAGGAATCATTCATCGAATCACTAGAAACCCAATACTCCGCCAAACTGGCCGACGAGGGTTTCCAATTCGAAGACGTTCCATTCTAATCCAATATAAGGAAATATACTATGAAAACTACCCTCACCATTGCAGAACAATCCGAAATCATGGAAATGGCTCGCTGGATTACCAAATGCCCTAGCATGGTAGGACCAGCCGGCACCACAGCCTATATGATTAAACCTGATATTATGCTTCAATTGAAATGGCTGGTTATCTCAATTGATATCCGTGAATCACAAATGATCGAAGCAACAATACCATGACCAATACCGTCGAATTGAAACCATTCTCGAAAAGAATTAAAGAATTAATTAAAATTCATGGCTCTACCTGGATTATTATAGAGACCAGGGAAGTCCAATGTTTCAATTCGACCGGTGTCTCGATTCGGTCAATCGACGGTAACCACTCCCGTTGGGTTAAACCAGATCAAATTATACCAATTTATTCGGTGTGTGACATATTTGCAAATTATTAATAAGATGAATATAATGAAATTAATGAAATTGATAGTTAAATTGAAACGGCTGAAATGTCGAACACCAATAAAACCAATGCAAACACACAAAAATGATTCGAAGTATTCTAGGAAATTGAAATACCCGAAACGAGTGGTTGATATTAATTATAATTATATGGAATTAACATGAAATTCTATGCAATTGAAAATATTATCCACTCTGATCTATACTATTCAAAGAAATACGGGTACACATATACAGGATACGATATATTTAATGAAAAAGAATTCATTAATTTCCCATTACCTCTGACGGGTAAATGGATATTCTTTGCTGAATCAGATAACCCAAACTATCCAAATGATTAATTACGCCTTCACCGAGAAACAATTGCAGGAAATTAAACCAATATTTGATTCTGAAGGACCAAGGGATGCATATCGGGCATTTCATGGCCTCCATATCGGGAATACTATTATAAACAACGAGGTCGAAGATTTTGCTTGCTCATTTATGGCCCATTATAATAGAATGAATGAGAGCATTGGTCTCCGGAGAGAATATTAACCGCTCCAATAGGCGACCGGATTGGTCAACTATTCCAGATAGCCCTTGACAGGCTCCTCGGTTCTGTTATCATCCTTCCATCGAATCAACGAACCGAAAGCACCACCCGTGAGCCTCAACCTCCTGTCCGTCGGCAATCCTAAAATCCTCAAGGGTATCGCCCAGGGTTATAATACCTTCATCCTGCACCTCGCACCGGCGTCGGTTTCTGGATATAATACCTGCGCCAAAGCGACCATCGGTTGTAAACTAGCCTGCCTGAATTTGGCTGGGCGTGGCGGGATGTTTAAAAAAGGCGAGAATACAAACGTTATCCAAAAGGCTCGGATTCGGAAAACGGTAATGTTTTTCACCGATCGGGATACCTTCTTCCGTGTATTGGTCAAGGATATTGAATTGGCCATCCGCCAATCAATTAAAAAAGGTCTGATCCCGGTTATTCGGCTCAACGGTACTTCCGATATTGCATGGGAAAAGTATGCTGTTATCCGTAACGGCATCACCTATACCAATATCTTCGAAGCATTCCGTGATATTATCTTCTATGATTATACCAAAATCCTTGGTCGTAAAATCAACAATATCCCTAATTACTCTCTGACCTTCTCGGCCGCCGACGGCAACGATAAGGACGTGGTCAAAGCCATTGCTCAGGGATATAATATCGCCACCGTTTTCGGAATCAAGAAAACCCTGCCGATGCCTACGGAGTACAACGGTTTGCCAGTTTTCAACGGTGATGAATCCGACCTGCGGTTCCTTGACCCCAAGGGTGTGGTTGTCGGATTGTACGCCAAGGGAAAGGCTAAAAAGGATACCTCGGGGTTTGTCAAATTCCCTACCTTTATGTTAACCGCAGCCTGATAGGAGATAAAATGAAAGTTACATTCGGCAGTCTAAAAATAGGTTTCAGCTTTATTGCAGATACCCCACAAAGGGAGTATGTCAAACTGTCTGAAAATACGGCTAAAATAAATCAACCTCCATATCTCGGTACTAACATAATCTGCACCTTTTATCCTAATGAGATTGTGAGTATAGAATGATTGTAACCGAAATCCAATTCAATAAAGCTGAATTACTGAAAATTCGACGGTTCATCGAAGTCCTGGGTTATAGGACCAGGGATGCATACCGTGCATTCTATGATATCCGACCCGGTGACCAAATTGATTCACGGCATGTTGTGGATTTCATCCTGCAATACACCGAACAATATAATGCCACCTTTGGCGAAAGATACTAAAATGAATAAAGTTATCCGTGATGGGAAAGTGGCCGTCTTGGTTGCACCGGGATATGGTTCTGGTTGGTCAAGCTGGAATGTGGACCAAACCAATTGGGTGGTCACCGACCTGCTATTCGATCCGGTTATCGTGGAATTGATCGAAAGCATTCTACCGGCAACAGTTTCCATGCATATCGGCAAGGGTATAGCACGGAAGATTGTAGAATATGCGGAAACCAAATACCCGAGAGCATATCTCGGTGCAGTATATGATTTGGAAGTCCAATGGGTACCGGTTGGTGCTAAATTCAGAATCGCAGAATATGATGGTTCAGAATCTCTGGTGCTTGAAACCGAGGACCAATGGTTTATTGCATAAATGATTATATACGATAATCGGAAACAGCGTAAGAAACCAAAACTAAATGCTAATCAACGCATATTAGCGGAAGAATGGGAAACTATTCTAAAAAAACACGCAACAAAACCAGTGCGACCTATATCAGGGAAAACTAAAATTATCGTAACAGAAAAACCTATACCGAAAATAGCCAGTCTAAATGAATGGGTCACCGGTCCAGTATATACAAAACCAATACCCAAATATACCGGCACCAAAATGATTGGAATAGGTACAATGCATAAATCGAACGCCGTCCCTGTTTTTTCTGGCGAGGAAGCGGCGGACCTAGCTCGGATGCGCCGCGGATAATTCTCGACCAAACCGGTCAACTATTCCGGTTTTGGTTGACAAGCACCGTGGTCCTGATAGGATGGTCCTACGATTTGAACGGCGGCTCCGGGAATGGACGAGGCGGCCGACCACCCGGTTTCGGGTTTTGCGAAAGGCGAAAGGAGCGACGATTCCCCAACCTGTAGCAACCCATCGCCGCTCCGCTCCAATCGATCCTAGACGATCCTGGTGTCTCGATTTTGACCCCACGGCAGCGACCCAGGCACCAAAAACGATGGACCTATAGTTGACCAAAAAGGTCAACTATCCCGAAAGCCCTTGACAAGTACCCTGGTTCTGTTATGATCCTTCCATGACATCAACGATTGACTACACCACCTCAGGCACCAACGCATCGGGCAAGTATTATCGCTCGGATACTCGTTGGGCTAAAGTAATGGTTACCAAATTAACATATAAGCCGGCGATTATCACCTGTGCTTATGGTGTAAATGGTGAATTCAGAGCATTTGATATATCCGATGAATATACCCTCCAAAAGGATGCCAAAGCATCGGCCATTACTTGGGTTACTCGCGGTTCTGTAGTTTATTAATTCAAAAGGAAATATTATGACCACCACGAAAATCGACCAGTTGGAATGTATGGCCGCTGTTTATTGGGATATGTATAAGGACGCATATGGTATCCGCCCTCGCGGCAAGGATACTTCCGGTTGGTTGGTTGAAGATTTTCAGGCTGAATTCGACCGGTTGCAACCGATAATCGAACAGCAGGAAGCCGAGCGGCAGCTGGCTGAGATCCGTGCGGCCGCACGGTTCGAAGGTCGGGTTACTTCCCTCATGGCCAGCGGTGCAAGCCGTGAGGATGTCATCCGTTGGATTGCCGATGCGGAGGGTGCGGAAGGTGACCCCGATTACCTTTGCTTCCTGCTGGGGCTGCCGTACTGCTACCTGCGGTGATCGGATGATAGTTGACCGGATTGGTCGACTATCCCGAAAGCCCTTGACAAGTACCCTGGTTCTGTTATGATCCTTCCATGATGAAAAACGAAACGAAAGCCCCCATGTACATTTTTCAATTTTTCGACCTCGCCAAAATGGAATGGGTCGAAACCGAATGCGTGGACCAAGAATCTGCTGAATGCCTGATGGCCGGGTATTCCCCTTACCTCTGGGTCTCGCAAGCCTCCATTTATCCGAAATTTGAGGAAATCACCATGGCACAAAAATCCGCTGAAATACTCCGTGAGGAATTGGTCAATACTTGGGAATCGAAAATGTCCCTCGGTGAATTGATTGATTTTTACCGTGAGAAAACCCAAGAGTATCTGGATAATGAAACCGACGCAGATATTCTGGTTATGGCTGAGGAAGAAGGTCTGGATATTAATTACGGAACAGAATCTGATGAAAATATAGATATTCAGATTGACCAAATTTCACATATTAACGAATAAACTGAAAAGGAAATATATTATGACTATCATCGCATTCAATACTGGTGTTAACCCTGTCACCTCTGGCGTGTATATTGTTGACCGGGGCGAAAAACTCGGCACGCCGCTGCGGTATTTTGATGCCGACAACGGTTTCTGGTCACGGTGTGAATATACCCTTGAGGATATTCTGCAATCGAAAGGCAAGCCCTCGACCTTGGGCTTCCTGCCTTGGCGCGGTCCGGTCCGTGTCACCGAGCGGTCGGTTGATCCCGTCCAATTGGTCTCCGGTACCGGTGTCGAGGTAGCACCTGAGGTCAAAGCACCGAAGGCACCGAAGGCACCGAAGGCACCGAAGGCACCGAAAGCACCTAAGGTTCCCAAGATCAAGGTCGAAAAGGAAGCCAAACCGGTTACCTCTGAGCCGACCGTATACTTCAATGCAAAACGAGGTAAATGGATGGCAGCCTTTAACGGCAAAACTGAAGCGGCTCGGCCGACCAAGGAAGCGGCTCTCGCCTTCTTGATGAAGAAATATAATGTTACTGGTACTATTGTCGAAACTGTTTGAGGAGTAATTATGCGTAAAATGGCATCTATTAAGATCATCAATGATATCCAACCAATATCTGGTGCGGATGCCATTGAATGTGCAATTCTCGGCGGCTGGAAGGTCGTAATCAAAAAAGGGGATTTTGCAATTGGTGACCGGGTAATCTACTGTGAAATAGATTCTTGGATACCCAATCATCTGGCTCCGTTTCTGTCGAAAGGTAAAGAACCCAGGGTATATGAAAATATACCAGGTGAACGGTTGCGTACCGTGAGGTTGCGTGGGCAATTGTCTCAGGGCTTATTGTTGCCGACGAGTTGCCTTACCAATTACGGTGCTGATTTATCCGAAGGTGACGAGGTAACAGAAACTCTAGGTATTGTGAAGTATGAGCCGCCAGTGTCAGCACAATTGGCCGGTAATGCCAAAGGGATTTTCCCGGGGTTTATACCGAAAACTGACCAAGAACGGATTCAAAATCTGTCGGATGGATTTCAATTGTGGAAATCCCTAAGCATGGAATTCGAAGTAACCGAAAAGCTGGACGGATCCTCGATGACCGTATTCCACCGTGATGGTGAGATCGGTGTATGCTCAAGGAATTTGGAACTGAAGGAAGATGATTCCAATACGTTCTGGCGTGTGGCTAAGGCCGATGGTTTAATTGATAAACTATCATCCGTTGGTGCCAATATAGCCTTGCAGGGTGAATTGGTTGGTGAAGGGATTCAGGGTAACCTGTATGCTCTGAAAGGGCAGACATTTTATGTTTATGACATATACAATATTGAAACTGGTGAATACTGTAATCCTCAAGAACGGCGAACCTTGTGTGCAGAACTAGGAATCAAACACGTTCCGGTGATTAATACCAATTCACAAGTTATGAATACTATTGATGAAATGTTAATCTCTGCTGAAACTAAATCCACCTTGAATCCAAAGGTGAATCAGGAAGGGTATGTTTACAAGTGTGCCAATACGGATAATGGAATCACCTTCAAGGTCATAAGCAACCTATTCCTGCTCCGAGAGTCGTAAAAAAACAACAGGGCTAAGGATAGCCCTTGACATTGTTGCCACTCCTGTTATCATCCTTCCATCGAATCAGCGAACCGAAAGGAACGAAAATGTCTTGGAACAAAGAAGGTCAACAGGTCGCCGGAGTCTACCTAAATGCTTACACCGTCGTCGGCACCGTGGCTCTGTCCCGTGTCAAGTATGGCGGTCGCGTCCAGCACACGGTCGACCTGGTGTCACCGATTGAAATATTCGGCACTATACGGGATACCATCCTTCTGGACGAGGAAGACCTCTTCCAAACCACCTAATTTAATCTAAGGAATAATATCATGGCATATGTTGACCAAAAGAAAAAAGCTGCAATTGCCCCTGCAATGAAAGCCTTGTGCAAACAGTATAATATCAAAGCGAGTTTGGCGGTACGCAATAACCTATCTTTGGTATTGAATATCAAATCTGGATCAATTGATTTTATCGGCAACGGTAATGAAACTTGCAGCAAGAATTTTCACCTATTTGAAAGTAATTATAAACCAAATCTGACAGGTTATGAGCAAGTCAATACCTATCATTTTGGTGAACATTATAGCGGCAAGGCCAAGGAGTTTTTGACCAAGGCTATTGCATTGCTGAATATTAATAACCACGATAATAGTGATATAATGAGCGATTATTTCGATGTTGGTCATTATATTGATGTGAATATCGGGAAATGGGATAAGCCCTACATTGTCGCCTAATAAGGAGAATCATAATGGCCACTCGTTCTGCAATCGGCATCATCTATAATGGAACCTGTGAGGCAGTATACTGCCACTGGGATGGTTATCTTGAAGGTGTCGGTTCGACCTTGATTAAAAACTATGATAAAACCAAGCTGATGCAATTGATTGCATTGGGTGATATATCGATTCTGGGTCCAGAAATCGGTTCTAAACATAAGTTTGAATTGATTAATAAGACCAAAGAAGAAAAAGATGAATCGAAGAATTGGTCCAGATTCTATAACCGGGACCGTGGCGATACTGATGTTGGTTCAGGTTCTTTTGCTAATTATGCAGAGTTTTATGACCATTATATTGGTTGTGGGTGTGAATACTTTTACCTGTTTGTGGACGGAAAATACTTTTGTTCTACCGCTCAAGACAAAACCTTGAGAGAATTGGCTGGGGAATTGGCCGACCAGGAAAACCCCGAAGGCGGGAACTGGTCCGTAGCATAAAAACAACGGCGTCCCGGATTGTCCTTGACACCGGCGCCACTTATGTTATCATCCTTCCATCGAATCAACGAACCGAAAGCAAGGCATGAACCAGATCACACAAGTGGGCGACAAATTTTCCGCGGTCATCAATGGCAAGACCATCAAGCGGGCCAACCGGCGTGCTTTGGAGCGTATGCTCAAGGCGTCCGGTGCGTCTGTCTCTGAGCCTACACCGTCCAGGTTCTCGATTAACCAACGGTTCGGGTTTGTCACGGACATGGTCACAATGCTGGCTAAGGGTGACCAAGCGTCGGTTGTAATCACTGGACCTGGTGGGCTCGGCAAATCCTTCACCGTTTCGGCCGCATTGATTGGTGCCGGGTTTAATGACCTGTCCGCAATTGATGACCTCGAACCCGGAGATAAGGTTCCAAAGAATTCTTTCCAAGTTATCAAGGGTTATTCGACTGCGAAAGGGTTGTTTCGGACCCTATATGAGAATCGTAACTCGGTCATTGTTTTTGACGACTGCGATTCTATTCTGAAAGATTCAGTATCTCTGAGTTTGCTCAAAGCGGCTCTTGATTCATATTCTCGACGTATTATCTCTTGGCGTGCTGATACTCGGGACGAGGAACTCCCGAATGTGTTTGAATTCAAAGGTCGCGTTGTTTTCATCAGCAACCTGCCGTCGGCGTCCCTAGACCAGGCGATTATCACCCGGTCAATGGCGGTCGACCTGTCGATGACACCTTCACAGAAAATCGACCGGATGCGTTTCCTGTTGACCCAGAAAGACTTCATGCCTGAATTCGATCTGGTAAGCAAGAATGATGCAATGGAGTTGATTGCGGATCTGGTCGACGAGGTAAAAGAATTGTCACTCCGGACGCTAATTCAGGTAACAAAAATTCGGAAGTCCAATCCGAATGGCAAGTGGAAAGACCTGGCCGAATACGCCATCGCAGGTTGATTTGCAATAAAACAACAACCGTGAGGTTGTTCTTGCCATTTCGGCTCGGTATGTTATAATCCTACCATGAAATCGAAAACCACTTACACCTTGTTCCAAGAGACCACTGTCTGGGCAGCCGAAGGAATTCCCAACCACATTTATGTGTTCGATGGCAAACCAAAGGCCAGGGTCGCCAAGGCCATTGGGTATATTCGGCGCGGCACGGATAAATTCCACGTATTCCAATCTCCTATGCAAATAGATATGCGTGGTCGGGAGTTTAAGGATGTTAGTAACAACAAATGGAGTATATAAATGAGTGGTTGGCGTAAAAGGCAGATCCTCAATCTACAGGAGAAATCAGAAATGCAATGCACAATGAAAGTATATTGTCATGCTTGTGCAGAATATCACCGTTCAGAAGACGAGGTAGAAACCTTGAACATCGAGGAAGATTTTCACGGCCGTGATGTGGTGACATTCAAGTGTTTAACCACCGATACAGAACAATCATCATTAGTTTTCACTGAATGGAAAGATTATGAGCCCGAATAAAGAATCTAAAATAATCATAACTTGTTATGCAATTGTTGCTGGCGATTTTGCTATGTTTACAAACCCAGAATTTCGAGGTGTGAATTTTAAATGGGCTGAATTCCCAAAAATGATGGCGGATAAATGTAAGACGGAAGTCTTCATGTATATCATAGGAACTAAAAGTAAAAAAGAATCAGATGAAACCTCTAAGGTAGCCGCCATGCATGGTGAAATTATTGCAAGGCGTCTGGTTTCTAGAATGGGCAGTTTGGCTTAAATACAAATTATACAAAGGAAAAACATGAAAAACTTGGAAAGAATCAAGGAAATCTGTGAAGAAGCTGAAGTAGAGAATTTCACACTTAAAGTTGAATCCCAAACAGCTATTGGCAATATTATCACATTATCTTATGATACCTGTGTCGGCGATTATCCGGCTAAGATGATCGTAGAAGTTACTAAATTCGAGGATTGGTAATGAAAGAAGAAATTAAACTGATATGGGCTGACCCACGCTTCCAAGTCTATGCTACTGTGCTTCATCTCCTTGAAGGTGATAGGATCTGGGGTGGCATGGATTGGCATTATAACCCTATTCATCCTATGAAGTACCTCTCAGTCAGGGACAAGGTTCGCAAAGCACTAAGCGAAGTTAAAGCCGAGTATGGAATTATAGAATGAACGAACGAATTAAGCAACTTGCATCAGACTGTGGGCTATACATTGCGTATGACAACCGTGAAGTAACTGGTAAAGAACTAGAATATTTTGCCAAACTTATTATTCAGGAATGTGCGAAGGTTGCGGTTGCAACACCCTGTCCAATCACAGATGAAGTCAGCCTGCAGTCTCAGGGGCACACCTGGGATATGGCCTGCGTTGAATCGGCGCGGGCTATTAAACAACATTTCGGAGTTACAGAATGAACGAATTAATTAAAGAACTGGCTCGCGATGCTGGGTTGCTAGTGCACAATCCAGAAAACGTTCCAACTAAACTAGATAAGTTTGCCGAACTAATCGTTCGCAAGTGTATCAGCAAGATTGAGAATGAAGCTGAACAGTATGCAGCCCCTGTGTGGGCAGTTGAACTGGTGAATGATATCAAGGAAACTTTCGGAGTTGAAGAATGAACGAACAAATCAAACAACTGGCTGAACAAGCTGGCCTAGGTCAGGAACGATGGAACACGACCGAACAGTTTAATTCTTTTCTAGCAAGATTCTCCGAACTAATTATTCAGGAATGCCTCGACAAGATTGAAACCTATCGTATACCTTGCGGGAACAGTGCCGCAGGTGAGATGGCGGCTGAATGGACATACGATGCGCTGAAAGATATTAGAAACGACATCAAGGAAACGTTCGGAGTTGAAGAATGATTCACTTTTTGAATATCACGATTCAATGTAAGGGTGGAGATGATTTCCGCGCTTTTTTGGATTGGGCAGACGACGAATGTATGACCCGCTATCAATTGCGTGGTTATGGAGATACTCCGGGCAGGGCCGCTGATGATGCTTGGACAAGATATAATGAGGATCGTGATACCTATATCGCATATGAGGAGAAGTGGGAATGAACGAACGAATCACGGCAATTATGCAAAAGTGCTTTGACATCTCTATTGACCAGCGCGGCCGCGAAGAATGCACCGCGGACTACGCCAATATCCAGATGTTTGTCCAATTAATTGTTCAGGAATGTATCAAGGAGATTGAAATTTCTGCTTATCAAGATTCGTGTGAGTTTGAGGACTGGGAGTGGGGTTATAACGCTGGATTGCGCAAAGCAAAAGAGTTGGTTGTTAACCACTTTGGAGTTGAAGAATGATTAAAGATCGTATGATTGATGACAAGATTATGTTGAAAGACTTACTAGCACAGGCTATATGTCTTGGCGTCAAGGCCGGCCGTGGAGAACTTGATTACACCCGCCATGGTGCTTGGCATATTGCCGGTGACATCCTGAACGAGACGGAAGAAATTCTAAGTCACCGTGAACGCATAATGGGCTTTAGAACTATATGTGTTCAAATGGTAGAAAAATTAAATCTTTTGGCAGATCAAGAATGAACGAACGAATTAAAGAATTGGCTGAACAGGCCGGTATGACTGACGATAAGTTTGGCATGTTTTTTGCCAAAGACAAGCACGATGAAGACGGTGTTGATTTAGAAAAATTCGCCGAACTAATTGTTGAAGAATGTCTCACCAACATCAAAGAATGGCGCGGTGCTTCTGATGAACATACAGATAAAAAAGAATACTGGAAGGGATATCAGCATGGGTGTGATGATAGTGTTGCAGCATTCATAGAATATTTCGAGGTGGAAAAATGAACGAACGAATTTGCAAGATAGCCCAAGAGACCGATGCCTGGTGTGACCAACGATACTTAGGCGAGGACTCATATGATATTGAGTGGGAAACTAAGTTCGCCGAGCTGATTGTGCGGGAATGCTTGAATCAATGCTATAATCGTGGTATGAACGATGAATTAATTCATGAATTGTATGCTGGGCAACTAAAAGCTGCAGCATATATTGAACAACATTTCGGAGTTGAAGAATGAGTTTTAGGACAGCATATTCAAATGTGAAGTTGGGCAAAAAGCCCAGCCGGCCTCAGGGCTTGCTGCGTGACCCTACTCCCGAAGAGTGGGAAAAAAGAATGCAGGAATATTATAAGCAACAGGCACAAAGCCGATACAACGGCAATAACGGAAGGTAATAATATGGGCAGCGGATCTAGGTTTAGTATTGGTGGATTTGGTGGATTTGGTCTTGCAGTAACAATTGATCGGTTCCCTCACAATGTATCAATTACTATCCTAGTTGCATGTTTTGTAATTTACATGGGCTTTGGTAAGGGGTATGACGAATGAACCAAAGAATTAAAGAACTTGCACTTGAGGCATTTCAACCAATCAATGATATTACCACTGAAGGTGTAGCAGATCGCAACACCTTTGATCAAGCATGGTTCCAACTGTATAATCAAAAGTTCGCCGAGTTGATTGTCCAGGAATGTCTAGCACAGGTTGATAAAGTAGATGCTATGCTTGAGGATGACAGCGAGAAAGCAGGCGTGGCCTGGGTAGGATATGCAATTGAAAAACATTTTGGGAGTTGAGCCATGACTGAGCGCGAAGTATACAACTTAATGCTGTTTCTGATCTGGTCATTCATGGTGTTTTGTTATGGTGTAAGTTGGGGTAGAGGTAAGAAATGAATAAAATCCTAGAAGAATTGGCAGTACAAGCAGACTGTTTTGCAAGATATGATTATAAGTATCCTGAAGATTTATCTGAAGATTATCATATGTTATTTGAACGTAAATTTGCTGAACTAATTATTCAAAAATGTATCAGTCAAGTTGCTTTGGTGGGTATCAGCAATCCTAATAATCTTGACATTGTTTGGGCAGTTTCTGTAGCTATTGACAATATACAAACACATTTTAAAGGTAAATAAATAATGAATGATGATTTGGTCTATAGGTTACGCAAACGGGCTGAAATACGCAGACAAATTAGCACAAGAAAATCTGTGCAGAATAATGAACCTGATCGTATTGCTGACTTATTGGAAGAAGCTGCGGATGCAATTGAATCATTACAAAGTGCAAAATATACTGACATAATGAGTAATGGCGGTTTTGATCCTAGGAATTAAATGAAAATAACTTCAGCAAATGGTGTAGAAGGTGTACTAATCTGGATTCATATCCTAGATAGGATGGTGTTCCGTGTATACGACAAATATTATTCATTCAAAGATTATGAAATCGACCACAGTGACCTGGTCGTCACCATAAAAGATACTGATGCATATTTTTATGAAAATGATAATGGCATTTTATCATTAGATCACGGACCAGAAACACTAGGAAAAACATGCGTATTTTTATGAAAATGATAATGGCATTTTATCATTAGATCACGGACCAGAAACACTAGGAAAAACTTACGAATTAACCAGATAAGTTGGAGTTTACTAAATAACGGTACTTGTTAACTTGACTAGGGTACCGTAATGAAAAAACTATTGATTTTAGTATGTTTACTATTTTCATCAATTGCACATGCTCAACTAGCAACATCAACTGTACCATTACCAACCGATGTAGCAGCAATCAAAAAGAAAAATGTCCTAGTTGTCGCAATGACTAAGAAAGATAACCCACCATTCTTTTCTGGTGAGGGTGACGATATCAAAGGGCTTGATGTAGAAATTGCTCGCCGTATTGGTGTTATGTTAGGTGTGCCAGTACAATTTCGCAGAGACGCAGATAGTTTTGCTGAAGTTGTAGAACAAGTTAGAACTAATGGTGCTGATATTGCTGTTAGCAAGCTATCAATCACTGGCCCTAGATTACTCGCTGTTAGATTTAGTGTGCCATACATTAAACTCAAACAAGCAATGATTATTAACCGTCTATGGTTAAGTCAAAATAATAAAGGACAAGAAACCTACCAAGTTATTAGAAACTTTGATGGTAAGATTTCTTTTATTCGTAATAGTAGTTACGATACCTTTGCTCGTATTAACTTCCCACATGCTCAATTTATACCAGAAGACAGTTGGACTATTATCATAGACAATGTAATGAGTGGTAAGATTGCTGCTGGCTATAGAGATGAATTTGAGATTAAGAAAATAAGTTTTGAGAAGCCTGCAGCAGCAATTAGTACAAAAACAGTTACTATATCAGACTCTGTAGACAATATTGCAGTAGCAGTTAATTATAATTCAACTCATCTATTAAGTATTGTGGATTTTGTTATCAGAAATGAATTCAACAATATTGACACCAAACGGTTAATGGATAGATACAAAGCTGAAAGTGCAGTTAAGAAGTAATCAAAAGGATACAAAATGTCAATACATTTAAAAAGTTTTCTAGTTAGCCCGTGGACAATACTGGGGTCAATTATATCAGGTGTTCTAGCCGGAGTATATTTTCCACAAGAAAGCATGGGATTTGAAAGTGTAGGCGGAATATATATCAGCTTACTTAAAGTTGTAGTACTACCATTTTTATTAGCTACCATATTAGTAGGTGTAATTAGTTTATTGCAAAAAGAAGGTAGTTCTACTATGATAAAGCGTATTATTATAGGCTTTATTGGCAGTATGATTCTTGCAGGTGCTATTGGGGTAGGATCAGTAGCTATAACTGGCAGTGAAATGACTCAAGAGAAGAAAGTTCAACTGGGTGCATTAGTTAATAATAAAGATCAGGGTAGTGATTTGAATATCACATTAAAAGAACCAATGCCAGCTACTCCTGCAGTTAATCCAATGCAAGTGGCAGAAAAATTTATTCCGGAAAATATATTCAAAAGTTTGGATATGGGAGAAAGTCTGAAAGTAGTAATCTTCTGTTTGATATTTGGTATTGCACTAGGTAATATCAAATCAGCAGGGCAACAGTTACTGGTTGATGTTCTAAAAAGCATACAGCAAGCTAGTATTAGTATATTCAAGTTCTTAAACTATTTCTTACCAGTTGCCTTATTAGCAATGATTAGTAGTCAAGTAGGTAAAGTAGGAGTTGGAATTTTTGGAACTCTATTAGAATTTATTTGTCAACAAGCCCTTGGCGGAATAGTTGTTCTTGTATTAGCAACTATTGTAATTTGGATGAGAGCTAAAACAAGTATTATGGATGTGATTAGTGCAACAAAAGAAACATTAATTGTAGCAATAAGTTCACGCAGTTCATTAGCCTGTATACCATATGCACAAGAAGCATTGAACAAATTAAAGTTTGACCGTGCAGGAGTTGAATTAACTGTTCCGTTAAGTTTCACAGTTAATAGAATCGGTAGTATTGTATACTATGCTATTGCAACTGCATTTATTGCTAATATATATGGTATGTCATTAGGAGTGGCTGGATTACTAGTTATACTATTTGGTAGTATATTAGCAGGATTAGCTAGTGCAGGAACTACTGGTATTCTTACAGTAGCTACAGTTGCAATTGTATGCGATTTATTAAAATTACCCAGTGAGGCTGTATTAGTGTTGTTAATTGCAGTTGATCCATTAATGGATATGATAAGAACTGCTAGTCATGTACATGGCAATGTAGCAGTTACTGCATTTGTTTGTGATTTAGAAGCCGAGCATGGACAAGATCAAAGACTTCCTGCTTAGTTTATTAACCTGGATTGGTGAAAGCCCATTTAGGTTATTTGCAGTAATATTACTGTGTGTTTTAGGCCTGGGCGGTTGGATTGTATATTCAGAAAAAGATGCCTTTATGGCGTCCTATCGTGCCCAACAAGCATTGCCTAAGATGAATGGGCATTATGAAGCTGCATCCAATTTTATCACCAAGAATAGCACCGCAGAATTGGTGGCTATATTTGAAGTGAATACCCTATTGAACACCAGAAAACTGGCATATCTTTCTACTAGAACAACTGGGCACAATAAAGAACACAATGGTTATGATGTTGGCTTATTTACCAAAAATCACAGTAACAATACAGATGTTGTTAGTCTAATGTCCGGATCAACACCTTGTAGCCCATACTTGAAACCACAAAGTTACCTAGGTTTTGTATACAGGGAAGCCGGAGTTAAATTCATGTGTCGTATAAGTGTTCCAGCCGACCCTGGGGTGTTCATTGGGCAAATCTCGGTTGGTTGGAAAGACAATGTTGAAGATGTTGAAATTGCACAAACAGTATTGAACATTGCATCCAATATGCTCTATACGGTTAAGAAGTAACCCATATACCAGGTCCTAGTGGTTTTAAATTAACTTATTCAACCGGGACACCAGCCATTATACCGTATATTTTATCCTTGTCAAGCCCCCTTTACCAAAATAATTTGGTATTAATGGTGTTGCTGTGAAACAACACCTGCCTAAAAAGTTCTTGACATTGTTGCCATCCGTGTTATACTCCTTTCATCAGATCAACGAAAGGTGTTGTGTGGGGAAAGTAAAGAGTCAAGTCATGGACATAGAAGAGTTGCTAGCCAACGGAGCTGATGCCAAGACAATCCAACGGGTTCTGGAACTCTACCATATTCGAGTCGAAGAAATTGCCAAGATCATTGAAGAAATGAAAGAGAGAGATGATGACGTTTTTGAATAAGAATGCCAAGGCCTTTGTGGTCGCATGTGAGAAAATCTATGGTATTTGGGCGGTTGTTAACCGAGACCAAATTAACCGAGTTGTCGAAGAATCTGGTTGCCCTTATCCTTATTGGTTAGTAACCAAAACCACCAATCGAGCCGGCCGTGGTATGTACCAAGTGCCGTGTAGTGATCGTAATGTTACACCCCAAGTAATTGAAACTAAACCTGAACCTGAAATGGCCATTGTAGATATGTCAGCACAAGTAATGTCGTTCCGTCAACCTAAATTGATTGATGAATCGGATCCTGCAGTTCCCGCACGATATCCAGATTATGTGCCATTTGGTTTCTTCAAAGACCTACGGCATATTGTTAAGTCTACAATGTTTTATCCTGTGTTTATTACGGGTATGTCTGGTAATGGTAAGACACTCATGGTCGAACAAGTTTGTGCTGAGTTGCAACGAGAATGCATCCGCGTTAACATCTCAATTGAAACAGATGAATCCGACCTTCTCGGCGGACCAACCCTTGTAAATGGTAACGTAGTCAACCGTGATGGACCAGTACTGCAAGCCATGAAACGAGGTGCTATCCTATTGATTGACGAGGTAGATCGTGGTTCTAATAAGCTGATGTGCCTACAAGGTATTCTTGAAGGTAAGCCATACTACAACAAGAAATCTGGTGAAATGGTTGCACCAGTAAAAGGCTTCAATGTATTTGCAACCGCAAACACTAAGGGGCGTGGTTCAGATGAGGGTCGCTATCTGTCACAGATACTAGATGATGCATTCTTGGAACGCTTTCCTATCACTGTGGAACAGGAGTATCCTGATACCAAGACTGAAACCAAGATTCTCACGCCGTTAATTCCGGATGCAGATTTTGTTAAGTGTTTGGTCTTGTGGGCTGAAATTGTTCGTAAAACTTTTGCAGAGGGTGCAACTGATGAAATTATTTCAACCCGTCGATTGGTTCATATTGCTCGGGCATATGAAATCTTTGAAGACCGGATGAAAGCTATCACCTTGTGTGTGAACCGTTTCGATGAAGAAACTAAGACTGCATTTTTGGATCTTTACACCAAGGTAGATGCTAAGGTTAATGCACCTGAAGTGCCTATCGGTGGCGCCGTGCAAATGCCTAGAGACCAACCTATGATTATTAACGAACTCCCAGCCATCAAATTCTGAGATACATTATGACTAATTCTAAAGTTCGCTCAGGCAAACAAAATCGCCACGAAAAGATTACGGTTACTCTATTGTCAGGAAAACCTGTATCACCGGAAGATATCCGATCATGTTTCAAAGATACGGACCAAGAATCTGTTCTGTACCGTCTATGCACCAATATATATAACATTAGGCGAGACGGAGGCATTATCAAAGTGCATAAGTCTGGCCGTAATGTCTCAGCATATCAGTTGGTTAATTTTACCGAATTTAATGTAAAAGGTCGCTATATTGGACCTCAACCCAAACAGCAAGATGTTTCATTGGATATTCCAGAAACAGTTTCTTCTGTATAATTCAATAACAAAGGATAACATATGTCAATACCTTCATTACCCCAAGACAAAGCCAATCACGCCTTCTATGGTGCCGGAATCGCTGCTGTCGTTAGTTCTGTTGCGATATTAGCACACCTACCGGCTGCTGCACTGATTGCTTCGGTAGTTGTAACTGTTATTGCCTTCGCTAAGGAAGCCAATGACGCTTGGATCAACTATAAGGCTACCGGTGACTATATGCACGGGCCTCACGGAGTAGAACTCAATGATGCATTGGCTACAATGGCTGGTGGAGCATTTGTAGTTCTGCCGCAATTCGTAAGTTTATTTGTATAACTAATATTGGTGTGATGTGGACCGTCGAAAAGTTTTATTTCAGTTATTGATTATATTGACAATTTTTATCTTTTTCTATTTTTGAATGATAACATAATGCTTAAACAAAAACCAACACCATATAACTTTGGCAACTTCGATGAAATTCCTGCACCAAAAAGAAATGGTCCTGATTTTTCTGTAGGTTATTCTGAAGGATACACCTACCTGATGGTTGGTCAGGACGGTTTCACAACCACCACACTTGCAATGAATCCATCTTGTGTCCAAAAACTAATTAATCTCCTCCAATCCACACTTGAATCCGATAACCCAGAATGGACCGCACCATGAATGAAGACCAAAAATCACTTGACATTTGCCAAAATTCTGATACAATCCAATCCATGAATTTACACGACCGATCAAATTTCCAATTTCTAATGACTCGCACCGAGGCTGAATTTGCTGTATGGTTCAACAAAAGCACCAAAGATGACATTGCATATGCGATGCAACTATTTGCTGAAGCACTGAATGAACTCAGGCTTAGGGTGACCAGTCATTATGATGTTATCGAGGACTTTACAGAAGCTCGGAGTATTTTGAGTAAGTTTACATTGAAACAAGGAGAATAATTATGTTGTCAGATATTAAGGAACGTGAATGGCTTCGGACTGCACTACATGATGGTGTTGTCGAGGTAACTTTTACCAAGAAAGACGGCTCTGAACGGCTGTTGCGTTGCACCCTTGATCCGAAAATTGTTCCGACTTATGTTTCCGAATCTACTGACGAGGTAAAGATTGAACGTAAGAAGCCGGAGAATTCCATTTCAGTGTATGATGTAGAAAATTCTGGTTGGCGTGCATTTCAATTTGATTCAGTCAAGCACGTCCAACTTACAATAGAATAACGTAGGTACTAATATGAAAATTGCAGTTTGCTCAGACATTCATGTGGAGTTTGGGCCAATCACACTTAAAAACACCGAAGATGCAGAAGTGCTTATCCTCAGTGGTGATATTATTGTGGCTAAAGATTTGATGGATGCAAATGATCCGTCCAATTCACAATATGACAAGTCACACCGGTACCATGATTTCTTTCAAAATTGTGCGAAAGAATTCGCCCATGTTGTTTACATTATGGGTAACCATGAGCACTACAACGGCGACTTTGCAACGACATACACTATTTTGAAGAAACGACTGAAGTATATTCCTAATCTGTATGTCTTGGACAAGGAAACCAAGAAGATTGGTGATATAACTTTCATTGCCGGCACATTGTGGACCGACATGAATAAGGAAGATTCAATTACCATGTATGATGTTGGTCGGAATATGAATGATTTCCGTCTGGTCGGCAATGGTAACCGAAAAAGGACCAGCAAAGTGCCGTTGTATAAAAAAGATGAAACCGGTAATATGGTTGTGGAAGGTTATAAATTTAAGGATTTTCCTACCAAATTTTCAACTTCGGATGCTGTAGAAGATCATAAAAAAATGCTTTATTACATTCGGTCATGTCTGCATACTTCAGAAATTGAAAAAAGTGTAGATAAGTATGTTGTAGTTGGGCACCACGCACCTTGTAAAAAATCAACTAAGCCACAGTATGAGCATGATGTAATAATGAATGGTGGTTATAGTTCTGATTTGTCTGAGTTTATTTTGGATCGACCACAGATTAAACTCTGGACACATGGGCACACACATCACGAATTTGATTACATGCTCGGTGATACACGCATTGTATGTAACCCACGCGGTTACATTGGTTATGAGCACCAGGCTGAGGTTTTCAAATTAAAGTATGTAGAGGTTTAAAATGGGCATAGATTCAGCATTTCGTAGTTGGGTTCGTTTATTGTGGACAGAGAATTGTGAAGAACGACTTTCACTAGGTGAACCTAAATTGCCCATGTCCCACTATTGGTGTAAATACAAATGGTGGATCAAACGTGAATACAAACATTATAGGAATACAAAATGAAGATTTTTATTGGACCTCATACAGATTGGATTGGTCCATATCAAATTGCAGAAAAGGTGCTGTTTTGGATGGACAAAGACAGTGGCCCAGTAGATAAATTGGGTTCTTGGTTGGCTGGAGAAAAGAAACGAGAACCTTTTTCTGCAAATGGAGAAAATTGGTTGACGAAGGCCTGCCAGTGGGTACATACTAAAAAGAAACGCAAAATCAATATAAAGATTGACAAGTATGATACCTGGAACATGGATTCTACGCTTGCGCTTATTGTATTGCCGATGTTGAAGCAATTGAAACAGACAACGCATGGCGGACCATTTGTTGATGATTCTGATGTTCCTGAAAATATCAAATCTACAAATGCAAAACCAAAAAAAGATGAATGGGATATTGATGGATTCCATTTTGAACGCTGGGATTATGTTCTTGACCAAATGATCTGGTCTTTCGAACAACTGCAACCAGACTGTGAATGGGAAGATAAATTTCATACAGGGCAATCTGATATCATTTGGAAACCGTCAGAACAATTGGATGAAAACGGTATGCCAACGACTTATGAAATGGTCAAGGGACCTAATGATACCAGGAATATTGATATTGATGGTTATAAGGCACATTCAGCACGGATAGATAATGGTTTGAAACTGTTTGGGGTTTACTTCCGGGCCCTTTGGGACTAATTAAAAGGAAATATTATGGCTAAGAAATTTAAGTATAAAGAAAACAAAGCTTGCTGGAAATTGAATATCACTCCAGACGAATTTGATTTGATTCATGCACTATTGGCTCATGTACGATTAGGTACAGATAATCGTTTGCAAGAGGCCGCATACACATTGCTGGCAGCATTAGATGAAGAACTAACTGGCGCCTGGATCAATCAGGTCGATGTTAAAGGTAGTATTTCCGAACACGGTGACCTTACAATTGAAGTAGCTTTTATTGAGTGATGCAATTCACGGACGAACAACTCAGTAATATTCTTGAGGACATGCAAAGGGTTTTTGGTGAAAGACTGCCTAATCTTGAGCATGAACCAATCCGATTTAAATATTATTGGACCTTATATCACCACATGAAGGACCATCACGATGAGCAATGACGAAGATAAAGAAAAACATTCTAAGCGCCTACATAATGATGAGACTGCACTTAAACGACAATTGAAAATTGCAAAGGCGTTTAAACTGCCAGTTAAAATTCCACATAAGTTGGTGAAACACCACGCACTTAATTGTGGTAATCCAGATTGTGTCATGTGTATGAATCCTCGCAAAGCATTTGGTGAGAAAACTATACAAGAACAAAAATTTGACCAAAAGAAATTACACGAAGATTAATATGTTATCAATTATGCATTACTTCTCAGCAAGAAATCGGCTACGAGAATCTAAGAAAACTATCCTAATGATGGGTGGTGAAGATGAATGTCAGCCAATGTTACTAGGTCAAAGAGATATGGTCGAATTAGAGATGGAATATTACAAAGAAGGAGCAGTCAAATCAGCTATGGCTTTTGTTGCTATAATTTTTGTTGTTACTATTATTTCCTATGTGTTTACTATAACCTATTGAAAGTCAATATGAAGAAAACTGAAACTTACAAAATGTCCCGTCAAGTCAAGACCTCGATGAGTCTTATGCCTGGAATGATTAATGCTGAGAAACGGAATTATTACAAGAATATGATGATCCGAGCAGAACTACATGCATCATCTGTTGAAAAAGTAGTTCTCGGCAAAGCGGTTAAAGGTGAAGAATAAATAGTAGTTTATATCATATATTAAAAGGATTAATATGGCAATGTTTATTGAATGCGATTCAGTTGAACGCGGTTGTAAAGTTATTATCAATCTAGAATCAGTTCTGGAAATTGTTCCGCTCAGAGAAGGTGGAAGTGTCTTGTTTATTACAGATGCTACTGTAGTTGGAGGTAAAGCTCCAATGAAGGTCAAAGATTCTTACGCAATGTTTAAGCAATTTGCACTAGAGACAGTATCTCCGGATGATATCGCAACACGAATTAGAAATCTACCTAAAGTTGCGGTTGAAGAATATCCGCGAACCATTCCAACGCCAGATGTCGAGGTAAAACGTGGACCAGGTCGACCTAAGACCGTTATTGGTACTACTACAAAAGATTTGGAATAAAATTACCAGATGTGGAAATTGTGGGCAAAGGCTTTAGGGCACCGGGCAAGCAACAGTGACAAAGAATCTGACAAAGTTGCTTGCATTCGGACTGTAATTGTGATATCATACTTGTTCACTAACTTAGTTATCGTCCTCGGAGTGATCCGACATTGGTAAAAAAATGAACATCTTTTTTCTTTCTTCCAACCCAATTGAGTGTGCTGAAATGCACAACGATAAACATTGCGTAAAAATGGTTCTTGAATATGCCCAGTTACTCTCTACCGCTCATCGAATTATTAATGGTGTCCCTGATAGGATTGTTTCTATTACGGGGCGGAAAAAAACTGTTTACCGTTTACCAGATAGTCGTGATGGTATATTGTATTCTGCTACTCATGCCAATCATCCTTCCGCAATTTGGGTAAGACAATCTCGGGATAATTATGCTTGGTTATGGAGCCTACTCCGAGCATTGTGCAAAGAATATACTTACCGTTATGGTAAAGTGCATAAAGTAGAACGTGAAGGTCTTTTGGAAGAACTCAGATTCGTGCCTTGCGGTATTCCAGAACATCCAAAATTTACTGAACCTACACCTGCAATGCCAGATGATGTTAAAATTAAAGGCGATTCTATTGCTAGTTATAGAAATTATTACCAAAAAAATAAAAAACATTTAGCAAATTGGTCAGGTAAAATTAATTCTAGACCTGTTCCGTATTGGTTTGTTTAAACTTACAATTATCAAAATGCCATCTGGTTGCTACGTTGATTGCGGAATTAATTCCGCAATGTATACAAGTTAACTTAATTCTGTTTTTAGAACCTTCAGAAATTTTTTGTCTGTGTTCTTTAGTTTTAGGTAAGTAAGATTTTTCTGTAAGTTTATTTTTATGTTCAATACTAAGTTTTTTACCAAACATTGGGTTTCTCGAACCTGTGAATCTAATACTTTTTAATAATCTTTCGTTGTCACCAACAACTCGGTTCATAGAATTTTTTGATATTTTTAATTTAGTTTCTTCTGTGTGTTTGTATAAACCCTTACAACCTTTATTCCATGGAATTTTACCTAAAAATCCTTCACCACCTAGTGTCATATTGTATCCATTGTTTAAAGAGTCATATTCTTTTATGAAAAAAGTTTCCATATTATTTAAACAATATTCACCATCTTTTGATTGGTATATAATTTGCCATGAGAAATTGTCCCATCCATATTTTTTTATTGATGAGTAGAATTTGGTTTTCAATTTTTTGAAGGAATTTTTGTGTTGCCTTTTGCGTCTTGGCCAATTTGAGTCAAATCCTATGTAAACTTTACCGTTTATTGTATTGACTGCTTTATAAATTGTATATATACTCATGCTGACATTCCTTCCGATGTTAGAGTGTATACGGTCTGATCACCGGTGATACACACTTATTTATGTTAAATTGAGGAGAAATAAATTGCCATCATATGATTTTATGAATAAAGAAACAAATTTGATTGAAGAACACCGTATGTCTTATATGGTGCTCGATGAATTCAAAGAGAATAATCCACATCTAGAGCGATATTTCTGTGCGAGAGACCTCCCGATTATGAGTGATGGTACTCGCATGAGTGTTCCGGGTATGGGTCAACCAGATATGGCATTTGAACGTGGAGTAATCCAGAGGATGAAAGAAACTATTCCTGGCAACACTATGTCTGGGCATAAGACCAAATTGCCGAGAGAGTGGTGATATGCCAAGCACACAAATAGCCGCACTCCTGGGCGGCGGCCGCAAAGTAACTCCAGCACAAACTGGAACAAAAACTCAACGGTCTTCTAATATACCTGCACTATTACGGAAGGATTTCTTTGTTCCTACCAAAACCACCAGTTAAAAGTCACAAAATATCTCCCAGGAAGGGTTCTATGGCTATCAATAAAAGAACAGCTTTACAAAAGCATGAAGATTCAGCAATGAATGATGAATCTGCTCATAAACATTATCCGGTGATGTCAAATTCATTGAAGATTAAATTAGATCACCTAAAAACATTTGAAGCATTAACAGATAATCAACAATTATTCTTTGATACATATAAGCGAGGTGATTATTTTATTGGGTTACTTGGTTCTCCTGGTGTAGGTAAGACTTTTCTGGGTTTGTATCGTGCGATTGAAGAGGTTCTAGATAAACAAAATTCATTTGAATCTGTAGTTGTTGTTCGTTCTGCTGTTCAAGTTCGGGACCAGGGGTTTGTTCCGGGTTCACTGGATGAAAAGATGGAAATTTATGAGCAACCATATAGAGAAATCAGTGATACTTTATTCGGCCGTAAAGATGCATGGGATAGACTAAAAGAACAGGGCTATGCTCGATTCATTTCTACTACTGCTATCCGTGGTATTTCTATTGACAATTCGATCATTCTAGTGGATGAATGCCAGAGTATGACTTTCCATGAACTCAGTTCTGTAATCTCTCGCGTTGGTCATAGGTCTAAGATTATCTTTATCGGTGACTTGAAACAGAATGATTTGATTAAAAGTCGTAATGATATTTCTGGGCTTTCGGAGTTTCTTAATGTTGCTCGGCATATGGATGAATTCTCTGAGATTACATTTACACCTGATGATATTGTTCGTTCATCTCTAGTAAAATCATGGATTATAGCATGTGATAAGATGGGTATTTAACTATGGCTTTCACATATTGCCCACCTAAAGAATTGCGAGATTTGAAATCGCAAACTTTTCCTGATGGGCGTAGATATTATACCTTAGGTGATGGTTCAAGATTGCCTTCGGTTACTACAGTTCTCGGGTTACAGAAAAAAGAAGCCATTATGAAATGGCGGCAGCGTGTAGGTGAAGTTGAAGCAAATCGGATATCAAAAAAAGCCACATCCCGTGGCACTAATGTGCATACGATTTGTGAACAGTATTTGAACAATAGTGATACCTATATGAAGGGTGTTATGCCCGATGCACTTGAATTCTTTATGTCAATCAAACCTTTCTTGAATAAGATTGATAACATACACTATCAAGAATGTGCATTATGGTCCAAAACGCTAGGTATGGCAGGCCGGGTTGACGTAATTGCAGAGTATGAAGGTGAGTTGTCAGTAATAGATTTTAAGACTTCAGCGCGACCTAAGGATAAAAAAGATATTACAGATTATTTTTGGCAAACTGCGGCCTATGGCTGCATGTACGAAGAGCTAATTGGTAAACCTATAAATAACCTTGTGATTATCATGGCAGTTGAAGATTCTGAGCCATTGATCTTCAAAGAAAATACTTCTGACCATATAGAAGGGTTAGTAAGTGCTATAGATTACTACAACAAGAACAAATAAGAGGTCGCTATGTTAAAATTTTCAGATTTTATTACACTCAATGAAGGTGTACATGATCCAGCAAAATTAAAAGCAATCTTTCTTGCTGGCGGACCTGGCTCAGGCAAGTCTTATGTCCAAGATAGAGTCAAAGGTGATCTAGGATTTAAAGTTGTAAATTCTGACACACATTTTGAACGAGGTATGAAACAACACGGTATTGATCCAAAAATGCCGGAACATGAAAAAAACAAACGGGATGAAATTCGGGCTCACGCCAAAGAAACTTCTGAAAAACAGATGAAGCATTACAAAAACGGCCGCTTAGGTATGATTATTGATGGTACAGGTAAAGATTTTCACAAAATCAAAGCACATTCAGAGCACCTTAGATCATTAGGATATGACACACACATGGTTTTTGTCAATACTTCATTAGATACTGCTAAGGCGAGGAATCGTGGTCGGCCTAGGTCACTCCCAGACCATGAAGTGGAACACTATTGGAACAAAGTGCAGAATAACATTGGTAAATTTCAAAACCATTTTGGTGACGATAAATTCAAAGTAGTAGACAACAATCATGCAAATGAGGACATCTTAAATAAAGTTCATAAACATGTCCGTAAAATTGCTACTAAGCCGGTTGAGAACCACATTGGTCAGGAATGGATTCAACAAGAAAAAGACAAGATAGCAGGTAGGAACGGAAACATCTGAGGCCTTGACAAGATGGTCCGATTGTGTTACAATGGTTACATGTAGAACAAAATATTCTTGGAAGATTTAGCACTATCGTACTACTTTTTAGCATAGATATTATCTTTCCGAATATGAAGGGATATAGAACATCTTTGTATGTTCTATTTTATTGTTGTATGAAGTAAAGAGAAATGAATTCCGGACGGCGGTTCGATTCCGCCCAGGTCCACCAAAAACATAGATAGACGGTATGTTGGCTTCAGATCGCAACTAGCGAACATATTTGAGACAGGCTCCTCTAACGAGCTTCTGTGTTTTTGATGGGCCTGACCAGGCTTTCGACGGGGTAAAAAGTAACTGAATGGACAACACGGTAGGCGATGACCGTTAATCAAGCAAAAAACGTAAATGCAAACGATAGCGCATGGGCGCAAGCATTAGCAGCCTAAACACTGCTTAGGGTTTCGGTGAGTTTCCTCGTAACAGAATAACTCACCACTTTATTAACTTTTTGGAGATTCTATGAAGAAGATTGCAATTGCTACCGCGTTCGTTATGGCTACTACTATGGCCAGCGCCGCTAATTATGTTTCACTTGAGGTCGATGGCGTCAAAGACACCAGTAATCGGGCTACCAGCACCGCACAATATTTCCGTGCAGGCACTAATGCTGCTGGGCTTAATTTGGATCTAGCTGTTCGCACTGCTGTTTATCGTAAGGGTGGCATGTTGAATTCTGTCGAAGGTACTGTTGGCAAGAGCCTGGGTCCAATCAATGTGTTTGGTGGTGTTGGATACGATAACGGTTTCAATGGCGCTAAGGGCACCAATTACCAATACGGATTGCTTGGTGCGAGTGCTGGTGTTCCAGTCGGACCTGTATATGCTTTTGGTGGTGTGAAGACCCGTGTAAATTGGGATTCTGCTAATCCTAAGCAAACTGTTGCTTTTGCTGGTGTTAGTTACCCTCTGACTAAAACATTGTCAGTTGATCTTGATGTGAGCCGAAGCTATCAAGACATTAAAGAGAAGGCGGCTGGTGTTGGCGTCCGTGTTAATTTCTAATCTAGGAAAATAAAAATGAAAACTTTTATCACAGCAGTTTTATCGATTGTTGCAGCGAGTACTTTTGCAGCAGAACCAGCTAAGGCTCCAGCCGCGGCGAGTGCTACCAGTGTTGTGAGCGCGCCGAAAGCCGGAGCATCGGCTTCAAGTGCAGCATCAAAGGCTAAGCCTGCAGTTAAGAAGCCAGCGGCCAGTGCGCCTGTTGCTAAGGCTTCCGGCACAGTTTAAAACTATGCGGGTTTCTAGTTGGTTTACCTAAAACCAACTCATTAACTTAGGATAAGATGTTAGCAAAAAAATTAATAGCGCCAGTATTGCTACTGGCGTCAATTTTCATTTCCACTTACATTTATTATATAATCCCAGAAGATGCTCCAGTACCCACAATTAGTGCTGAGGAACTACAAGAATACAACAAGCAACTCAATTGTTTGGCTGAAAATATATACTTTGAATCTGCATCAGAACCATTAGAAGGTAAGCGAGCAGTATCTCAGGTCGTGATGAATCGTATTAATGATCCGAGATATCCAAAAGATGTTTGTTCTGTAGTATACCAACGTCGAGGTAAAACATTTCAATTTAGTTGGGTTGGGCAAAAACGGAAACATATAAACGATGCAGATACTTGGGTTGAATGTATGAATATTGCAACCGAATCAATGGAGCAGATAGTAGTACATGAAGAGTTAGCAAAGACTAATGCTTTGTTTTATCATGCTGATTATGTCAGGCCCAGGTGGAAATTCAAAAAAGTTGCAAAGATAGGAAAACACATATTCTATACCGACAACAAGGCTTGACAGTAAATGTAAAGTGTGTTAAAATGCTCCGTGATCAATAAATAACAGGACAGAACACATGCCGACGAAAGATGAGATACAAGAGTTTAGTTTGAAAATTGAAGAACTTTCCGATATTAATGAAGTTCATTGCATAGAATCGATTGTTCAGTATTGTGAAGAATCTGGTATAGAATTAGATGTTGCTGCAACACTCATTTCCGCACACCTAAAAAACAGAATCAGAGAAGAAGCTCAATCTATTAATTTGATCAAGAAAAATTCAAAATTGCCCATATGAAAGAAACCACTGGTTTTGAAGCGTTCTGTCTTTACCATGCACTAAAACTACACTTCACTTCCAGTTCTTATGATATTTTCCGTTATAATGGAAAAACAAATGTATCACAAGATACGTTTATGAAACGCAAGGACAAATACTCATTCTATCGCCTTGCTCGCAAATATGATATTGAGGAATTAAGAAATTTCTTAGTTGCAAATTTCATATACGGCACCAGCACCTGGGTTGGTGAAATGACTGGCCCGGATGGTGAGGGTACTTACAGGCAATGGCAAAAAACGAACCAGAGCTTGACATATGTCTTTGAACGTGATATACTGAAGGTTCTGGATACGATTGAGTCTCCTGATGACATGTTGAAGGTTACACCAGGGCAACTTCCTAAATTACTACTTGAGGCTGTGTCTGGCGCTGTAACAATTGAAACAGTAGTCATATTAAATTCTTTATTGGGATTCTTTCCCATGTGGGATAAAAAAATAGATGACGATTTTCTTTGGCCTAATTTTAGGTTGAAGTGTGAGAAGTATACACCTTTCGTACCTTTCGACAAGGTAAAATTCAAGAATATTCTACGGGAGCAAATAGAAGAACATGCATAAATTTACAAAAATTTACCTTGACATGGATGGCGTGATTGCTGATTTTGTTAAGCGGTTCAGGGAACTATATCGTATTTCACCCGATCAGGCCGAAGATAAAAATAAGTTTGGTAAATACTTCGACCATTTCATTGATACTCGACAGTTTGCAACACTAGATATGATGCCAGACGCCAAGGAGCTCCTGTCGTACCTTAATAATACAGAGGTGCCGGTAGAGATTCTTTCTTCTACAGGGAATCAAGAAAACTACAACGAAATTGCATATCAAAAAGAACAATGGTTAGGTAAACACAATATCAATTATTTCCGCAACTTTGTACCAGGTAAAGCCCTGAAGTGCAAATTTGCAGATGCCAATTCCATCATTATCGATGACACAAGATCCGTCATTGATGATTGGAAAAAAGTTGGTGGGACGCCGATACATCACACAGATGCATTGACAACCATCGGCAGTTTAGACGCCCTATTGCGTGGATAAATAGGGCACAAAGAAAACTATTGACACAGAAGAAATCCTGTGTTACAATAGGGCTTCGTTATGAACCACTGTGGATAATCCGTTAATACTTCAATACTCCGTTATATAAGGAAATACAATGTCATCATTTGCAAATCTCAAGCGTTCTTCTGGTAATCTCGATAAGCTGTCAAAGGCCATCGAGGCACTTAATTCTGCACCAGCAAGCGCCGATAAGTCCGATAACTTCTGGAAGCCAGAGGTTGATAAAGCCGGCAATGGTCAAGCGACCATTCGATTCTTGCCCGCACCAGCAGTAGATGGTGATGATGGGCTGCCTTGGGTTAAACTGTTCTCCCACGGTTTCCAAGGACCTGGCGGCTGGCTGATTGATAATTGCCTGACCACAAAGATGCAACAATGCCCAGTGTGTGAACACAACACCAAGTTGTGGAACTCAGGCGTAGAAGCGAACAAAGAAGTTGTTCGTAAGCAAAAGCGTAAGCTAAACTATATTGTCAACGTTTATATCGTTTCAGATTCTAAGCATCCAGAAAATGAGGGCAAGGTTAAGCTGTATAAGTTTGGTAAGAAAATCTTCGATAAGATCACTGAAGCCATGAATCCCCAATTCGAGGACGAAAAGGCCATTAACCCATTCGATTTGTGGGCAGGTGCTAACTTCAAGTTGAAGATCCGTAAAGTCGAGGGTTATCAGAATTATGACCGTTCTGAATTTGAATCTCCTTCTCCGTTGTCAGATGATGATGACAACATGGAAAAGATTTGGAAGACTGAATATTCACTCAAGGATATGACTGATGAGAAAGAATTCAAGACATATGATCTTCTGAAGGCTCGCCTTGATAAGGTCCTCGGTATGAACGGTGATGTACCGATTCCGCGTACTACAGTAGAAACACTCAAGGAAAATGCAAGGCTTGCTCCAAAGAAGCCTGTGATTCAAGATGGAGCTTCTTCTGAAGATGAGGATTTAGATTATTTTGCAAAGTTGGCTGAAGACTGATTGACCGGACCCCACTTAGAGTGGGGTTTTTTATACCATCCAAGTATTCTTCTTCAAAATATTCTGGAGTGTATTGTCATCAGTGCGGACAAGTATCGAACTGTCCATAGATAATGCAGCACCTGGACCTCCGCCACCAATACTTGATGTTTTTGAGTTATCAATTGTTATGATTTTAGGTGCAGACGATTCATCTAATTTCATAGCATTGTTTTTATTCACTTGATTCTGCATATTTTGTGTTGCTGGGCTAGGTTCAGCCGGCACTGTAGATGCAGTTGGTGTTGTTGGAGTTACTGCCGCGGCCGTTTTTCTAGAGCCATCATCATTATAATCTTCACTATATTCTTTCATCCAGGCTGCAGTTTTCTGTGTGCCTGCACTACCGGCATTCATTTTCGGTTTAGGTGGAACTCTATCGTTTTCTGGATTATATGCAGGAACAGTATAAGTTTTAGTATCTTCCGCGACAGCCTTAACTTGTGCTGCACCGCCGGCTGCCAATACAGCTTTATCTTTTTCCGCACCTGCTGGCATAGCTTGTATATCTCTTGCTTGTTGTTGGCCAGTTTTGATAGTCTGTTCTAATTTTTGGCGCCCACCAGATTTCTGAATTTGGTCGGGTGATCCACCTTCTAGAACGGCTTGTGCTTGGTCGGGTGTCAAAACTGTCCCATCGGGAGTTTTGGAATTTATAAATTCCAAAAACTTAGTTCCTCCAATTATACCGAGGGCTAGCAAGCCAATTGGGCTAGCCAACAGTTTAGCGACATTGGTTAAAATGCTAAAGATATTCAATTTTTTTAGAATTTTGAAGAAATCTATAGTCTCCATAATGTCTTTCACACTACCTATAATTTTTTCAATCATTGCAGTCAAACCATCAAATAACCCACCTTTAGCCTTTTCTGGAGCCACAATTGATGCAACCGTTACTTTAGAAGATCCTGTCAAAGCTGTTATTAAATCTTTATGCCACTGTTCACGTTGATTCTGTTTATCAATTGAAAATTTCTTTTGGATTTCTTCATGTTGGCGTTTGACTAATATATCAGCCTTGATTAGATTATAAATCCTGGACATTACATCAGCAAGCCCATCACCCTTTTTCATTTTTTTAGTATCACCTTCTGAGACCTTTGTAATCATAGGATTCATTTTAGCTGAAGGCTCTAATACATTGCTTCTTCTATACGGAGCACCAGTGAAATGGGCCATATCTTCTGTACTTCTACCAGTCATCTTACCCATTGCATATGCACCTAGGCGACCACCAAAAGCTTTTGCGATATTCATTGGATCAAACTTTTCTTTGATACCAATCAACTTTGCTTTTGTTTTATCTGAGATGGCACTCCGGATCGATTTACCGACACCGCGCCCAGATACTATTCTGTCCATCATCAAACTACCTAAGCCTTGACTTCTTAGGTTACTTGCTCGTTGATAAGACATTTTATTATTTGCCATTTTAGTTACCTAATATTCCTGGTTTTTCTGACGGTGTTGGTGTGCTTAGTACTTGCGGTGTAGATTTTCCACCAACAATATTGTTGGTTGTTGAGTTATTTGATATAATTGTTGTTTGCCCACTCTTGTTTTTCAAGTCTTTGTTTTCTGTGGAATCTTGTGATAATTTAGTACCAGTGGATACTGGAACATCAGTCCGAGATGCTCCAGCATTGCCAGCATTACGTACCATGGAAACAACTTCAGATGCTCGTTTTCCAACTTGTTCATACCACTTACTATCTTCCAGTTCCAAGGCAGTTGTCTCAAAATCACCCCTCGCAGCGGCCGCAGCTGCTTTTTTGAATATTGTCCACCATTCACCCATATTGAAACTTAGATTAATGAAACCGCTCTGGCCAACTTCGTTTGCCTTATCGAAACCAGGACCTCTTTTTGCTATGGCCAAATGTTTCTTAAAATCTTCTTCGAATAATGAGTTAACTTTGTCGGGACTTAATGCTGGTGTTGTATTGTTCTTTTTATTGCCAGGTGCTCCATTATTTTTCCAAGAATCATATATATCGGGTAACGTTTTGCCGTCGCCGATGAGATGGCCAACACCAATTGTCCATAACCCCTTACTATCTTTATACGGATAAGGTATAGAACCTTCGTGTCTCATAACATCCGCTTTAGCTTGACTGAATTCGCCGGTTGCAACAGCCGCAATACCAACAACCTTTGCTGCTGTCGGTAAAGTCTTTGTCACCGCAGGAGCTTTTGTGGCTGTTGGTGGTTTAACTGGAGCAGCCGCTGGAGCAGGTGCAGGTGGTTTAACAGGTGCTGGTGCCGGTGCTGGAGCAGGTGGTTTAACAGGTGCTGGTGCCGGTGCTGGAGCAGGTGG
>Ga0114962_10000503_pt1 | contig 34839 bp, 35 predicted proteins | sample C_130820_MF_Meta_FD_87017 | JGI IMG/M metagenome (GOLD analysis project Ga0114962, IMG submission 87017) | Freshwater microbial communities from Lake Croche, Canada to study carbon cycling - C_130820_MF_MetaG | ecosystem: Environmental > Aquatic > Freshwater > Lake | place: Lake Croche, Canada...
CTCCGCATTACTATGGTGAATAGTAATTTTATTATTCAATAAATCAAAGGTGGCATCAGAGTTATGTAAAAAGTAATTTGCGAAATATTCTTTTATGATAAAAGCCTTGTACCCGGCACAGACAATAAATTCGTTGATCCCTTGAGCTGAATAAATCTTCATAAGGTGCCAGAGCATAGGCTTGCCACCTATATCAATCATCGGCTTGGGCCGAAGATGAGTTTCTTCACTCAAACGCGTTCCTAACCCACCCGCAAGTATGACAGCTTTCATATGGTTTATTTAGTATTTGGAGTAGTTGTGTAATGGCTAATATAAAAATAGAGTCCAGTCGATATGGCTGAAATAATAAGAGTGGAAATCAGCCCAAAATATCTACCAGTAAAATAACGAGTACCCGCATGGGCAATAAATAGCAGTGAGGCGGCGATTGAAATTGCCCCAACCGTTTTGGAACCTAAGTGCTTTCCTGACCGTTTTTTAACAATGATCGACATAATGATTAAATAAATAATTTGGCCAGCAATCGTCGCAATAGCGGTGCCAATTAAACCAAAGAAAGGTATTAGAAAAAAAGTCATTACGACGAGTAAGATGTTGTGAGCACAATCTAATATGATAATGGTTTGAGATGAGCCTCGTGCTAGCAGCCAATAACTAAGCGGCCAACTAACCAATCTTAGAAAAATTGCCCATGTTAACCAACTTAACATAGGAATAGATTCATCAAATTGGCTGGAGTAAAGGAGATGAATGGTGTCTTTACCCATGGTCAACATTCCCGCAAGCAAAGGCAGAGCTAAAATGAGAGCCGCTAAAATCTGGTGTTCGGAAAGCTCACGTGCCTTATTCTCATCTTCCGCTGCTGCCACACGCGGAAAAAAATCGGTGCCCATCGCAGAAAAGATAAAGCCGGGGAGCGCTCCGGAAATAGCCCAAGCCGCCTGATAGAATCCCGCTGCTGCAATACCCATGCCATCTACCAATAAACAGCGAATGGCATAAGCTGACAGTTGGTAGGTAAGCCCAGTGACCATAATTGCCATACCCAGTTTCCGTAATTGCGCTAAATCTGCTGGATCAACTGGCACCGGCTCGGGTTGATAGACTTTAGAAAATTTCCACGAGGCCAGTAAGGGTATAACCGCTGTGATAAATAAAGCTGAGGCGATGCCGATTGTTTTAAAAAAATAAATGAGCGGCAATCCTAGTACTAAACTTATAAAAGCAGTGATTATCTGAATTCTGGCTAAAGTTTTAGTTTGTCCATTTGCCTGCAAGACGGCGGTGAATATAGTGGTGAGAATGAGACAAGGAACGCCCAGTCCGGTAATAAAAATTTCTAAAGAATAATCAAGGTTTCCGAAGGTTAATTGGGCAACGGGGATAAATAAAACAATGGATAAAATTAATCCAATCCAGCTTAATTGAATTCCAAATTTTTTGGCGGCGGCGAACTTAGCCGCTTTATATTCTTCACTAGCTGCTGCGATTGATCGAATACCTGAAGTACCTAAGCCCCAACCCGCTAATGCAAATATATTCCCGCTATAACCTGTTAATAGACCATTAATACCAATACCCGCCGGACCCAGTAAAACCGCAATCAGTTTTGAACGAATAAAAGCAAAAACTAGAGTTACAGCCTGAGCGCCGCCCATAAGAATACTAGAATTTAAGATACGCTTGAAAGTCATATTAAGCTGAGCAGAAATTTATTTTTTGTTTATTAACTCACAGTATGACGCAAAAAAATGGCGACGGTAACTAGCCCAAGTAAAATTTTCTGCTTTTTTACGTGCGGCTTGGCCAACTTGAAATAGCTCATGCCTATTTCTGTGACCCCAATCTAATATTTCATAAATAGAGTCTACACTTCCCGGCTGAACCACAAAGCCGTCTTGACGATGAGATATTATATCCAACCCCCCCGTACTTGTCGTACAAAGAACGGGCACTCCACAGGCCATAGATTCAAGAATAACTAATCCGAACCCTTCCGCAATTGAGGGTAGTGCCATAATATCACATTGTTTAATATCTTCAGCCAATTGTTTGTCGTTTAGACCTTGGCGCACCTCTACCTCCACGGACTCAAAACCCTTGATGAGTTCTTTGTTAATGGCTGCGCGCGTATAAATAATCAGTTTGATTGAGCCCTTCGAAAATTTAGCCAAAGCCCCGAGCAAGTAACGTGCTCCTTTACGTTGGGAAAGTGCTCCGATGAATCCAACCGTAAATATCTTGGCGAGAGGAAAAGAAGTTCGCGGTGAAAATAATTCGATATCGACACCGTAATTAACTACAGCGGTGGGCGCCGAAGAGCCGACTTTATTTAAGCTTAATTTCGTGAAGGAACTTGCACAGATGATTCCATCGGCCTGGGTGAATGAGTCGTTATTATCATCATACAAGGGAGACATTTCGGTCTCTTCCATGATCGAACTACGGGCTTCGGGGCACTTTTCTATTTCAGCGGTAAAAAGTTCACGTAGAAATTTTCCGTGGGGATGTACCTGAAATAGTATCTTTTTTAATCCGGTATTTTCCATCAATTTGAAGCCAGCGCTGGCATAATAACTATAAGCGACGAGTGGCACTTGGCGCTCTATGGCTAATTTTGCTGCGAGTATACTGAGATTTCGATCACTGGCGTGTAGATGGGGACAGTTTTTACGTGGTTTAAAACGGGCGGCCATCACATGATAAAGGGAGATTAATGATGTGGTTACTTTAGGTGATGGGATATCACGGTGATGACGATGAGAGGCAAATCGATGAAAGTAATTACCTAAAAGATTTGTCTGGGCCCAGAATTTTGAAAAGTAAGCCTCGGTAACCAAAGCTTCTAATGCTTGGTTTTCTTGTAACGCTAATGCGGATTCATACCGATCGCGTGGACCAGCAAAAACAATAACGGCAGGAGACGACATTTTAATTACTAAAATTCACTGGGTTTATCCCTTAAAATAAATTCTTAATGGTATTAATTACTTTTTGCCGATCATTATCGGTTAAGCCTGAGCCCGAGGGAATGCACAATCCTTCTAGAAATATTTTGTCACTAACTCCCCTGCCATGATACTCCGCTGAACTAAAAACGGGCTGCAAATGCAAGGGTTTCCAAACAGGCCGGGATTCAATATTTAATTTTTCAAGAGCAACTCGGATATCTTCTGCCGATAGTTTTGATTTCAGCGGGTTAATAGTTAAACAACTTAACCAGTGAGTAGATTTACCCCAAGGCGCTTCAGGTTGCATTGTAAAACCTGGTAAACCTTCGAAAGCTTTTTGGTAGGCTTCAAAATGGGCTCTCCGGCGGGCCACCTTCTTACCTAACTCGATTAATTGACCACGGCCGATACCGGCACAAATATTACTCATACGATAGTTATAACCAATCGTCGTGTGTTGATAATGCGGCGCAGGATCGCGGGCTTGGGTGGATAAAAATCGCGCTGTCGTCGCGAGTTTTTCGTCATTGGTCACCAACATTCCTCCACCGGAAGTCGTAATGATCTTATTTCCATTAAACGAATGAATACCTGCCCAGCCCATGGAACCTGGTACACCACTATTATAAGTAGCTCCAAGGGCCTCCGCGGCGTCTTCAATGAGTTTAATGCCATACTTATCACAGCATTCCTTAATGGGCTGAGTGTCGGCGGATTGACCGTATAAATGGACCAAAACTAAAGCCTTGGGAGTTTTACCAGCGCGAACCTTTTTCTCGATAACCTCAATCGCCAGAGAAGGATCCATATTCCAACTCTGTTCATCGGAATCGATAAATACAGGATGGGCTCCTAGGTAGGTAATCGGGGCAGCGGAAGCGATAAAAGTTAAAGATGAGCAAAGGACCTCGTCGCCAGTCGTTACCCCCGCTAGACGCAGTGCTAAATGTAAGGCGGCAGTGCCCGAGGATAAGGCGACGGCATACTTTGTTCCAACGACTTGAGAAAATTCTTTTTCAAACGCGTCGAGATGAGGACCCACTGGAGCAACCCAATTAGTGGCGAAAGCCTCATTCACATAGGCTTGTTCAGCTTTACCGATATCAGGTGCAGATAAATAAATTCGTGACATAGATTATTTCCAGGCTTGGTTTTGAAAAATTCCAATTTCTTCTAAAGTATTAAAAATTTTCTCGTTCGCGGGATCAGCGAGTAAATTCTTTATGGGCTGAAAAGTGGAGACTCGGATAAACATTTGTTCGTTCTTTTGATTAAGGCCAAATTCTTTGAAGTCTTTGATGAGCAAGGGAAGTCTTTCGATGCGACCCTTTAAACCTGCCCGCCAACCTTGTTCTTGATCCGCATAACGAGTAGGCTGCCCATTCACCAAGTGCCAAAATAATACATTTTGTCGTGCACCCTGCGGGGTAATGTACTGGCCGTATTCATAAGGTTGCAGGGCACGAGTGCCCACAGTGCCAGCGATGGCATAATCGCGGTCCGTGCGCGTGCAGCCATTATTTACCCAACAGGAGTCGGGATTGTGCGTACCTACATCAGCCACCGATACGGTCGAGGGCTCCCAATAGGCCACATAGATCAGAAACTGCGATTTATTCTTGGTGTATAAATACTGCACCGACTGACTATAATTTAAAATACCCTGCACATTAGCTTTGGCCGCATTCGAATCGCCCAGCGGAATGGCTTCGCGTTTCCAGCCATCAAAACCATCGGGTGGTAAAACTTTTTCCAAGCTTCCCGTGAAACGACGAGAGCGGGGGGTTAAAAATTCCGTATAAATGACTAAACTAAAAATACTTAATAATAAAAAGCCGCCAAAATATAAGATAAATTTCTTCATAAGTAGTTTATAAAATACGGGCTGGGTTTCCAACCATCGTAACGCCTTCGGGTACATTTGAAATCACTACCGCACCTGCACCGAGGATGGAACGCGAACCCACTTTGATACTGGGAATAATGGAGACTCGGCTTCCAAGTAAAACCTCATTTCCAATAGTTACCTTACCCGTGACATCGCATTGTGCGCACAAAGTTGTCCAATCTCCTATGACGGCATCATGTCCAATAGTTGAATTAGGGCCAATCATAACAAAGTCTCCAATACTTATATCGGTAGAAATACTAACCCCTGGACAAATAAAAACTCCGTGGCCCATTTTAATTCGGCTGCCGACTGTAGCGGTTGCATGAATAAAATTCATAAACTCAGCACCCGCTGATAAAAAACTTTTTAAAATTTTTGTTTTCATTACAGGAAAACCCAGCCCGCAGACGTAAACATTTTTTGTGCTAACCGTATGTCCTTGAATGGCCGACACGGGTGCAAAATCCCCGAAATTTTGGAGTGCGGTGAGGTTGTCATCTAAGAAGCCCGCGATTTGCCATTCCTTTTGGTAATGAGGATGACTTTGTAACCAAGTGTACACTTCACGGCCAAAACCACCCGCTCCAATAATATATAAATTCTTCATAAGGTTGGAATTAAATTTAGGAGATCCCCGACGGTTCGACATTGGCGGATTTGTTGGCCGGATAATATAATTTTATAGTTAGCCTCAATATGCGAAATCACCAGTAATATAGATAAAGAGTCCCAGCGAGGAAGGCTTTCCAATGGAGTCTCGAGGGTCGCGCCCGAAAAACAATCAACATCACTTTGCAGGGCAATTAAAAGGGCGACTTGGTTCATGGGGTTTGTGGGTAGGGTTGAATGGGGCAAAGTGTAATCGGACCAATCTCACCGGCAAAAGCTGCCCAAGAAAGTCCAACGCCGAAACCACAACCCACCACTTTGACTGCTTTTTGTGCCAACGCCTCACCCATGGAATCGATAAGCACACAGGGAATTGAGGCTGAGCTTTGATTGCCAAATTTTGCAAATACAGCGTTAGGAACTTGGTGGGGATTAAAACCTGTTTTCTGACCAATTAAATGAACGATGTACTTATTGGCTTGGTGGAGAACTAATGCGTCAACCTCACTTACTTTGTAATTTGCATACGACATCACAGCTTGAATAGCCTGTGGCACATCTCTTAAAGTAAAATTAAACACATCTGCTCCATTCATCTGTAAATTTTCCTGGGTCGTGACGTTGCCGAATTTGTCCTTAAGTTCTTCTTTAGATTTACTCGTAAGGGGTTCGCGCGAGCCACCTGCCGGAACTTTAATTGCTGAGCTCATACTGCCGTCAGTACCAAACATAAAATACATCATATCTTCTGCCCCGCTTCGCTCAATTAAAGTAGCCGAACCAGCATCACCAAAAAGGGGGTTAATCGATTGATCTAATTTATGGGTTGTTCGACTAAGCGTATCACCCGCACAAAGTAAAACTCTGCCTAAACCACCATGTGCACAGAGTAGTGCAGCTTGATGCAATCCATATACCCAACCCGAACAGCCTATGGATATATCATAGGCCATCGAATCTTGACTTAGCCCCAAACGACCATGCAAGAGCGACGCGTTATTGGGCTGCGAATAGTCAGGCGTCTGGGTCACAAAAATAATTGCGTCGACTGAACTTACATCTAAATCAAGCTGCCTAAGGAGGCGGCGGCCAGCATCTTCACATAAATCTAAGGCCGTGATATTATTCAGCGCCGTTTTCCTGATATTTAGGCCGATGGTTTGAGATATTCGTTCTAACTTAATCTGAGGAATGCCTTGGGCCAATCCATCTTCAATGTAGGATCTTGTTACGGAGCCTGTGGATAGAGCGATTGCGCGTATCTTAAAGTTTTTTAGAGCAGTTTTCATTTAAGGCCGAATTCCCTAAGAGCCTTAACAGGCGGTTCATCGGTGGATTTTAGAGTAGAACCCATTGCTTTATGTAAGAAAAATACCGCGATAAATGGAATCTGGTGGGCTATCCCGAAAATGACGATTGAGGAAGCGCCATCACGATAAAATTGGATAAGCGTCGTAAAGAACAGGATATAAGCAACAACTTCTAAACGTTTAAAAGGCCCAATGACAGAACGTAAGCACCAACTTGTAAGAAAGTAGCCGAAAAAAGCGGCTATGAAAAAGACCCCAAGATATCGGAAATTATAGTAGGCCTCCCCAATATAAGTTATGATTCTACCCTCTCTGTCGTATTGACGGGTGGGGGTTGAAACTTCTGCGATATGGTCCGCCTGCCCCGGCTTATCAGGCCAAATATCTCTTGGTATTGGTAAAAGTAAAATGGCCGCGTAATTACTCCCGTACCCCACTTTCTGCGCCGTATCTGTCATTGATATAAATCCGCAATACTGATCTAAGAATTGTTCAGAACTTTGTTCATCACTAGCGACCGATGGTTTAAAGGACTCTGAAAACTGGAGCCACATTTCACTATAGTCCTGATTCTGAAATGCTCGTCCGATATATTTTAGTCTTCCAAAAATAATAAATACAAAGAGTAGCGGCAGTATCGTTCCTAGTCCTAGCCATCGCCGACGATTTTTTAGGAGGTAAACCACAGTAAAGAAAATAATAGGTAAAATCAACATGGTGCGGTGGTAACCCTGCAATGCCACCAGCGATAGATATAGAAACACACTTATATTGGTCCACCAGCGCCAGCCATAGGTAAACACCAAAATATAAAGGCAAGAAATCGGCCACAGGGCTAGTACTTGATAGTAATTCGACTGAGAAAAAAAAGCGGTGGTCATACCTGTTTTAGCTTGGAGTAACACAAATATCCCAGGTGGGAGACAAACTAAACAGACTAAAAGTATAATTGTTTTATTGATATTCGTCTTACCGATAGGTCGAGATATATTCGTAAAGTAAATTTTTTGGGCTATATAACTACCCAGGGCAAAGGCAATTATCGCTAGATCTGCAATTAATAAGCCTTTTATGATTTCATCACTTTTAATAACATCGGCGGCGGGATTTTCTTCATACATCGGCGATGCCCCATTCCATAATTGATAAGCCCGAAAGGTAAAACTGTAGACATGGAAAAAAATATACATCGAGAACGGATGCCAAAAAGTGAAAGTCCTCCAAATGAGGCCGATGCAGAATAAAACGCAGGTTACATCTATAAAAAAATACGGTAAAAGGTCTTTCATTTTAGATAATTAATTAGTTCGAGATTTTTTAAGTCTATCTCCCATAATACTCGTAACAAAATTTATTGATACGGGCACCTTGTAGGCTGGCAAACGCGTTCTACAAAATTGGCGGATGGATGTTCGTAAAGATTCGTGATTTTGATCGGAGCTACCAACAACTTCCGCAGCTACTACCTGACCCAATAATGCATTCGGCACTCCAAAAGCGCGACAGTCTATTACTCCAGCAACATCCAATATAACAGATTCAACCTCGATGGGCATTAATTTATTGCCGCCCACATTAATGGCATCACCCATCCTACCTAAAATACGAATATTTCCCGTGGAATCTACTTCTACTCTATCGCCGGTTCTGAACCATCCATCTTCAGTGAAATTCTGGTTTTGTGTATTTAGATAGCCTTTAATTTGGGTGGTGGATTTGAGCCAAAGCTCATCATTAATAATTTTCCATTGTAGTTCGGGATCGCTAAATCTGAAAAAATTGGAGCCAGATCCAACACTTTCGGTACGTAAAATTCCTGTTTCCGTTGTCCCAAACGTCTGCTTTAGGCGTTTACCCGGAAAGGTTAGACGTATTCTTTCGAGGAGCGTCTCGGGCATGGGTTCCGTACCATAGGTTATTAAATGTAACGATTTAATTTTTTCAGAAGTAACTAAACCTGATAAAGCTAAGAGATTTAAAAATGATGGGGAGGCTGGCAAAATTGTGACTTTATAGCGCTCAATGGCTTCAATGATTTTTGCGGGAGATTTGTCTTCAGGGATAACCATTAAACCGCCTGAGCTTAAGGTTTCAAGAAGGGTGTTAATTCCACCAATATGATCAAAGGCCAAAACAACTAAAATAGATAAGCGGTGGGGTCTTTTAGCCTTATGTACATTTAATAAATCAGAAAAATTCTGAACTATTAGTTTAGCTGGCCCCGATGTCCCGCTGGAAAACAAAACAACGCCACTTTGCTTTTTAGCTATTAATTCCAAGACGAAAGAGTGATGGTGTACGACGATACTTTGGTTTTTAATATTCCACGTTCGGCTATTCGCAAAAATTAAATAGGTCGCACCCGCCAATGACAATTTTCGGGAACTTTCTTCGTCCCCCTCTAATAATGGAACAATGAGGTGCCCGGCATCCTCTAAGACCATCATCCAAACGACGGTGGCAGCACTATAGTTGCCGATTAAACCAAAGACAGTGGCGACGTTTAAATCTAATTTTTCTAAGTCAGCTACTGCCTCATCCCAAAGAGTTACTAAATCAGAATAAGCGATATCACCTCCCCGACCTGCTAAGGCAGGTTGATTAGAAAAACTTTTCCAGCGGATTTTAATCCAAGAATTCATCTAATATCGCCGAGATACTCCACGGAACCTGAAATTATTTCCGAATTATTTATTTTCTCTAAAATAAAGTCTATTGCTTCATCGAGTGTAGTACCACTAGGACGACCAATTTGGTCGTTAATCTTTTGGATCTTATCGCGACTGATTGCCCGTGTCAGATCTGTATCCATGGGTCCAAAGCCCAAAGCGATTACCTTGACGCCTTGAGCGCTAATCTCTCTGGCTGTCACCCTTGTTAATGCTTCAACCGCAGCTTTACTGGCCACGTAGGCGGCTTCACCTTCAAGATTTAATGGTACCGCCACTGTTGTTATATTAATAATCAAACCATAGCGCTGTCTTGCCATTATTTTTCCAAATAATTGAGTCGTATTAAAACTACTGAGATAATTAAGTCTCATGATTGACTCTGCAGTTTTAAGCGGTGTAAGTAAAAACGCATTCATCGAAGCAGCTCCTGCATTATTTACCAAAACCTCAATGGGTTTTCCGGCTTCCTTGATTGAATTAACTACGTGCTGGACTGCTGGTTCATCGGTAATATCCACCAAGTATTCTTGAAAATTGGGGTGATTTATTCGGGGTGAACTCCTAGAGAAGCCATACACATACCATCCTAAAGATAATAATCTTTCGGTTAGGGCGCGACCTAAACCCCGCGATGCTCCTGTGATGACAGCGGTAGGCATATTATGATTTTCTGTCGTTGATGACTAACATTATATAATCTGCCAAATGATGAACGGATCGGAAGGGGGATGTGAGTCGACTCATGGCTTTTTCATCAACTAAGGTAACGGAGATATTGTACTGCTGACGGATATCTTCTTCCAGATCGGAGATGAGTGTGACCAATCCCATACTATCTAAACTTGAACTTTCGCCAAAGAGTTTTGTCGCTTCCGTCGCCTTACATAATTCGGGCTTCGCCAATTCAGCACCCAATATTTGAATGCGTTTTAGAATGAGTGCAATGGATTCAGGTCTGGTCATAAGTTATTGTCGATAAATTCACAAAACTGCGTGGTGAGTATCTCCCGAGAAAATGAATTTTCTGCGAGAATTCTACCAGCTTGTCCCATTTTTTTGCATCGCTCGGGCTGACTGGCTAAATCAAGAAGTTTTTCCACCAAGGCCACAGGGTTTCCTGGTGCAATCGCGACACCACACTGATTTTTCTCTATAATTTCTGCGAGCCAGCCGGGGTAATTATTAATCACGGGGATACCCGCTGATATGTAATCAAAGAATTTATTAGGAGAGGTTCCGTAGTAAAATGCAGGTATATTATCTAGGAACATGAGACCACAATCTAGTTGGGCGGTGATTTGGGCAAGGGCTACTTTGGAAATGGGAGGATGAAAAATAATACTGTCTAGTTGTTCTTGTGCCGCAATTTTCTGGAGGCGTGCTTTCTCCGCACCATCACCAATCAAAAGAAATTTTATATGGATAATCTTCCGCTTTTTAATTTCGCGACTTGCTTCAATAATAGCATCGAGTCCATTAGCCTTACCATGAGCTCCAGTGAAACCAGCCACGAAGTCCCCCGGAGAGATACCGCTAATTTTTATTATGGTTTTAGGTTGCGGCTTAAAAATCCCTAGATCGCAACCATTGGGAATCAGCACAACGGGATGGTTTTTCGGAGAACGTTTCTTAATTCCTTCGATAATTCCTGGGGATAGCCCAACACAGGCCACCGATGAACGGTAGGCCCATCCCTCGATTATCCACATTCCGCCCAAGAGGACGGGATTTTTCATCCCCATGGCACGGGGGAGTTCTGGCCACAAATCCCTAACCTCAAAAATAAATTTTTTCTGCTTTAAGCAACTTGCAAAAATACCCGGCAACGCTGCAGTCAAGGGAGTTGATGTGGCAAATACTAGGTCGTATTCAAAATCGAGGGCGATTTTAATACTTTTAAGCGCATATTTAAAAAATGTGATTAGTCTTCGGCTGACACCATCGTGGTTTGAATATTTTAAAGGCAAAGCAATCACATCAATTCCATCAACCGTCCCCCGAGACCAGCCAGAGTTGCGGTCATAGGGTAGATTCAGTGCACCCCGATCCATTTGACCACATACCATGGTTACTTGATGCCCGCGTTTAATGAGAGCCTGAGCAAACTCATAAGAACGCGTGCCACCGGACCCTTTCGGAGTCGTGAAATGTTGGTGAAAATAAAGTATCTTCATTTTTACTAACTCAAACTGTCTTCAAGAATTTGTCTGATTTTTTCGGATGTTTGCCCATCCCCATAAGGATTTTTTAAACTCGAACGGCGTTGATATTCACCAGGATTATTTAAAAGCAAATCGGCTTCCCGAAGAATAGTTTCGGGATTTGTACCCACCAAACGACAGGTACCCGCATCCACACCCTCGGGACGCTCTGTCGTATCCCGCATCACTAATACAGGCTTACCTAGAGAGGGGGCTTCTTCTTGGACTCCACCTGAGTCACTTAATAAAAATGTACATCGATTCATCAACCAAACAAATTCCTCGTAAGCCGCTGGAGCGACCAGTGCGACGCGCGGGTTGGATCCTAAAATTCGGTTCACCGGAGCTTGTACCTGAGGATTTAAATGAACGGGATACAATACTCCCACCTCTGGGTGTAACTGTGTAATACGATTAATCGCCTCACAAATACGCTCAAAACCGCCGCCGAAAGATTCACGACGATGACCAGTCACCAGTATCCATGGTTTTTTTGCTGTCTCGGATAAAAATTCCTGAGCAAACGCCCCAGGGATACCCACCCTCTCCGCCACAATTTTTGCGGAGACTCCGTTTATACTTTGGTTTTTTCTAACATAAAACAAGGCATCTACAACCGAGTTGCCCGTAACATAACATGTATTAGCGTCGATACCCTCTTTAATTAAATTAGCCTTGGATGTTTCTGTAGGACAGAAATTCCAGCGCGCTAATGGCGTAGTGAGTCGGCGATTCATTTCCTCGGGAAAAGGTGAGTCCATATTACCCGTCCGTAAACCTGCCTCAACATGGCCAATGGGTATACGATTATAAAAAGCTGAAATCGCTGAAGATAAAACCGTGGTGGTATCACCCTGAACCAAGACTGCCGCTGGCTTGTGTTCGGCAAACCAGGCAGAGGTTGCAGTAATCACTCGGCTGGTCAGTTCGGGTAGGGTTTGTCCGGGTTGCATCAAATTTAAATCAAACTCAGGCTTTATACCAAAACTCTTAGTGTCTGATCTAACATTTGTCTATGCTGACCCGTTGATATCACCACTGGGAGGAGTTTCGTAGACTGTTTTAAAGCAAAATAAACTGGTGCCATTTTAATACACTCAGGTCTGGTACCTAAAATTAGAGCAATTTTTTTCATAATAGATTTTAAAAATAAAGTTTATACACTGATAAATAAATTGTGTTTTTTACCATCTACCCAAAGTTCATTTTTTTCTAGTTTTATGGAACAGCCGATTGCGGTCACAAAAATAACCGAAGGGGCACGGGTGGTGATTGTGCGAACCCAGGAAAGTTCGCGGACCCCATAACTAGAAGAGTACCAACCTTCGCCCGTTTTTTCGTTAGCGGTGCGCCATTCTTCTTTAGATTCGGCCGAGCATATAATGGATAACTGCTCGAGGGCTAATTTCGAACGCCCATTCCAACGCAAACAGATTTCAGCATTCGTCTTACCTTTAATTTTATCGATAATGATGAAACCGTGCGGAAGTTTTTGGATTATTCGTTCGCATGAATAATTTGGAAAACCATTATGTCCTGCACGAATCTGATTTAATTTTAAAACTCGACCGCACTTTGTCCAAGGCAGCCAAAGAAACCGACTGAACCGACGCATGGGGTTTTGATTATTGATCGTAATCACATTGTGCTGATTAGCATTAGAACCATCAGCCCCCGGTAGTTTTGAATTATATGAAAATGTACCCACATCATCGGCGACCCATTCATTACCCCACTTGAGCGAGACGTGGAGTTGATCGGCGTGGCTCGGGCGATATTTAAAGTCGGTTGGATTTCGGAAAAAAAGTGATCCTAGTTGATTTCGAAACACCGACACCCCTGAAATGGGTTTATCGACAAAGTCGGCTACTGAAAAATCGTGCGTCGTTGTGGAAATCGGACCACAGAGCAACAAGGCTTCCTCATCCCAAGGCCCAGCGGGTAAGCGTGAACCTAAAAAGAGAGCTTTGGCAGTATTCACGACTGGACGAAAATCATCGTGGGAACCTCCACTCAATGGGAATAAATAAGCCCCATCGTCTGCGCCATAACGTGGAACGTGACCTTCATCATCTAATAAATCGCTCAAAAACTTCGTCGACGCACGGATTTTTTTAAGGGTAGCTTGAGGAAAGGTTTGTTCTTCGGATCGTAAAACCACTTCCGTCCAAATCATTAAATGTAAAAAGAGGCGGTGATAGTTTGTGGAGTGCTGACTGAATCCACCATCGGCATTAACGAGTGATTCAATTTGTGGCAGTAAAGTTTCGATACCTTTGGCTCTCCATTCGCTCGACTGAGCACAATTTGGCCATAACACGCCCGCGGTAAACAATCCTACCGCTTCGCTGATGCCGTGATTATTAAACTGGGAAATAGCGTAAGTAAGATGTCCACTAATTCTATTCGCCGTAGCTTCTGCTAATTGTGTCGTTAAAATAATTCGCTGATCAGTCGTGGTGGGATGACTCCGGAAGGCCTGAAGAGCGTAAGCCACCGCCATCAATCGCATAGCGGCTTCCTGACCACACATCCATTGCGGACCCTGATTAGGTGGATTTTTTTCCATCCAATCTTCGAATAACTTCCAAAAAGTTTCTGGGTAAGAATCGCTGCCCTCAATAATCCAAGCACGGACCAATGGAAAAACCCAACTAAAGCGTGACGCCTCCCAAACTCCCTTAATATCATCGCTCCCCGCGTCCGTGATTTTCGACCAGTGAGCAGTGGAATCCAAACAACGACCACTTAAAACGTTTCGATTCCAGTTTAACGGGAAGCCAAGATCAAAAAATCGGTGATTAAATATCCGAGTCTTTCCTTGGGCCAAACCTCGTGCTTCGGCTACCGGAGAGTGTCCATTCGCGACGGCGTAGCTTTCGCACCATGGGGCAAGTTCCTCGCGTGAAATAAGGGCGATAGGCAAAGCTGGAGTTTTGCTTCTCCATAATTTCGCCGAACGAGAAATAGAAACAGGCAGCAGACTTGCCCAAGATTGCTTGGGCGTTCTTTTTTCTAGTAAGCCGAGTTTATTTTCGACTTTAAACCAGATACGTTGAGCCAACCAACGCAGCCCAAGATTTTTGATTAAAGAAAAGTACATTAATAAAACTAACTTTTTATCATTCCGCGCGTATCTATAAGTTTTTTGCCTACTAACTGTGCTAAAGTAAGTGAGCCAAACGCTTGGTGATCCACGAGTAATATAATCACGTGTGCATGCTTAAGTGCCGAAGCTAAGTCGGTTAATTCAACTTTTCCTTCTAGTGAGGCTGGAAGTTTTTCAACATGTGGTTCGACCGCTAAAACTTTTAATCCCTTTTGAGCAAGCTCTGCAGTAATCTCAACCGAAGGTGATTCACGAAGGTCATCAATGTTGGCTTTAAAAGCAAGACCAAGACAGGCGACCACAGGCTGAGTAATTCCGTGAGTGGCTTGGACAACTTGGGCCACCACGTGGTGGGGTTTGGAATCGTTTACTTCGCGAGCCGTCCGTAACAGGCGGGCTTCTTTCGGTGCGGCATGGACGATAAACCAAGGATCAACGGCGATACAGTGTCCGCCGACACCTGGACCTGGTTGTAAAATTTTCACCCGCGGGTGGCGATTGGCTAAACGAATCAACTCCCACACATTAATTTTTAAGCGATCGCAAATCAGTGAAAGTTCGTTGGCGAAAGCGATATTCACATCGCGAAATGCGTTCTCAGTAAGCTTCGCCATTTCAGCGGTACGTGCATCGGTGATAAATATCTGTGCCGAACAGAAACTTTCGTAAAGTTTTTTAGAAATTTCGGAAGCCTCGGGAGTTAAGCCCCCAGCAATGCGATCATTAGAAACTAATTCTTTGAGCATTTGACCGGGAAGAATACGCTCCGGGCAATGAGCGTAGAGAACGCCGTCAATTTGACCGCGTTTTAGTTTCTTACATTCATCTTCAATCCACTCTTTAACTTTTTCGGTCGTACCCACGGGGGAGGTAGATTCTAAAATAACAAGATTTCCTGTCGCGACGACTGGAGCAATCGAGCGGGCAGCGGATTCCACATATTTTAAATCAGGCGTGCGGGAACCATCGGCTTGAACATCGAACGGTGTGGGAACTGCGATAATAAAAACATCAGCGAATGCAGGCTTAAGCGTGGCTTTTAAATTACCCGACTGCACAGCAGCGCGGACTAAAACATCGAGGTCAGGCTCTTGGATATGTATTTTGCCAGAGTTGATGGTATCCACCACTCGAGGAGAAACATCCACGCCATTAACGTGGTGGCCCTTTGTAGCAAAAATAGAAGCTGTAGGTAAGCCAATATAACCTAAGCCTAAAACACATATAGATTTCATGATATTATTAAAAAATTATGAGTGAGTCATCGCCTGCATACGCACAGCCCAGCGTGAAACTTCAATGATTTCGTTGAGTGGGATGGGCGAAGGCTGACGGGATTCAACCGCAGCAATAAACGTAGCAAGCGCGGTGGAATGTCCTTTATCCATTTTCTGGAATAAGCCCCAACCTTTATTAATGCCCCACACACCCTGGCCTCGGCATTGCTGCCAATTATTAATCTCAAAGTTCCATCCCGCGCCTGAAACTTGAATCACCTCTTTAGGTACGATCTTGGGAAGGTTCGTTAGATAATTAATATATCCGGTAGAACCATCGGTAAATTCTAGTTTATATTTACCGCCGTCTTGGCCGTCGGTAAACCGCTCAACTAAATGAACTTGGCTAATGGGAACGGAAATTAAAAACCGGAGTAGGTCGATAAAGTGGCAAGCTTCTCCAACAATTCGACCTCCGCCCTCGACGAGGTTTAATGTCCAATGATCCGGCGGGAGACTGCCTGCATTAATATTAATCGTGATAGTCTTGGGACCTGCCTGAGCAGCGATAATTTTTCGGGCGTGCAACGCGAGGGGGGCAAATCGACGATTAAAACCGACCATTAAAATAGCGGAGGAACTCTTTACGGCTTTTTCAATGAGATCAATTTCCAGCTCGGTTAAGGCGAGAGGCTTTTCGACCCAAACCGACTGGCTATTCGCTAAAGCAGTGAGTGTTTGCGTGGCATGTAAGTGGTGGCGGGTAGAAATAAAAACCGCTTTTATATTTCCGTTTTTAAAAACAGCATCGGGATTAGTCGCCACACTAGCCGCATTAAATTTTTTGGCTGAAAACAAGGTTGAGGCGCCTTGAGCAGAAACGAGTACTTCCAAATGAGGCGGCTGATCTAATGCCATGAGTTCGGGTAAAAGTGTTCGTTGGGTGAAATTTCCAGTACCTAAAATACCCACTTTTAATCCTGCATCATTTGTCATTGGCTTAAGTTGAATTTGACGAATTAGATTTTCTGGGCGAGGGCGATAAACCAGTGAAATTCCAAAAATTTTGGAATCGGTTAAGTGGCTGTAAACTTCGGGCGCCTCATCAATGGATTTCTGGATAGAAATTAAATCATGTACAACTAATTTACCTTGGGACATTAATTCTAGGACACGCTTGAAATTTTCTTGAGCGGAGAACGGGTGATTCGCTTGGCGCAGTCCGTAAGAGTTCGAAACCTGGAAGCTAACCTCATTACGATAAAAATCTCCCCGCTTTAAGTTGAGTCCGATTACTCCAATGAGAACTACTTTTCCATGATGGCGACAGGACTGCGCGGCCTGGCTTATAATATCATGGGAGGGCGATGAAGCGGTGATTAAAACTCCGTCAACCCCTTGCCCACCTGTCCATGAAAGTATTGTTGAAACCGGATTTGAATTTTTTTCGGCCTTAAAGTAACGAGCTCCATATTTTTCGGCCAAGGCGCACTTTTCTGGATTTAAATCGATACCAAAAACTTCTGCTCCTTGGGCTTTTAAAATGCGCACGGCTAATTGTCCGATTAAACCTAGTCCACTCACCACGATACGACTGCCGGGCTTTACATCGAGCATTCTAATACCATTAAGGGCAATGGCAGCTAAGGGTGTGAACGTGGCATCAGCCGATAAAACATTGTCAGGAATTTTCGCACAGAGGTAAGATTTAACACTCACCACTTCTGCATGCGCTCCATTGGAAACTACGCGATCGCCGACGGCAAATTCCGTACCACCTTGGTCAACCACCCGACCTACCTGACAATAACCCAGGGGGATTGGTTGGCTTAATTTACCTCGTATGGCCCTTATAGTAGGAAATAATCCTTCAGTAGAAATTTTTGCTAAGACATCTTTAACTCTTTCGGGTTGCTGACGAATTTTATTTATCCATCCAGCTTTACCAAATTCAACGAGCATTTTTTCTGTTCCCAGTGAAACCAAAGAATGTGAAGTCTGGATTAATAAAGACCCTAGGCTTGGCCCAGGGGCAGGCACATCAACCAGTTCTGTTTTACCGGAGTTTAGATTTTGTAAAATTTGATACATAATGTCTACGTTGATTGCCCAGAGTCACGGGCAAAGAATTGCGTCATAGAGATAATAAAGACGGCTAAAAATAATAATGGGGTGAACCAAAATAATAAATCAATAGCCGCATGAATTCCTAAAAGAATGATGATTAAAAAGAGTGGAATTAGTTCGGGACGGCCTTGGTCAAAACACTTACGACCTAAGTTTAAAAACCATAAGACCATTAGAAAAACAGGAATTATCCCGACCACCCCCCATTCCGCCACCATTTGTAGCCAATCGTTATGGGCATAAATTGCTCTGTAAACAAGCCGTCCGTCTTTATTAGTAAGTTCCTTTTCCTGGGCTTGAAAATAAGGCGACACCCAACGGTATGAACCCGCCCCCCAGCCATACCAAATTTTTCCGTTAACGCCGCCCGCTGTGGCCATGGCCAGAGTTGCCCTCGCATACGGCGCCCGATCATTTTCTTTTTTTACTACAACACTTGCTATCTTAGAGTTTATTTTTCTTTCTAAGTTTTTAAAATTAATCGTCGTAGCTAAACCAAAAACCAACCCAAGAATCATGATAAAAAGTAAGATATTTGGGCCGAGTTTAAAGTCTGATTTCTGCGGTATACCAATGAAAAACGCTAAAGGAAAAATCAGTAAAAGACTCGTGACTAGGATTAAAATCACTGCCATGCTATAACTAATAATCCCTAGAATCACCAATAACACTCCAAAAAAAATAGCAATTAGGTGAGGGCCCCCTTTAAGCGAACTATTATCTTTTTTTCGAAAATGACAAAATCCCAGCGTCATAGCTAGCGCGACATTTAAATAAAAAAACACGCCGGCGTGGGTACGGTTTATAAATGTTCCAAAAGTCTCTGTGCCACCGGGAATTGAATATCCGAGAATGGTTCCATGGCTAAACTGATTGTTTAAAGCCCAAGCACCAAAAATCGTAGCAGAAATCACACTTACCCAACTCAGTATTTTGTAACTGAGTCTTTGGCTTAGCCCCACCTGCAGGGCACAGAAAAACATCCATGGCCCAGCTAAGGTTAGTAACAAGCGCCAAGCATTCATTCCTCCAGGATCGCGGTCATCGGAAAGGAAAGGGGCATTTAATCCATTCGGCAGCCAAGTAATATAGGGCTCTTTGAAAATTCTCCAAAATAAATCCCTCTCCGTAACACTCCCCCAGACATTAATACCCTGGATCGCAAAATAAGTAAATAAAGCCAGGCCGCCCCAAAAGGGAACTAATCTAAATAGCTTTTTGATTATCTCTGAGGTTGGCTGCAACAGAACGTCGTCGTAAATTAGAGATACCCCCACGAGCTGAGCAAAGAGAGCGGCGGCCGGCAGTGATATAATATTTAATATTTCGTCGGTACCCGGAATTATCCTAGTAATAATTAAGCAGATAATAACGGCTAAGATCGTGCCCCAAAGTGCCGATAAAATAACTTGGGTACGAAAATTTCCGACTGCAATGGTTAGCATACTCAATGATAATCCCAGGGTGATTGAAGTAGCCCACCAGACAACCCCACCCCACGCCCAAGGAGTAATCATGAGAACAATCGCTGCTATACACAAAAGGGCTAATTCTCGTCCCATTAAATAGGCACGGGGGCTTCTTCTATCATTAGAATAAAAAAGATTTTTCGTATTGGTATAATTCGTAGCCATTATTGAGACTGGCTTGGTATTTTTTGGCCCATCATCAAAATTAAATAGATTTAAATATTTAGAGTTCTTAAATTAAGCAAAATCTTCCTTATTCGCTGGATCCATCAAGCAAAGCGTCATGGCCGCGGTGAAAGCTAAGATAAAAAGAATCGGAGTAAACCAACACAACAAGTCGAGGAGCATGTGGATTAAGAACAGGATACAGACACAAAATAGCGGAATGACTTCGGGGCGGCCTCGGCGAGTGATTCTTCGAGACTTTGCGACAAACCATCCGATGGTGGCGAGAACTGGCAATAAGCCAACGATGCCCCACTCGGCAATAATTTGTAACCAGTCGCAATGAGCGTAAATAGCTCGGGTAGATAATTTTTGGTTTTTATCCTGTAGCGAGGGTTGTTGGGCCTGAAAATAGGGAGAGACCCAGCGGTAAGAACCGGCGCCCCAGCCGTACCAAACTTTACCTCCAACTCCACCCACGCCGATCATTTGGGCAGTCGCACTACGTAGCGCTATTCTTTCATCCACTGAGGAGCTAGAAGTCTGTTTAAGTTTTCGTTTAATCTGATGCTCCAACTGGTCGTACTTATAAGTGTAAGCCAAACCGCCTAACATAATCACAAAGATTATAATATTAATGAAATTAACCCCTAAGCTCTTGCCGCTTTTTAAAGGGAGCCCCAAGAAGTAGGCAATCGGAGTAACAAATAGCAATAAGGTTAGGCTAATTAAAATTCCGCCCACGCTAAACGTTAAAATAACGCCGAAGAATAATAATAAGGCGATAAAAAGAGAAATTAAGTGCGGTCCGCCTAGGCGATTACTATCTTTTTTTCGTCGGAAATGCCAAAAGGTTAAAGCGAGGGCGAGGGCTGAATTAAAATATAAGTAAGTACAGGCATGGGCGTGATTAATAAAGGGCCCAAAAGTACGCGCATTACTTGGGACGGGATAACCTAAAATAGTGCCTTCAGTGAGTTGGTGGGTATAGCCATAGACCGCTAGCAAACAGGCTGTGATAATACTGACCCAGGCGAGGGCGATAAAGGCACGGCGATGGACGAGCCCGATATATAACGCACAGAAAAACATCCATGGGCCAGCAAAAGTTAATAAAACGCGCCAAGCGTTCATGCCACCAGGATCATTATCGTCAGAGAAAAATGGCGCCTTTAATCCATTGGGCAGCCAACTGATGTAAGGCTCTTTAAAAATTCTCCAAAATAAATCTCTTTCCGTAACACTACCCCATGAGTTTAGGCCTTGGATAGCAAAGTAAGCAAACAGTGCCAAACCCATCCAGAATGGGACACATCTTAATAGATTATTGAAAGTTTCAGAAGCGGGACGCGATTTAACATCGTCGTAAAGTAAGCCGACACCCAAAAGTTGAGCAAATAAAGCAGCCAACGGGAAAGCGATGTAATTTAAAATTTCATTAGTTCCAGAAATTACGCCACGAATACTTAAAACTACGATAACGACTAAGATTGTCGTCCAGATACCCGCACAGATGGCTTGGGCTCGAGAATTACCTGCAGCAATGATCAACGCACCCAATGATAATCCCAGAGTAAGCATGGTTGCCCACCAAACCACTCCACCCCAAGCCCACGGCATAATGATTAAAATAGTAGCTGCCACGGCAAACAACGCCAACTCCCGAGGAGTTAACGATGGTCTGCGCGTTTTTATATTTTTATAAAAAACGTGCTTAGAATAAGTAGAATCTTCAGCCATTAATTAGACGAGTCCAGCTTGGTAGATATCGTGAATGCGGAGTAAACCTAAACACTTTTGGTTTTCGGGATGAGTGACTGGCAAAACTGAAATTTGCGACGGGCGATCTTCCATCACACGAGCAGCATCTACGAGGGAAACCTGCGGATGGGTTCGAATTGGATTTTTGGTCATTAAGTCGACAACCTTGGCGGTGTTTAAATCGATACCTCGACTTAATGCACGACGAAGATCTCCGTCGGTAATCAATCCCATTAAAATTCCTTCCGCATTTAAAATACAAGCGGCTCCATTGGGATAAGTGGTCATGGCGATAACGGCTTCACGTAATGAAGCGGTAATATCAACTCTGGCGCATCGCTCGATAGATTGAAAAACTTCTCCGACAGTCAATGAGAGGTTACGACCTAATTGGCCCGCGGGATGAAATCTTGCGAAGTCGGAAGCACCAAATCCGCGATGGGTAATTAAGGCGGCTGCTATGGCATCACCTAGTGCTAAAGTTAAGAGCGTGCTCGTCGTTGGGACGAGTCCCAAGGGATCTGCTTCGGGTCGCGCACCAATATCTAAAACAAAATCCGATTGGATTGCTAAGGGTGACTGCGTGTTGCCCACTAAGGCGATCAAGGGTGACTTAAAAGAGCGTAACACAGGTAAGAGTCGAACCAACTCAGCGGTCGCGCCTGAACGAGAAATTAAAATAACAGGGTCGCCCGATTGTAAAATTCCCAAATCGCCGTGAACTGCATCTGCGGCGTGTAAAAATATGGCTGGCGTACCTGTACTGCAAAGGGTGGAAGCAATTTTTTGGGCAATGAGACCCGACTTACCAACGCCAATTAAAACAACTTTGCCCGAATGTTTGGCAATTAAATCAACCACCTTGGTGAACGACTCGTCAAGACGTTGGGAAAGTTCGGTCAACGCTTCGGCTTCGGCTTTCAGTAACGACTGGGCAGACTGGAGTGGTGTAGTCATAAATTATTTTAGAAGTTTTCTCGCAGCCGCTAAATCTTCAGCGGTATCAATCGCAATAGGGTGATAATGCGTTTCGATGGTTTGAAATTTAAAGCCGTGCGCTAAAAATCTTAATTGTTCTAAAGATTCTACTGACTCCAGGGTGGTCGCAGACAATTTAGGATAGCGAGCTAAAGCGTCGCGATTGTATCCATAGACTCCGATGTGCGACCAATAGGAATAATCATTTAACCAATCTTGAATTTCTTTGCCGCGAAAAAAAGGAATGGGGCTACGTGAAAAATAAAGGGCTTCGCCGTTTTCCGCCCGGACTACTTTGACCACACTAGGAGACTGGAGACGTTCTACGTCAGTAATTTTAGAAACAGCCGTGATCAAAGAACACTGGGTTTTCTTCCAACACGTAATCAAATCGTCGAGCAGCGAGGGCTCGATAAATGGCTCGTCACCTTGAACGTTGATAAAAAAATCACCAGGCAACTGATCGAGAATGCTGGAGATTCTGGCCGTCCCCGATGGACAGTCGGGCGAAGTCATCAATACCTCGGCACCAAATTTTCGGGCAATCTCAGCCACTTCTTCAGCGTCTGTGACTATCACCACGCGCTCAGCTTGTTTTACTTGTTTAGCTCTCTCCCAGACATGTTGCACTACTGGTTTACCGCCGAGATCTGAAAGAACTTTTCGCGGTAGTCGTGTAGAGGCAAGACGAGCTGGAATACAAAGGGTGACCATGTATTTATTTTCGAAGGGTGGATTCATTCCAGAGATACCACTGATAAACTTCTTGGATGCCCTGCTTTAAAGAAGTTTTAGGTGTCCAGCCCAGCGCTTGAATTCTGGAACTATCCATAATTTTCCGCGGTGTACCATCGGGCTTAGATTTATCGAATTCCAGTTTGCCGTGATAACCAACAACCATCGCAATGGTTTCGGCGAGTGCTTGAATAGTAATCTCTTGCCCTGAACCCAGATTAATCGTGCCTGGCTCGGAATACTTATCCATTAAAAGTAGACAGGCTTGAGCTAAGTCATCGACATGTAAAAATTCGCGTAGCGGTAGACCCGTGCCCCATAATTTCACAGCGATATCTCCTTTTAATTTTGCTTCATTCATTTTGCGAATGATTGCAGGCAAAACATGTGAATTTTCTAAACTGAAATTATCGCCTGGGCCATAAAGATTACAAGGCATCGCACTAATAAAATCACACCCATATTGTTGGCGGGCAAAGGTACAGAGTTTGATGCCGGCGATTTTTGCGAGGGCATAGGCTTCATTGGTAACTTCTAATGGGCCGGTTAAAAGTGAACTCTCTTTAATAGGCTGGGGCGCTAGCTTCGGATAAATACAGCTCGATCCTAGGAATAATAATTTTTTAACCTTACTTTGGCGCGCCGCATCAATCACGTTAGTCGACATGATTAAATTGTCGTAGATAAAATCGTAAGGCGCGGTGGAGTTATAATGAATTCCTCCAACTCGGGCAGCGGCCATAATAACGTAAACCGGTTTTTCTTGAGCAAAAAATTCTCTAACGGCTGCACCATCACGTAAATCGAGTTCCTCTGATGTCCGCCCAATAATCTGCGTGTGGCCCGCTTTTTTTAGAGCACGTACGATGGCCGAGCCAACCATACCGCGGTGACCGGCTATATATATTTTTTCCTGTAAATCCATTTAGCGGTGTTTGTGTGATAATGTCTTAATATCATTATCCACCATGCGATTCACTAATTGCTCAAAAGAAGTTTGCTGTGGATTCCATTTGAGTTCGCGAATCGCCTTGGTGGGATCGCCCAATAATTGTTCGACTTCGGTGGGGCGGAAATATTTTGAATCTACCGCTACCAAGGTGCGGTTAGTTTTCTTATCAATACCCTTTTCGTCTACGCCGCTACCCTTCCACTCCAGTTCAATCCCGGCGCGTTTAAAGGCGAGATTACAAAACTCTCTCACCGTATACATCTTGCCCGTCGCAATAACAAAATCATCAGCTTGATGATGCTGTAAAATCATCCACATGCATTGAACAAAGTCAGGCGCGTAACCCCAATCGCGCTGCGCGGAAAGATTTCCTAAATAAAGGCAGTCCTGAAGGCCTAAAACAATATTGGCTACGGCGAGACTGATTTTGCGCGTAACGAAGGTTTCGCCACGGCGTTCAGATTCGTGGTTAAACAAAATCCCATTACTCGCAAACATGCCGTAAGCCTCGCGATAATTTCGGGTAATCCAATAGGCGTAGATTTTGGCTACACCATAAGGGCTACGTGGATAGAAAGGAGTAGTTTCCGATTGAGGTACCTCAGTGACCTTACCGTAAAGCTCGGAGGTGGAAGCCTGATAAATTTTTACTTTTTTCTCTAACTTTAAAATTCGGACTGCCTCTAGTAAACGCAGGGTGCCAACGCCATCCGTATCGGCCGTGTATTCCGGAACTTCGAATGAAACCTTCACATGCGACATGGCACCTAAGTTATAAATTTCGTCGGGCTGCACCTCACCGATGATTCGAACTAAATTAGTGCTGTCGGTTAAATCGCCATAATGCAGGGCGATTTTTTTGACGTGAATATCGCGAACTAGGTCCTCCATATAGAGGTGTTCAATACGCTCGGTATTAAAACTGGATGAACGACGGATAACGCCGTGAACTTCATAGCCCTTGGAGAGTAATAATTCTGCCAAATAAGAACCGTCTTGTCCGGTGATACCGGTGATGAGTGCACGTTTTTTCATGGGTTTTAAATTTTGTTTTTAGCCTCAGCGATGATTCGCGAACTGCTGTCGATCTTCGCGCCGAGGCCATCGACTAAATGAGCACCATATTTTTGTAGCACCGTCATTTCTGGAATATTGCCTGCGTTACGATCGCCGCCCTTGCAAAAGACGACATCATGACCTTGGGCTTTGGCTTCTTTAATTAAAAACTCCAAGGTCGCGCACACGGAGCCATCTTGATCAATGGCGAGGATAGCTCGGTCAACGACGCGGAGAGCGGTCGTCACCGCAAGTCGGGTATCTTGATCGATAAAGGCTTTGCCTTTTTTTAAGGCCGCTTGAATGTCGTTGTTAACAATCACCCAAAGTTTATCGCCCTGCTCCTTTGATAAATTGAGTAATTCTAAATGCCCACGATGCATGGGATCAAAGTATCCGCTAGTGATTGCGATTTTCATAGGATGTTTTTTAGAAAGGCTTACAGGCTACCGCTCGTGCCGGGGGGTGAACCGGAACGTTAAGTATTATATTTCTACTAATAAAATCAGCCTTAATTACGCCTCGGGGGGAGGGAGTAAAAAGGTGGAGAGTTCGAGTGCTCGACTGTTCCAGCGCTGTAAACGCGTCAGCCGATCAATGACCTCTACCGAGAAATTTTGGTCTGATGCTTCTTTCACTAATTTTTGGAGTAGTGGTTTCGACTCTTCTAAACTCGGAAGAACCTGATTACGCAATAAACCCACCAGCGAAGCTGCTAAAGATGGTGAAGGATGCCAACGCTCTCGGCGACTTCCCAAGACCTTAATGGACTCCACCATACCATTGCCCTTGAGGAACCTAAGTCCTTGACTGACAGAGCCTTTACTTATGCCTAGACGTCCCTGAATAACATCAAATTCGAGGGCTTCGGGAGAGCTGTATAAAAGCGCATATATCTCCGCGACCGACCTTTGAACGCCCAAAATAGCGGCCATTTTTACAAAAAACTTCGTCAGTTCCTTCTCCTGAGCTGAAAGCGGTGCAAAATGGGGCTTTTTCATGGTTTTTTTGGACGTTTTTATTGATGGTGTTATCATTATTTACGCTCCAAATGGGAAGAATATGAGTTTTCATTTAAAATTGAACTTAGGCAATGGCTAAATTCGTCTCTCTAAAATATATCCCGATAAAAAGCCCCATTTGGGCTATTTTATTAAATTATCCACCGTGGCGCCCCCTTGGGGATTCGAACCCCAGTTACCTCAGTGAAAACGAGGTGTCCTGACCGGGCTAGACGAAGGGGGCACGCGGTGGAATGGGGAACTTACGAGCCTGACCACCTTGGTCAAGTATTTTGAAAGTTTAGAGAGATTTCGTTCCGCCAAGCTCTATCGCCCAAACAAACTACGATCCTCGAGCGGATCGACCGAGCTCTTGGCACCTTTCAGGTGAGCATTCTTGGCGAGGACGTACCCACCCCAGGCGGCCGTTCCAATAAAAATAATGATAAATAAAAAAAGTCCAATCCGTGATGTCGGGGGGGGATTTTTATTTTCACTCATTCATAAATTTTACCTTCCCATAAATATTAAATCAATCCATATAAATAGATAAGTAATTTATTACCCCTAAATTACGCACCTTATGGTTTTAAAAACGAAGCCATTGCTTCTACTATTAAACGCGGGGGAGGTACATGGAGAAAAATTAATAGGAGAACTCGAGCAGGCTAGTTTTAGAGTTCAGTCATTTGAAAAAGATTCTTTGGCTTTAAAATTTCTGGAGAGAAATAATGTTCACGGACTATTTGTTATTAGTAGTACACTGGAAAAAACAAAGTCTCTGATTGAAGAAATTCGTAAAACCGAAAACCCGGTGGCTATCTTCTGCTCCATGAATCAGTGTAGCCCAGAAAACATTGCTGGGCTATTCGATCATGGCTGTGATGAGTTTTTTCCAAAGTCCTCTCCTCCAATCGAAGTCATTGCACGAATTAAAGCGGTATTACGTCGAAGTGACGTCGTCAGAGACCGCCAAATTACTGCCAACATAAATCTCGATACCGAAAAATTTAATTTTCACGGCGTCACTATAAATCCTAGTCAGCTGGAAATTATTTTTGATGAGAAAAATAAATTTAAGTTAGGTAAAAAAGAATTAGGCATCCTTTATTACCTCGCCAGCAATCCAGGGGTTGTCGTTAGTCGAAATAATTTAATCCATGCCGTCTGGGGAGTCCATGCCGACACCCGTAGTCGCTCTGTGGATCAATATATCACCAAAATCCGGGTGCTTTTTGAAAAATACGCGGAAGGCTTAAGTTGTTTACGCACTCTACACGGGATTGGCTATTGGTATGACCCTAAGTTGGTCAGCAAGAAAAAGGCTAGTTGCTGAAATAAAGAGCACTCGCTTGATTTTTGGCAGAGTTTGCCTTAATTAGACTACATGAAAATAAAAGCTTATCTTAAACCCAGTTGTGGTTGGTCCAACGGCGTCCGCGCTATCTTTCAAAAACATCAGTTAGCCTACGATGATGTCGATATCATCAACAACCCCTCTAATTATGCTGAGATGGTTGAGCGCAGCGGCCAACGTCTTTCACCCTGTGTCGAGATCGATGGCGTAATGCTGGCCGATATTTCTGGTGATGAAGTTGAAAAATATATGTTAGAAAAAGGTCTCATTAAACCAGTCAGTGCTGAAACTGATGTTCCCACTAATGCACCTTGCACGGATGAAGAACACGCAAAGCAAAGAGCGAAAACCATTCGCTTCTTCTGATTTACTGGGCCACGAAAGCGGCTAGAGATTCGGCCACCCAAGCTCTTTGATTTTCGGCAAGTTCTGGAAAAACCGGAATACTGAGAACTTCTTGGGCAAGTTTTTCTGCTACCAGCGCATGTTCTGCACCGCGACCAATACCCTGAAAACATTCCTGGCGGTGAAGCGGAATCGGGTAGTAGATTTCGCAGCCAATTTTTCGTTCGGTTAAGAACTGCTTCAGGGCGTCTCTTCGACCATTTAAAACTCGGAGGGTGAACTGGTTCCAAATTCCTTCGCCGGAAAAATCCTGAGGTAAAAGAATTTTAGCGTCACCTTGCATATCAGGCCCATTCAGTGAAATCCCTTTAACAGCACTTAAGAACTTGTGATAAAAAAGGGCGTTCCCCGCGCGGGCACAATTATACTTAGGGAGATGGGGTAACTTCACGTGCAGTAGGGCGGCCTGAAGCGGATCCATTCTGAAATTAGCGCCTAAATATTTATGGTAGTATTTTGGCTGCATCCCATGCACCCGCAAAATACGGGCCTTCTCGGCCAATGTATCATCTTGGGTAGTCACTAAACCCGAGTCACCGAATCCACCAAGATTTTTTGAGGGAAAGAAACTCGTCGCACCGAAATCTCCGACGGACATGGTAGGATGACCCTGCCAGCGTGCGCCCATCGATTGCGCAGCGTCTTCGATTAAAAATAATTTATGACTATCGGCAAACTGACGCAGACCAACCAAGTCGCAGGACTGTCCAAAAAGGTGAACAGGCATAATGGCTTTAGTTTTAGGGCCTACCTTCTTTTCGGCGTCCGCTAAATTAATATTAAATGTATGTGCTTCAACATCTACCCATACCGGGGTAGCTCCTAGGCGGACGACCGATCCAGCGGTTGCGAAAAACGTAAACGCGGGTAACAAGACTTCATCACCTGGGCCAATTCCCAAAGCCATGAGCGGTAAAAGTAAGGCGTCGGTGCCCGAAGAAACACCGATGGCATGCTTCACTTTTAAAAATTCGGCACAGGACTTTTCAAACGCCTCAAGACGCGGACCCATAATAAAGGCATTCGACTTCATGACTTCTTTAAAGGTCGACTCATACGCAGGAGCCAAAGCTTCATTCTGCGGGCCGAGATCTAATAAGGGAACCGTTACCATGATTAAAACTTCATTCAGTCACACTCAACGAGCAACATCTTTCGATTTAAATTGACTGATTAAAATTAAGGTTAGACCCAAAATTAACAATGGTAGCGTCCAAAATTGTCCAGCCGTTAGACCCATAATAAATCCATCCTCTGGAACGCGGAAAGCTTCTGTGATGATGCGAGCGCACGCGTAAATAATTAAAAATTCACCCGCCAACTGTCCGGCTGGAAGTTTTTTAGGGTAGCGCCAATAAACCCATAAAAAAGGGATAAGACCCTCGCCGAGGGCCTCGTATAATTGCGACGGGTGACGAGGAATATTTCCTTCACGCGGAAAAATAACTGCCCACGCAACATCGGAGGGTCGGCCCACCAGTTCTGCGTTTATGAAATTGGCAATTCGCCCAAAGAAAATTCCGGCTGGAGCCATCGCACATAATAAATCGCCGACTTTTAAAAATGAAACGCGACGTGTCTTCGCAAACCATGCAGCGACTAAAATAATCCCTAAAAAACCTCCGTGGCTCGCCATCCCTCCCTGCCAAACTCTAAAGACCATGAGCGGATCAGCCAAAAATTCTGCATGAGCGTAGAGTAGAACATGACCCAGGCGGCCGCCGAGAACTACCCCCATCATGATAGCCGTAATTAAATTCGACTCATCTTGGGCGGATTGCAGTGGGGTTAACTGTCTCACTCTCCATTGGTGTAATAACAAAGCCGCGATTAAAAATCCTGTCGCATAAGCAAGGCCGTACCAATGGACGCCTTTAAGAAACCATCCATCTGGAAAGTGAATCGCTACCGGATCTAAATGGTGAACCCAATAGGCTAGAAGCATGGTCTTAGGCCTTAGGGGTTGAACCGTCGGAACCGGGTCGACGATTGAAGCGGTGACCACGCTGACGTGCCAACTCTCTCATATCAGGATGTGGATCGTCTTTCTCGTAAATTTCTAAACCCAATAGTGATTCAAAAATATCTTCGAGCGTGATGACGCCCGCGAATGCACCAAACTCGTCCACTACTACGGCTAAGTGTTGGTGGGCTCGGACTAAATCGTGTAAGGCATCAGAGAGTGTAGCATTCTCGGGCACGATATGAGCACGTGCCATCAGTTCTTTAATTTTAATTTCTCTTTTACCATCGCCCGCTGCTTTTAAGATATCGCGACGACGAACAACGCCAACGATACGATCGGGATTAACATCCCAGACCGGCATCCGACCGTGCGGCACATTAGAATAGAGTCTTAAAACATCGCCCACGGAAAGATTTGCTTCAAGAGCGGTGACGACAGGACGAGGGGTTAAAACCTGCGAAACAGGAATATCATCCAATCGAACGGCGTTGGCAACTAAGGTACTTTCTGCCTGAGTTATCTTTCCTTCGCGCGCAGCCGCTTGAGCCATACTTCCAATATCTGCATCGGCACGATCAAAACCTGCCTCTTCGGGCGTAGCCAAAGCGTCATGCATGCGTCCCAGGCGTCGCAGAATATAGGATGCACCACGAACGAGCATTAAAGATGGAGCAATTTTCGGGGCTAAATTTAATCGAAAATGCGTACCTAGTTTTTGAGGCAACATCACAGTAAGCCAGGCCATGAAAAAGGAAATTAAAACAACGAAGAGAAATAATCCAGCTGAGGCCCAGTGCGTGGAGGCCATTTCAATTAATTTTGAGCCAAATAATATTCCGCCTAGAAGTGCACTCATTCCGACAAAGGCCGCGATAAGAACTTCAAAGGCCGCTAATGTGTTGCCCTGTTCACCCCGACAGCGCTCTAAGGCGATGGCAGCTTTGGCATTATGGCGTCGTAACTCTTCAATTTCGCCCAACGAAAAGGCGGAAACGACACCGGCGACCAATGAGAGCAGCGCAGCGCTTCCGTTAAGTAAAATAAAAATGATCCAAAGCAACCAGGGTTCCATGTCCTTTCAGCCTAGTAGTGTCTTAGAAAATTTGCGAGGGAGAATCCCATGATTGACCTTCATTTAAATGGTCTAAACAATCAACTTATGAGTCCTAAAGAGCAAAAAATTGCAGCTGGCTTATCGGTTTTTCTTACCGCCGCCCTCCCCACCTCGGTAGGCGTAATCGCATTTCGGTCCCAACCTATTTTGGCCAATATTATTAGAGGCGAGGCCCGTACTCTTCCCGCTCTCACGAGTTTTTTCTTTAATCATTTTCAGGGCTCACTGACCTGCCTTTTCATCTTAGCCAGCGTCGCTACGTGGATATCCTTTAAGGCTTATCATCAATCTTCGGGTGAAAATCAGAGCATAAAATTTCCTGAACTGCTCGTTGCTTTAGCATTCTCATCACTGATCAGCATTATCTATTTAACTCTTTTTATATTTTCTACCGCTTGGCCTGTTTATAATAAACTTACCGAGCGCTGAAGTCTAAATTCCTTCAAGTGAGTTAAAGCAGATATGGCTTCGTCTTGATTAGGTGAAGCAGTCCAAATTAATTCGCGCTCAGAATTAAAAACTTTTCCGACCCTCACAGCGCCACCTTCAAACGTGGACCGAAGGACAATTAAACTTTGGGCGTTACGCGGAAATGATTGATGCGCTGGTTTGATTGATTTCTTATCCCGCAGACTATTTTGAAAAGTCTGTAGTGACACACTATATAAACATTGGGTTTCCTGACTGGGGGTAAACCACTCTGAACCATCCCACCACGCCAATGCACTGCGCGTACAATCTGAAATATTTCCATGTGAATCAAACTGGACGCCCTCGAAATCAAGACCCTGTGATAGGTTTTTTAATTCGTCTAACGCCGCTTGTGAGTTCTTCCATGGACCAGTTTTAGGACGTGGCAACCACTCGGCTGTGTCGCGTACCGTTTTTAGCAAAAAAAAATCTACTGATGCTGGGGTCGCAGGAAGTGGTCGCACTGTGACCCATTCCATCAAACTACCATCGTTACTCGGAACAACCATCCAGCGCACAATAACGTCTGTAAGTTTTTCACTAGATAAAAGATTTTTGAGAACAGGCCCCCAGTGATGTATTTTATCGGAAAAATTTAAGTGTAGATTACTTTTATCTAAACTTAAGTGGTCTAAGCCAGACATCATTCTGGCTTCGTGAAATTCGGGCGAGTCCACTCTTCCACCACGCAAAGCAAAGGTTTCAAAGAAGCAGAAGTCAGGAGTGATTTGTGAAACCGTAGCCTGATCGGGTACGGTAATAAATTTCTGATTAGTCCAAGCCTGCATGATTATAACCGGGCTTGGGTTGCCGCTAGGAGTGGCGCCTGGGCTTTACGGATAGACTCTTGGTATTCCTGCTCCGGAATGGAGTCAGCAACTACACCAGCGCCCGCTTGGATAAAACAGCGTCCCTGTGTGGTCCAAAGTGACCGAATAATAATATTAAAACACATATTACCCGAGGCACCAATCCAGCCTACAGAACCAGTATAAAATCCACGGGCCACTGGTTCTACTTCTGAAATTATCTGCATCGTTCGCACCTTTGGTGCACCCGTAATCGTGCCACCAGGAAATAGAGATCTAAGCACATCAGCCGGGGTAGCCGTAGGTAAAATTTTTCCCTCAACCTGAGAAACTAAGTGCATAACGTGGGAGTAACGCTCGACCGCCATAAACTCGGGGACTTTGACCGACCCGGCAACCGATACGCGGCCGACGTCATTGCGGAGAAGATCTACCAACATTAAATGTTCGGCATTCTCTTTTTTGTTTTCCGAAAGTTCCGTGGCCCATTTTTCGTCGGACTCGACACTGCCACCACGAGGGCGAGTTCCCGCAATGGGACGTGAGCGTACTTGGCCAGCAATAACCTCAACTAATAATTCGGGCGACCCGCAGACCAATTCTCCTTCAGAAAATTTTAAGTAACCCATGTACGGCGATGGATTATTTTGGCGTAACCATTCGTAGGCTCTAGCTGCATCTATCGTCGGCACTTCTAAGCGCGTCGAAAGATTAACCTGATAAGTATCCCCAGCTGCTATATAATCCTTAACTTTTACGACTGCATTTTTAAATGACTGCTCATCGAGTGAAAAATTTAAGATAGTCGGATTTTTATAAACGCCATTCGTAAACTCAGGGGCTTTTTCGTCACAAATATTAATCCATTTTTTGGCCAATTCTTGGGAGCGGATACGTGCCGTGTTCCAGGATGTTTCGGTGTTTTGATTAGTAGGACACAGAATAACAATGGTCAGTTCTTTTTTATTTTTATCATAAATACAGACTTCGGAGGCATTCAGAAAAACTGCTAAAGGCGTGTTGATGTCAGCCGGAGCCGAGACGACGGGTTCGAACTGCGTGACGGCTTCATAACTTATAATTCCAATCAAGCCGCCCTGGAAATCGGGCCAGCCCTTAAAGTGGGGCGTACGATGTTTGTTTTTCCAGGCCTTAATATATGCGAGGATTTTTTCCTGATGTGATTCATATGCCCCCGATAGAGTGTGCTTTATAACGGTTCCATTGAGATTAAAAACCTTAACTGATGGCGCGCGCGGAACGGCAATTGTCGTATTACCTGTTTGGCCACTTTCCAAAACCGCACAAAATCTACCATCTAAAAATTTTCTCCAGTCTTTGGGTAAGTCGGGTACGCTATAGCGCACTAAATAAGGTAGATAGGTCCAACCCGATCCGACCGCAACCCAGTCATCTAAAGATAATTCGGCAATGGCGACGGGGGCTTTATGCACTTGGAAAGTTTATTAAATATCCGGGAAACTCTGTCGATGTGAGAATTAATTTAGCCTCTAGCATCGTGATTCCATAAACGTGGAGTTCTTGACGAGATCCCTTGGATACAACCATGACATGAAGTGCACCAGGTAAGGGTGTTACCTTTATCGATTGGGTCCGTGCACCCACGCCGGCGGTGATGACGCCACGCGATACTCTGCCTTTTTTTTCTAATAATTTCACTACCGGGCGAGCAGCTTCAATAATCGTGGTATGTGTCCCCGCTCGTCCCTTATTTTTAGACATTAAGATATCTCCCAATCATAAGGATGCTTCGAGAGCATTTCGCATCCCGTTTTAGTGATCAATACACAGTCTTCAATTCTGCACCCGCCTAGTCCTAAGTAATAAAGTCCAGGTTCGACGGTGACACATTCGCCCGCGAGTAGTGGCTTAGTGTGACGTGATGATAAAGAAGGCTCTTCATGAATATCAAAACCCAAACCATGGCCCGTGCCATGAAAGAAGCCTTCATAACCAATCTTTGTTTTTTTAGTTTTGTAACCTTTTGAATTAAAAAAATTTACAACACCTTGATGAATTTGGACACCTGTTTTTTTCGCTTTAATAGATTTTAATGCCCGACGTTGAGCCTCTAAAACCGTTTCGACCAAATGTCTTTGTTTAGGTGAAGCTTTGCCCTTCAGATAGGTACGGGTCATATCACCATAATTAAACGATTCGCGGTCGCGTGGAAAAATATCGACGACCACTAGCTCATTCGCGTCAATCGGCCCGGTCCCTGAGCTATGGCAATCAATCGCCTGGTCGCCGGGTGCGCAAATGAGCCCAATGTCTAAAAGTCCACCCGCACGAGTCACCGCGACTTGTATTTCATCTTTTAAAATTTCGGCGGTTAAATTTTTACCCTGCCACTGCAGCTTTTTTTGCGAAGTGATGACCGCCTCTTTTAATACCTGTTCTACTCTTACAAATCCGGCCCGGGCAGCGCTATTACCTTTTTTGATTCCGTTAATCTCTTTTTTGGTTTTTATGCTACGGTTACGGAATAA
>Ga0114962_10000505_pt1 | contig 34748 bp, 35 predicted proteins | sample C_130820_MF_Meta_FD_87017 | JGI IMG/M metagenome (GOLD analysis project Ga0114962, IMG submission 87017) | Freshwater microbial communities from Lake Croche, Canada to study carbon cycling - C_130820_MF_MetaG | ecosystem: Environmental > Aquatic > Freshwater > Lake | place: Lake Croche, Canada...
AGGAATGGCGAAAGGTATGTGGACTTATAGATTTGGAGATTTTAGCTTTTTGAGCTAAATCTTTGCAAATCAAAAAGACCATTACTCTACTTAGTGCTCCACCTCTCCTATTCAGAAATACGGTGTTCAAAGCCTGTTTTTTGACAGAAGCCTTTGACCTTATGGATTCCACATATAATTTCAAAAAATAAAAAGCGTCCTTACCCACAGGTACAAGTCGCTCCTTATCTCCTTTCCCTCTAACTTTCAAAAAACCGATATCTTCATAAATATCTGTTAATTTTAAATTAATTAGTTCAGAAACCCTTAAACCCGCACCATATAACATTTCTAACATCGCACGGTTGCGGATTCCTTCATTATTTGTCAAATCATTTTGATCCAAAATAGATACAATCTCATCATATGAAAGAGTGTCCGGAAGTTTTCGAGTTTTCTGTGGACTTTTTAAATGAATCGTAGGATCGGCTGTTAAAATTGCATCAAATATTAAGTATTGAAAAAAACTCCGAATGCCTGAAAGACACCTTGATTGAGTACTTGCCTCGATGCCTAAACTATGTAAATCATTTAAAAATGCCATCAAATGAGATTCATCCACTTTTTCCAAACTTAGTTCCACAAATCCTGCTTGGGACAAATAAGTAGCTAATTTTCGAATATCGTAAAGATAAGCTTCTAAAGAATGATTGGAGAGCCCTCTTTCTATTTTTAAATAATTACCAAAAGATTGGATTTCTTTATCCCACATGCATTTTTCAAAAACAAACATGTAAATTTAAAGGAATTACGTATTTTTACATCGTTTGAACATAGATATGTGTTGATCAAAAATTAAATTATCATGAGTAAGAAGAAAATTTTAATCCTAAATGGTCCCAATTTAAATCTTCTAGGAACTAGAGAACCTGAAATTTATGGACATCAAACTTTTGAACAATATTTAGAAATTCTTCAAGACAAATTCTCAAAAGAATTAGAAATCTCTTACTTCCAATCCAATGAAGAGGGGCAGCTTATCAATAAATTACATGAAGTTGGCTTTTCATTTAATGGTATATTAATCAATGCAGGAGCATATACTCATACTTCTATTGCCATCGCAGACGCTATTTCAGCAATAAAAACACCTGTCATAGAAATACACATTTCTAATGTACACGCGCGTGAGAGTTATAGAGCCCATAGTTATTTAAGTAGTAAATGCAAAGGTATCATTGTTGGATTTGGATTGAGAGGATACGAATTAGGCCTTACTACTTTTATTTAGAAAATGTTATCATTTTATCCTGGACCTTCTAAAGTTTATCCACAAAGCTTGAAATTCATTCAAGAAGCGTATATACAGGGTATTGTTAGCATCAATCACCGTAGCGAACGATTTGAAGTCCTATTGAAGGAAACTTTAGAATCCCTACATCAAAAATGGAACATTCCAGAGGACTACACGATTTATTTTATTTCTTCAGCAACAGAAGCTTGGGAAATCGTTGCTCAATCTTTAATAATTAAAAATCCATTGCACCTGTATAATGGAGCATTCGGTAAAAAATGGGCATATTACACGAAGCAAATAGTTTCCAATGGAAAAGAGCTTGCATTTAGCAAAGAGGAAAGCATAAAAGACTATATTTCCAATGGTCCTATTATACTTTTAGATAACATTGACACGCTTTGTCTGGTACAAAGTGAAACATCTAATGGCACGGGGCAGAAGATTTGTCGAAATGATTTTGGAAATAAAGACGATTTAATCATTGCTGTGGATGCAACTTCCTCCATGGGTGGGATAGAATTGGATTGGATTCAAGCAGACATTTGGTTGGCATCTGTTCAAAAATGTATGGGAATCCCTGCGGGATTAGGTGTGCTCATATGTTCTCCAAAAGCCCTAAAAAGAGCTGAATACCTAGGAAGAGTTGACCATTACAATTCTATTCTATTAATGGAAGAAAATAGAAAACTATATCAAACGCATTATACACCCAATGTTTTGGGAATCTATTTACTTAATCGACTAAGTCAAACACTTCCCAATATCAAAGAAATTGATCAACAGACGAAAGTTAAAATGAGCATTTTAGAAGATTTTTGGACACATAAAAATCCTTACGAATTATCATTTTTAATCCAAAATTCAGAAGTTAGATTATCCACTGTATTGGCATTAGAAGGGAGATCTGATCAAATAAGTAAAATTCAACAATTGTGTAAAAAGAATGATATTGAATTAGGGAAAGGTTATGGTGAATGGAAAGAAAATACCTTACGAATAGCCAATTTCCCTAGTCACACTATTGAAGACATTGAAACACTCATTCACTTATTAAAATAATTACCATGCATTTTGACATCAAAGAAATCATTTCTTCATCATTGATTCTCTTCTCTGTAATTGATATTTTAGGTTCAATACCCATCATCATAGATTTAAGAAAAAAAAATGGAGATATTCATCCAGAGCAAGCTACATTAGTTTCAGGATTAATTATGTTGGGTTTCTTTTTTGCAGGCAAATTTATTTTACGATTGTTAGGCGTTGATACGAACTCATTTGCTATTGCAGGTGCTCTGATATTGTTCTTAATTGGCCTTGAAATGACACTTGGAAGAAGTATTTTCAAATCAGAAGAAATGGAAAGCGGATCACACTCGATCGTTCCATTGGCTTTCCCTATCATTGCAGGGGCAGGAACAATGACTACATTAGTTTCCCTTAAATCACAATTTGAGGAAGAAAATATCATTATCAGTATTTTCATTAATTTAATATTCATTTATCTGGTATTAAAATCGAGTAATTGGATTGAGAAAAAATTAGGTAATATTGGCACTCAAATTTTAAGAAAAGTATTTGGTGTTATTTTGATAGCTATTGCCATCAAAATTTTTAAAACTAGATTGTTTTAAAAATGGCGAAAAAGCAAAAATTTTATGTGATCTGGTCCGGTCATAAAACAGGTGTTTTTAATGATTGGAAAGTGGTTGAAAAATTAATCAAAGGTTTTCAAAATGCGCAATACAAATCTTTTGACACACTAAATGAAGCAAATGAAGCCTTTACAAAAAATTATTGGGCTAGTATACAACCCAAACAAATAAAGCCAAAAAATCCATCCTCAGCCAGACCAATTGTCCCCAGTATTTCCGTTGATGCCGCTTGCTCTGGAAATCCAGGAGCGTTGGAATACCAAGGAGTAAATACGGAAACCAAAGAAATATTATTTTCTCAAGGCCCATTTCCTCAAGGCACAGTCAATTTAGGTGAATTTTTAGCTTTGGTACACGGTTTAGCCTATTTAAAAAAACAAAATTACTCGATACCCATTTATTCAGATTCGAGAACTGCTATTGCATGGGTAAAAAAGAAAGCCATTAAAACAACGCTTGAAAGAAATTACCAAAATGCTGATTTATTCAGTAGAGTAGATAAGGCTTTGGAGTGGCTTCAAAACAATCCGTTTTCGACGCCTATTTTGAAATGGGAAACGGAGGATTGGGGTGAAAATCCAGCTGATTATGGCAGAAAATAGATCCGTCTTTACTTTTAAGCTTTTTCAACTAGCCCACGGTAATCCAGGGTTAAAAATAAGCACAGAAGCTTGCTTGTTCGGTGCCATTGCAAGTGATTTCGCTTTTGGCAAAATCTTAGATATTGGGACAGGTTCTGGTCTTATTGCTTGTATGATAGCACAAAAATGCCCTACATCGAAAATAATTGGTTTAGAAATTGACAAAGAAGTTGCGGATTTAGCGCAAAAGAATTTCACCGGACACCCATTATCTAAAATCTTAACAATAGTCCAAGGGGATGTAAAAGATTTTCAGTCAGAGGAATTATTTGATTTCATCGTCTGTAATCCACCTTTTTATAGTAATCATTTAGCTAACCATAATAAAAGTAAACACATTGCTATTCATAACGATTTATTAAAACCGGAAGATTTAGCAGCATCCATTCATCAATTATTAAACGTAAATGGACAAGCGATGGTCTTGTACCCTCCGTTGAGTATGCACAAATTTGAAAAATCGCTATTTGAAAAAGAGCTATATATCAATCGATTAATTGAAATTCGCCCCAATCCTACTCAAGCTGTTTTACGTCAAATTGCAATTATTTCTCCTATAAAATCCGATAAAACAATTTCTACGATTCCTATCAAAAATACATCAAACGAGTATTCCGATGAATTTAAAAATCTCCTTCAAGACTACTATTTAATTTTCCCCTAAAAAATAACCGTAGTATTTTGTATTTTTGTCAGCTTGATATGTCGATCTATGTTACAAATCTCAATTATTGTTCCTTTATACAACGAGGCGGAGTCTTTACCTGAGCTATGCGCTTGGATAGATAAAGTGATGATAGAAAATCAATTCTCGTATGAAATGATTTTCATTAATGATGGATCAAAAGATGAATCCTGGGAGGTATTACAGAATTTAAAATCAAAATATAATTCCATCAAAGCTATTTCATTTGCCAGGAATTATGGTAAATCGGCAGCATTACATGAAGGATTTTTATTGGCTCAAGGATCAGTAGTGATAACTATGGATGCTGATTTACAGGATTCTCCAGATGAAATTCCGGAATTATATAAAATGATTACGGAAGAAGGATTTGATTTAGTTTCCGGATGGAAGCAAAAGCGATTTGATCCCATTTCTAAAACAATTCCGACTAAATTATACAATGCAGCCACTCGCAAAATTTCAGGAGTTTACTTACATGATTTTAATTGTGGCTTAAAAGCCTATCAGTTAAAGGTGGTAAAAACACTGAAGTTGTATGGTGAAATGCACCGATACATTCCCGTGCAAGCTAAATGGAATGGATACACTAAAATTGGGGAAAAAGTTGTTCAACACCAATCTAGAAAATATGGTGTAACGAAATTTGGTTTAGAAAGATTTCTTTATGGCTTTTTAGACCTCTTGTCTATTACTTTTGTTCAAACTTATGGAAAGCGACCCATGCATTTGTTTGGCAGCTTGGGAATACTATCTTTTTTATCAGGAAGTATCATTGCCTTTTGGTTGATAATAGAAAAATTATATAATATTTCACAAAACTTAAAGTATAGAAATGTCACTGACAACCCAATGTTTTATTTGGCGCTAGTGGCAATTATTTTAGGTGTTCAATTATTCTTGGCTGGGTTCATAGGAGAATTACTAGTGACTAATTCTGATAAAACAACCCAATATCAAATCAAGGAAGAAATATCCTAAATATGCTTAAAAAAGATCTTAGTTGGTTAAGTCGATCAGAATTATTAATAGGTTCTGAAGGAATTGAAACATTGCAAAATGCGCATGTTTTAGTAGTTGGATTAGGTGGAGTTGGATCATTTGCAGCAGAATTTATTGCTCGTTCGGGAGTAGGTAAAATGACAATCGTGGACGGTGATGTAGTAGATCCAACCAATAGAAATAGACAATTACCTGCATTAGCAACCAATCACGGAATAGCAAAAGTGAAAATTATGGCTGAGCGATTGTTAGCCATTAACCCGGATTTAGAGTTAATAGCTCTTGAAACATTTCTTAGTCCTGAAGCCGCGAAGGAAATATTAGAAGCAAAAAGCTTTGACTATGTAATGGATTGCATCGATTCCGTAACACCTAAATTAACTTTATTAAAAACAGCATTTGATTTAAATTTGAAGATTGTTAGTTCAATGGGAGCTGGAGGCAAATTAGATCCAACCAAAATTAGAACTGCTGATTTATTTGATACAAGAGAATGCTACTTAGCCTCATTGGTGAGAAAAAGAATTCGGAAATTAGGTGTTAAAAAAGGAATAAAAGCCGTTTTTTCCCTGGAAAAAGTAAAAGATGAATCTTTAATTCTTACAGATGGTTCCAATTACAAAAAGTCAGCTTATGGAACTATTTCATATTTGCCTGCTGCTTTTGGTGGCGCATGTGCTTCCATTGTAATTAGAGATTTACTGAATGAACCCATTCCAATGGAGAAAAGACCCAAATCCTTTTTGAAAATGGAAAAAAGAAATCCCAATAAATAATGATTCAAATAGGTATAATTAATATTTCGGACAGAGCAAGTGCAGGAATTTACGAGGATATTCCGGGTAAAGCTGTCGTTGAAATAATTAAAGAATATTTAATTAGTGAATACAAGATAGTTTATGCCGTTGTACCTGATGAACAAGACCAGATTGAAAATGCGCTTTGTAAAATGGCGGACCTTGACAATTGTTGCTTAATCGTTACAACTGGCGGAACAGGCCCTGCGCCAAGAGATGTTACTCCAGAAGCAACGGAAGCTGTTTGCTCCAAAATGTTGCCAGGATTTGGTGAATTAATGCGTTCTATTAGTTTAAAATATGTCCCTACAGCTATTTTAAGTCGACAAACTGCTGGAATTAGAGGCCGTTCTCTTATTATCAATCTTCCAGGAAAACCAAGCGCCATTCGACAATGCCTAGAAGCTGTATTCCCAGCAGTCCCTTATTGTATTGACTTAATTGGAGGAGCTTTTTTGGTTTGTAATGAAGAAAATATAAAGGTTTTTAGACCGAAGAACTGAAGTAAGACGTAAGATGTAAGATGTATGATGTAAGAGGTAAAAGCTAGTATTAATAATCATCTTCTCTTCTCTCTTACGTCATACATCTTACATCTTACATCTTACCTCATACATCATACATCTTACAACTTACATCACCACAATATCATCAGCATGTGCAACTTCTCCTTGGGACAACATAATTTCTTCTTTAGAGCTTCGTACACGGGCAATAGCAATAGGTTTGCGATCAAGATCTAGCAATTCAATAACTTCCCCTTTTTCAAAATCGCCGACAAACTCCTTTACACCAACAGCCAATAAACTTTTTCTTGAACGAATGGCTTTTTCAGCGCCTTTATCTAATACTACTTTCCCGCTTATCGTACTACCTGCTGCTAACCATTTTTGACGGGATGACAAACTCGCATCTTGCGCCTCAAATACCGTCCCTATTTCTTCATGCAAAGCTGAAACAATTCCATCTAATTGATCCAATCCGAATATGACTACTTTAATGCCTAGGCGGGTAGCCAAACGAGTAAAAGTTAATTTAGAAATCATACCGCCTAAACCACTATTCGATTTTTCTGAACTTACAACAGACAAAACAGAAGAATCAATGGCGGCAACATGGCGAATAATCTCTCCATTTTCATCCAATAAGCCTCCTACCGATGTACTAATTAATAATTTTGTTGCTCCAAAGCCTGTTGCAATCAATGTGGCTAATTCATCATTGTCCGAAAATTTTAACTCAATATTGCTTACTACATCATTTTCGTTAGCAATCGGTATTACTCCACTATTCCAAAGTTCTTGATAGGTCTCTTTCAATTGCAAAAATTGCTCCCTTTGAGAAAAATGATGTCTTTCACACAAACTTTGTGCAATGGCAATGCCATATTTTTGAAAATAATGATTGTACTTGGAAATCAAAATGGGATTGCCAATCGCAGCGGCTGCTTTCCTTTCAGACAAGCTTCCTTTGTACTGCTTTAAAAATGATTTTCCGGCGGCTACTGCCCCACTTGACACTAATACAATGTGGTAATCTTGGTGTAATTGAGCTACTTGGGAAGCAATTTTCTCCAAGGTTTGCTCATTCACCTCCCCATTGGAATGCGTGATGGATGAAGAACCGAATTTAATAACAAGGATTGGCTTTGCCATATTTAATGAATCGAACTCAAATTAAAAACAACCCTAAGATAGCCATAAACATTAAATTAAGACAATTTGAATTCGCAATTTTTCGCTATTGCTTCTTGTAATTTAGCTAAATATTCACTTCGTGGAATTTCAATTGCACCATAACGCTTCACATTATCATTCATAAATTGAGAATCCAATAAAGCAAAACCATTGGATTTTAGCAATTGAATCAAATAATGGAAAGCCACTTTGGAAGCATTCGATTCTAGGGAAAACATAGATTCCCCAAAAAATACTCCACCAATACAGACACCATACAAACCACCCACCAAACGCCCCTCTCTGTATGCCTCAACAGAATGCGCTAAACCCATTCGATGTAACTCGACATATAATTGAATGATTTCTTCATTGATCCAAGTTTGGTCTTCATCTTTCCTGGGAGAAGCACAATTCCGCATCACTTGCTCAAAATCGATGTCTATTTTTATTTCAAAAAGGTTTTTATTCAAAATCGGTTTCAAAGATTTTGAAACATGATAATTCTCAAATGGAATAATCGCACGGGGATCAGGATTATACCACAAGACCTCACCCGATTCTTCTGCCATTGGAAAAAAACCCGAGCAATAGCAATCTATTAACATTTCAATTGTGATAATATTTTCCTCCTCCATGAAATTAATTAGACATAAATTGGCATTTTAGCAATGAATTGATGAAATTGCAAGCTTATAGCGACAAACTTATGGTTAAAAGCCATTGTTTACAAAAAGAATGTTGATAAAATTAACTCACATACGATTAATTTCTCCGATTCGACGAAGGCGAAGATTCATATTTAGGGTATGATAAATACTCCATTTATGTCTCATCTATTTTATCATTTTTATTTGTCGTCATTGAATGAATTCATATACTGTTCAAGTTGCTAGTCAAGAACATTTTGATCTAGCACAGTCAATTTGCTACGAAATGGCAGAATCTGCCAAAGCACGAGGCACAGGAATCGCCAAACGTACTCCAGAATATTTAAAAGAAAAAATGTCTGAAGGAAAAGCGATTATCGCCACCGACGATGTTACAGGAGAATTTGTGGGCTTTTGTTATGTTGAAACGTGGCAGCATGGGAAATTTGTTGCGAATTCTGGATTAATTGTCAAACCTGATTATCGCAAATTTGGAGTAGCGAAAGCAGTTAAAGAAAAGGCATTTGAACTATCCAAAAGTCGGTATCCCGAGGCAAAAATCATTGGCATAACGACCTCTTTAGCCGTGATGAAGATTAATTCTGATTTAGGATATGAACCTACCACCTTTTCGGAATTGCCGGTTGACGATAATTTTTGGAAAGGCTGTGAATCCTGTGTTAATTACGATATTCTAACAAGGACAGAAAGAAAAATATGTCTTTGTACCGGCATGATATATGACCCCAATCAATCAGAGAAAAAAACAGAAGAGGAAAAAGACGAGAAATGGTTATTATTAAAAAACATTTCCGTTTTCAACACCTTAAAAAAATTCAAAGAAAAATTGTTAATGCCTTTTCATAAAAAAGGAAAATCAAACTAATTATGAGCAAGCAGAAAGTAATATTAGCTTTTAGTGGTGGTTTAGACACCTCTTTTTGCGTCAAATATTTAACTGAAGAACGTGGAATGGAGGTACATTCTGCATTGGTGGACACAGGTGGATTTTCAGCCGAAGAATTAAAAACCATTGAAGAAAAAGCCTACTCACTAGGTGTAAGTTCTCATGTAACTTTGGATGTGGTACAAGAATATTATCACGATTGTTTGCGCTATTTGGTTTATGGAAACGTTTTAAAGAATAATACCTATCCCTTATCAGTTTCAGCAGAAAGAGTTTTTCAAGCAACTGCGGTAGCCAAATATGCTCAAAAATTAGGAGCAAAAGCCATCGCACACGGGAGCACTGGAGCAGGAAATGACCAAGTTCGGTTTGATGTAGTGTTTAGAATATTGGCTCCAGATTGTGAAGTCATCACACCGATTCGCGATTTACAATTATCAAGAGAAGCGGAAATTGAATTTTTAAAATCAAAAGGTGTTGTTCAAGAATGGCATAAATCTACTTACTCCATTAACAAAGGCCTTTGGGGCACTTCTGTTGGCGGAAAAGAAACGTTAACTTCCAATGGTTATTTACCTGAAGAAGCTTGGCCAACTCAATTGAGTAATCATCAGCCTCAAAAAATCACTTTGGAGTTTGAAAAAGGTGAGTTAATAGGTCTAAATGGTAAAAAATCGATTTCAACTGTTGCAGCGATTCGTGAATTAACTGAAATCGCTAGTGGATATGCCATTGGAAGAGATATACATGTGGGTGATACAATTATTGGAATCAAAGGTCGAGTAGGTTTTGAAGCACCGGCTCCCTTAATTATTATTAAGGCGCATCATTCCTTAGAAAAACATATTCTAACCAAACACCAATTGTATTGGAAACAAAATTTGGGAGATATGTACGGAACATTATTGCATGAAGGACAGTTTTTAGAGCCTGTCATGCGAAATTTTGAAACTTTCCTTGAAAATACTCAGTCGAATGTTACAGGGACTGTTCATGTACAATTAGCTCCCTATCAATTTTATATTTTGGGCATTGAATCCAAATACGATTTAATGTCCTCTACTTTTGGATCATATGGCGAAATGAACAAAGCTTGGTCAGGAGACGATGTAAGAGGATTCTCAAAAATCGTTTCAAATCAAACGATGATTCATCGGAAAGTAAACGAGTAGCTGATGTAAGAGGTAAAAGGTAAGAGGTAAGAGGTAAAAGGTAAGAGGTAAGAGGTAAGAGGTAAGAGACCGATGGCTGAGCGAAGTCGAAGCCGGAGGTCATAAGAGGTAATAAGTAATAGTTAATAGTCTCTTCCCGTTTTCTCTCTTCTCTCTTCTCTCACAATTCATAACTCATAATTCATAATTATTAAAGATGAACGCTAGAATAGGAATTATTGGAGGTGCAGGATATACCGGAGGGGAGTTATTGCGTATTCTGATCAACCACCCATTGGTTGATATAGCATTTGTGCATTCTAATTCACAAGCTGGAAAGGCCATTCACCACATCCATACCGATTTACTTGGTTCAACCCATTTATTATTCACCAAAGAATTACAACCCGTAGATGTATTATTTTTATGTTCTGGGCATGGTGAATCAAAAAAGTTTTTAGAAGCAAATGAGATTGCCTGGCATACCAAAATTGTAGATTTAAGTACTGATTATCGGGATGAATCTGAAGGATTTGTGTATGGTTTAGCAGAATATCAAAAAGAAAAAATTCAATCCGCAACAAAAATTGCCAACCCAGGTTGCTTTGCTACTTCCATCGAATTAGCCATGCTTCCTTTAGCAATGAATGGACTGATTCAATCTGATATTCACGTTTCGGCTGTAACGGGCTCAACTGGTGCCGGACAAGCCTTATCAAGTTCAACACATTTTTCTTGGCGAAATAATAATGCTAGTATTTATAAGGCATTCAATCACCAGCATTTAACGGAAATTGGACAAACTTTAACTTACCAAAATCAACTACCTACGATTCATTTCATTCCATACAGGGGCAATTTTTCAAGAGGTATCATGGCGAATGTTTACTCCAATTATTCAGGAACTTTGGAGCAGGCAAAAGAACTATTTGAAATTTATTACCAAGATTCTCCATTTGTTTTTGTTAGTGACACACCCGTTGATGTAAAGCAAGTGGTTAATACCAATAAATGTTTTTTACATTTAGAAGTACATAATGGACAATTATTAGTTACTTCTATTATAGACAATTTATTAAAAGGGGCTTCTGGCCAAGCTGTTCAAAACATGAACTTGATGATGGGATGGCCAGAAGACACTGGACTAAAATTAAAGGCAATTGGTTTTTAATTACCATTAAATGACAAATCAAACATTATGGAATTATTTGACGTATATCCTCTTTATCCTATAGAACTTGTAAAAGCGCAAGGTTCTAAAGTTTGGGATAAACAAGGAAAAGAATATTTAGACCTTTATGGAGGTCATGCGGTGATATCCATTGGACATTCTCACCCATACTATGTGGAAAAAATGACGAACCAATTGAAAAATATTGGTTTTTATTCTAATTCCATCATCATTTCAGGACAAGAAGAATTGGCAGAAAAATTGGGCCGAATTTCCGGCTATCCAGAATACAACTTATTTCTAACTAATTCAGGAGCAGAATCGAACGAAAATGCCCTTAAGTTAGCTTCCTTTCATACAGGTAGAAAAAAAGTAGTAGCTTTTAATCACGCGTTTCATGGCAGAACTGCTGGTGCGGTTGCAGTAACAGATAATCCAAGCATTGTGGCGCCTGTGAACGATACCTCTCACGTAACATTTTTACCTTTCAATCAAACAGAAGATTTAGAAAATAACATCACTGAAGAAACTTGTGCTGTCATTGTAGAAGGTATTCAGGGTGTTGGAGGTATACAAGTGGCCAACGATGTATTTTTAATGGCATTGAGAAAGCGTTGCGATGAAATAGGCGCAATGTTGATCTTGGATTCAGTTCAATGCGGTTACGGAAGATCAGGCAAGTTCTTTTCACATCAATTTGCAGGAATTAATCCAGATATAATGACTACAGCAAAAGGGATGGGAAATGGATTTCCGATTGGAGGAGTATTAATTTCGCCCGAAATCAAAGCAAGTCATGGATTATTAGGTACAACCTTTGGAGGAAATCATTTAGCGTGTACCGCTGCGAATGCTGTTTTAGATATTATTGAACAAGAATCATTGATTGAAAATTCAGAAAAAATAGGTGACTATTTAATGCATGAATTGAAAAGTATTTCAGGAATTAAAGAGCTAAGAGGAAAAGGTTTAATGATAGGAATTGAGCTAGAACAGGCCGTTGGACCCATTAGAGATACTTTATTAAACAAAGAGCATATTTTTTGTGGTTATGCAGGTAAGCATACATTGCGCCTACTTCCTAGTCTAGGAATTAACCAACAAATAGCGGATCAATTCTTAACAAGTTTGAAGTCAGTACTAAATTAATTGATAATTTAGAGCTAGAATAAAATAAAGGCTTGCTTTTTCGGCAGAAATGTAATTATTTTGCGTTTCTTTTGACTAAGATTTAGTCTTAAATAAAGAGGAACTAATAAAGTATATAATAAATTTTCAATGGCATTAATTACAAAAATTAGAGAGAAGTCGGGAGTTGCTGCTGCAGCGATTGCGATTAGTTTAGTATTGTTTCTTGTAGGCAGTGATATTTTTCAAGGTAAATCGTCTTTGTTTGGAGGTAACTCTCAAGAGATAGGCAATATTGCGGGGGAAAGTATTATGATTACTGATTTCCAAAAAAAAGTGGAGGAAGCCACGGCTAATTACACGGCACAGACAGGAAAAGGTCCAGGTGAACAAGAGCAATCAATGATTCGAGATCAAGTTTGGAATCAATATATTTTAGATATTGCATACAAAAAAGAATTTGATGCTTTAGGAATTAAAGTTTCAGATGATGAACTAATTGACATGGTACAAGGAAATAATATTCATCCATCAGTTCGTCAACAATTCACAAATCCTCAAACTGGTCAATTTGATAAAACTTTTGTGATTCAGTTTTTGAAGAATTTAAAAACTATGCCTGTTCAACAGCAGCAAGCTTGGGCTAATTTTGAAAAATCAATCTCTCAAGATCGTATCCGTTCAAAATACGAAAATTTAATACGCCAGTCGACTTACGTTACTCAAGTGGAGGCACAAAAAGAATACCAAACTCAAACAGCAAAATTCAATGCTAGATTTCTTTATGTACCATTCTTCTCCATTTCAGACACAACGGTAAAAGTATCGGATGCTCAGTTAGAGGAATATTTGACAAAACACAAAGACCAATACAAGGGTGCTAACACACGATCAATTCAATATGTAACATTCCCTGTTATTCCAACGAAGCAAGACACCGTAGAGTTTTATAGTTCTATCAAAAAATTAGCTAAAGATTTAGCCATTGCACCAAATGATTCAGCATTTGCGATGTTGAATTCAGATGTACGAACTCCTTATTTAGTTTCTTTTTCTGAAATCCCTGAGCAAGTTAGAGGTCAATTAGGAACATTTCAAGTAGGCGGAATTTACGGACCTTTCAAGAATGGTCTAACTTATTCCATTTACAAATATGGTGGCGTTAAGAAAGACACCTTGTTTACAGTTCGTGCAAGTCATATTTTAATTGCTCCAGCTAATAAATCTGATTCTGCGAAAGCGCAAGCAAAAGTACGTGCGGAATCTATCTTAAATCAAATTAAGGGAGGTGCTAATTTTGAAACACTAGCTCAAATGAATGGAATGGACGGAACGGCACAGAATGGTGGCGATTTAGGTTATTTCAAAAATAATGGTTCAATGGTTAAGCCATTTGAAAATGCAATTTTTGGTTTCAATGGTTCAGGTTTATTACCAGGTGTGGTTGAAACTGACTTTGGATATCACGTTGTAAAAGTGACTGATCCAAAATCAAATACTAGTTATAAATTGGCCGCAATCAATAAAACCATCGCACCTTCTCAATCTACATTAGATAGAGTTTACACGCAAGCAGATGCCTTTGCCAATTCAAATGGAACCTTAACAGCTTTTGAGGTAGCTTTGAAAAAAGATAAAAATTTGATTATGATGCGTGCCAATCGTTTGGCAGAAAATGCAACAAGTATCAATAATCTTAGCAGTGCACGTGAAATTGTGCGCTGGGCATTTGATCAAAATACAAATGTTGGAGATGGTTCTCAAAAGGTTTTTGAACAAGACAATCAATACATCATTGCTTATTTAATTTCAAAAACAGAAAAAGACAATGTGAAAGTGGATGATTTCCGCGAGGAATTAATTTCACGTGTAAGAAATGATTTGAAAGGAGAAAAAATTGCCTCCAAATTAAAAACTATCAAAGGCTCTTTAGAGCAAATTGCACAAACATACGGTGCAGGTGCTTTGGTTGAAAATGTTGCTGATATTACATTAGCATCAGGAATGTTGAATACAGCAGGACCAGATCCAATCGCTTTAGGTCATATAGCAGGTTTGAAAAACGGAAAACGTAGTAAGGTTTTTGTCGGAGAAAATGGGGTGTATATCACAGAGAAAACAGCAAGTATCGCTGCACCGGCATTAGCAGATTACTCAAACTATAAAAATCAAATTCAAATGATGGGAGTTCAGAGAGCTTCTTTTTACATCAATGAAGCGATCAAAGAAAATGCAAGTATCGTAGATAAACGATATAAATTCTATTAATTTTTATTAATATTCAACAAGAAAAAGCATTCTGTAAAGGATGCTTTTCTTGTTTATAGTACATTTGTAAAATGAATTTTAGATTTAAAAACTCTTTCTGGCTTATCTACTTGATCTTAGGAATTATTTTGATTGGAATAAGTCCTTTAATCAAATTGAGATTTGACCTAAGTGAAGAGAAAAAATTTACCCTAAGTGAATCGAGTATAAAGGTTTTGAATCAATTAGACGGACCTATAAAAATTAGCGTCTATTTAGGTGGCGAAAATTTACCTGGAGGATTCAAACGCCTTCATAGATCATTAATAGAGCTACTAGAAGATTTAAAGAAACACAGCAGTCAAGATATCCTTATTGAACAAGTCGATTTGTATAAAGACTTTCCAAAAGAAAAAGAACGTCAAAAACTTATTTTTGAATTAGACTCTATTGGCATCCCTCCTACCAATATTGTAAACAAAGAGGACGGCAAATCTATTTCTTTATTGGTTGTCCCTGGCATTACTATTGAAAAGTCAGAAAGATTGGTTGGGGCATTGCTTTTGAAAGGAAACCAATTGAGCTCACCACAAGAAATTCTAAATCAAAGTATCGAAAATTTAGAATATGAAATTATTCAAGCTATTCATTCCTTACAAAATCAGAATAGAAAGAAGATAGGTTTTTTTTTAGATTACAGCAAAGTACCTGCTGTTAAGCAATTAGACCTAATTGCAAGCCTAAAGAAACAATATGACCTATATCCTGTCGATTTGGGACAATCGCCAACCTTGGATGGATTAGATGCATTCTGCATCATACAACCAAATAAAATCTTTAATCGTACAGATCAATTTAAAATTGATCAATTTCTTGTAAAAGGCGGCAAAGGAATTTTATTTTTAGAGGGTACAAGGGTAGATACTTTACAAAATCAAGGATTGGTTTTTTCAAGACAAGAAAATGGATTAGAGGAAATGCTTTTCCATTATGGATTAAGGGTAAATTCCAATTTGGTAAAAGATGCACAATTATGTGGCGCCATTCCACTTCAAGTAGGAAATTTCGGAAATAAACCCAATCTACAATTAATGCCATGGCCAGCATTTCCTTTATTAATTACAAATCCAGCAATAAGTATTACTAAAAATTTGGATGCCATATATGCTAAATATCCCTCTAGTATTGATACCGTTGCAGGTAGCAAACTAAAAAAAACAATTTTACTGCAAACGAGTACGTATACTCAAATACAGAATGCACCTACCACATTACCTTTTTCAGCTTCGGGAAAAGACTTTGATCCTGAAAAATTCAAGAGTGGGTCGAAAGTTATCGCATACCTTTTAGAGGGTACATTTAATTCTCTATTTAAAAACAGAATCTCTCCCGATGATACACTTTCAAGGAATTTCATTGTATCAAGTCAGCAGAAGGGAGCTTTAATTGTAGTTGGAGATGGAGATATACCTTTAAATAACATTGACCCCAATTCTAAAGGTCCAATGGCCTTAGGTTTTGATCCTTTTTCAAAGCATACCTTTGCCAATAAAGATTTTATTTTAAACGCTTTTAATTATTTACTCGATGAAAATAATAGTTTATTAGCTAGAAATAAAAACATTCGACTTCGTCCTTTGGATAAAGTTAAAATAGAGACTGAAAAAAGCTTTTGGCAAAGTTTAAATATAATTGTACCGATACTTTTTGCGGTAATGTTAAGTTTACTGATAATCCTTTATAGAAAGTATCAATTCAGTCAATAAAACCTTTGGTATAATACCTAAAATATTTTAACTTCAAGGTTTAATCGCAAAATTTATCCAAACTAAAGAATCAAATTTAATTCTTCCATACTAATGAAATTTAAAGTAGCCTCGAACGTATTACTTAAGCAAATTTCCGCTATTGGTGGAGTTGTAGCAAGTAATCCTATTATTCCCATCCTAGAAAACATTTTAGTAGAATTAGAGGGCAATCAACTTATTTTAACAGCCTCTGATTTACAGACTGTTATGACAACACGCGTTGAAGTGGATGGATCAGAAAATGGATCTATCGCTTTACCTGCTAGATTATTATTAGAAACATTAAGAAGCCTACCTGAGCAACCAGTGACTATTTCTGCTGACCAAGGTACATTTGGGGCTGAAATTTCAACATCTAATGGTCGTTTCAAATTAAGTGGAGAGAATCCTATCGATTTCCCTAGAATTCCTGAGGTTAGTAAAAATCAGTCTATTTCATTATCCGCGATGACTTTAGGAGAAGCGATTGCGAATACTTTATTAGCTGTATCAAATGATGACATGAGACCTGCAATGACAGGTGTATTGATTCAAATGACAGGTGATCACACTAATTTTGTTGCGACAGATGGTCATCGTTTAGTCAGATACAGAAGAAATGACATTAAAACAGAAGGGCAAAGTTCATTGATTTTACCAAAGAAAGCCCTTGCATTATTAAAATCAACACTCCCATCAGACGATACAGAAGTTAAAGTTGAATTTAGCCAATCGAACGCATTTTTTAGTTTCCAAAGTTTTCAATTAATTTGTCGTATTATCGACGAACGTTTCCCAGAGTATGAAAATGCAATTCCTAAGCAAAACAATAATATAGTTACCATTAATCGTTTAGAATTTTTAAGCTCTGTTAAACGTATTTCTATTTATTCGAACAAGACAACACACCAAATCAGATTAAAGCTGACAGAAAATAAATTAACGCTATCTGCTGAAGATTTAGATTACTCAAATGAAGCCAATGAAGCGCTTACCTGTGAATTTACGGGAACAGATATGGAAATTGGTTTTAATGCCAAATTGGTTTCTGAGTTATTAAGTAATTTAAGTGCCAAGTTTGTAGATATTAAATTAAGTGAGCCGAACAAAGCTGGATTAATCATTCCATCTGACCAAGATGAAAATGAAGATATCTTACTTTTAGTAATGCCTGTAATGCTAAATTCATATAACTAATCAAATCATGAAGACTACAACCATTTTCGCTCTAATTTTTGCTTTATTTATTGCAACAGAATCAATCGCTCAAGATGCTCCTAAAGGAGTTGAATTTTTTAATGGCAGCTTTCGCCAGGCTTTAGCAAAAGCTAAAAAAGAGAACAAAATGATTATGTTTGATGCATATACAACTTGGTGTGGTCCTTGTAAAATCCTGAAATCAAAAGTTTTCCCAGATGCTGAATTAGGAAATTTCATCAATAATAAATTCATTTCGATTGGGGTTGATATGGAAGCGGGAGAAGGGCCAGCTTTAGCTAATATGTATCCATTGGAAGGTTATCCGACCATTTTCTTTCTAGATGCCAATGGAAAAGTTAAAAAGAAGGTCCTTGGCCTACCTCAAGGTGGTGCAAAAGAATTATTAGCCATTGCAAAAGCGATTAAATAGCTTTAAGATTATGTCTGTTTAAAAAAATATCCTTTTTGAAGATTTTCTCAAGGAATATTTTTTTAAATTAACTTCTAGGTTGAAACGACAAACATAAAACAATGAGCAATCTTTCAATATTATCTAACCTTTGGGATGAAATCATTTTATTCTTTGGAATATACTCCATTATAGAAATCATTCAAACAGGAAATTATGACTCATTAAATACTTGGGATGGGATCAAAGCACTCATTGCGCCTATTTTACCAATTTTACTTCTCATTGAAATAATTAGATCTAGTATTTATAAAAGATTCAAAATGGATCATTATAGAACTCCTTTCCTCATCTTTTTAGGTAACAGAGTAATATCGAGATTCATATCAATAGCAGCTGTTTCTTTTTGTATAGTGTCCTTAGAGCCATTTTCGCTGTTTCAAATAGAAATAACTTGGTATTGGTTCATATATGCTTACATCGTTTGGGAATTTGCCCATTTCATTTATCATTATTTAGGACATAAAGTGCGATTATTTTGGTGTTTACATTCAACACATCACGCACCAGTAGAAATGAATTTATTTGTTTCTAATGCTCATTTTTTCCTTGAAGCACCTTATGCAGATATTATACGAACAAGTATATGTATTTTAGCTGGCGTGCCACCTATTCTCTTGTTCTCTGTGATGTTTGTTGATGGAACTTGGGGTACATTTATACATGTAGGAGAGAACATCGTTAAAGACGGGAGATTGGGTATATTGAACAAATTCTTATTAACTCCATCTCATCACAGAGTGCATCATGCAAAAAATCCACTTTACATGGATACTAATTTTTGTAACCTGCTTCCTATTTGGGATAAAGCATTCGGTACATTTCAAAATGAAGAAGAGTCGATAAAGATAGAATATGGAATTACAAGACCGTATAATCCTCAAAATTATTTTGACGTATACTTTGGTGAAATCATCTTACTCATCAAAGATATTTACTACGCCCCAGGAATTTTAAATAAATTCAAATACCTACTTATGCCGCCGGGTTGGAATCATACAGGTCATTCAAAAACCGCCAAACAAATAAGAATTGAGTATTTAACAGCTGAAAAAACAAAAAAATTATAAATGGTTGCAAAATCACAACTCAAATAAATGATAAATGGTGTATTTTTGGAATTATTTATTTCCATTAACGTGCCTACAAATCCACTAGAAACCCAAATTATAAACGAATTGATCAATGATCTTAGTTCTGATCGTTTACACAAAGAAGAACAAGAAAAATATTCTTTTGAGTGTTTAAAAGCATATAAAAAACCATTCGAATACATCCAAGAAAATGAAGAATATTTAGGATGGATTACTATTTCATTAGAAACGGCTGATCAATTTATTGATTCCTCCATTCCTGCAATAACGATAAGCCATTGCTTAACAACTAAGTTAAATGATTTTTTTATCAAAGGATTTGAATTAGATCATATCCATCTTCAATTCAAACAAAAGATTCAGCACAAACGATTTCCAGAAATAGATAAATACTACAAATCGGTAAAAGCGAATGATAAAAAGAAATTTTCTATCAACTCATTTGAAAAATACAAGACTTGGCTATCGAAACAAATAACTAAATTTAATCAAGAAATTTCTGTCGTATATTTTGATGATCAGTTCAATGATAACCTATATTTGTGTTTGGTTAAAACAGAAAAAACACAAAGAATATTAGCCAACTGTAGATTATTAGGAATTCATATTAAGTCCATACACCCATGAAACAAAAAATGATTGGTATTATTCTTTTACTTACATCATATTTTCATATATATGCACAAAATAAAATAGGTGGAGCCAAAGATAAACATGCTTGTATAAGCGCGGCGGGCTACCAATGGAGTACATTAACAAACAATTGCATTAGACCCTTTGAATTAAAAATTCAATTAAGTAATATTTCACATACTTATAACTGTGGAATCATTTTTGCCAAAGACCAAAAGCAAGCAGAAATATTCAGTAAAGAAGGGAATTTTTTAATGGTGTCTCAAAACAAAAACAACAATCTTTATCTTTCCAAAAACGGATATATTTTGGAGAAAAATAAAAATCATTGGATAGTAAAATCGAAGAATAAAGAAATTATATACCAATAATTAACGTAAATCATTTACTTCAACTCCAGGGAAAGTCTTTTTGTCAAAACTAAAATATTTATCATCTACATCAGCATCAGATTTTAGTTTCGTTACTTTAAAGTTTTGCTTTTTACCTGTTTTGTTAAAAATAGTCCACTCTTTTACGGAGGAATCCGACTTATTAATTTTTATACTGATCTTTTGAACTTGAGCAGTTTTAGCATTGGGAGACAATTCAATTACGGCGATTGGTCCGGCATCTGAAACAAGCACCATTTTATAGGCTTTTTTATCAAATGAATAAATTTTAGCTGGACTGAGATCACCTTCACTTGCATCAAAATTGGAAATATTTACTTCATTAATTTCCTTGATATAAGTGGATACCTCCTTGCCATTATTGAAGATTTCTTGTCCAGAAGTTTTTAAACGAAACTTATTTCCTTTAACGGTGATAGAACCTGACAAGGCTGCACCACCACCGTCCGTTTGATAACTAAAGTTGGCTGAAAAAGAAGTCATGGATTTATACTTTTTTTGCATTCCATCAACATAAGTAAGTGCTTTATTAGTCTGCGCAGTGATAAGATGGGAAACAAATAAAACAAGTATAATCAGTGTGTATTTTTTCATCATATTAAACTATAAATTTCTTAGTAATTCTTCTAAACTAGCATCATCTTTAACTAAAACTTCTCTCGCCTTTGACCCACCAAACGGTCCAACAATACCTGCAGCTTCTAATTGATCAATCAACCTTCCAGCTCTATTATAACCCAACTTAAGTTTTCTTTGTATCAAAGAAGTGGAACCTTGTTGATGCATAACAATCAATCGAGCTGCTTCATCAAAATATTGATCTCTATTACTTGGGTCAAAATCGCTTCTTTCCTGACCTCCGACTTCATCAGAATCAGCTTCTGGCAACAAATAGGCTGATTGATAACCTTGTTGATTTCCAATAAAATCGCAAATGTCTTCTACTTCTGGAGTATCAACGAAGGCACATTGTAAACGGATGACTTCAGAGCCCATGGAAAGTAACATATCTCCCATTCCAACCAATTGATCGGCTCCACCTGCATCTAAAATAGTTCTAGAATCTATCTTTGACATTACTTTGAAAGATAAGCGAGCAGGGAAATTAGCTTTAATAGTACCAGTAATAACGTTCACACTTGGTCTTTGGGTAGCAACAACTAAGTGTATACCAATGGCTCTGGCCAATTGAGCTAAACGAGCAATTGGATGCTCGACCTCCTTACCCGCAGTTAACATCAAGTCCGCTAATTCATCAATCACCAAGACGATATATGGCATAAAATCATGCTTATTAGGATCAAGGCGACGATTAATGAATTTATGATTGTATTCCTTCAAATTTCGACAACCGGCATCCTTCAGTTTATCATACCGTAAATCCATTTCCTTGCACAAGGAATTCAAGGTAGTAACTACTTTCTTGGTGTCTGTAATAATCGCCTCCTCAGAATCTGGTAAGCAAGCTAAAAAATGTCTTTCCAATTTATTGAATAAAGAAAGTTCTACTTTTTTAGGATCCACTAAAACGAATTTTAATGTTGCTGGATGCTTTTTATAAATCAAAGAGGTTAAAAGCATATTCAATCCAACCGACTTACCTTGACCTGTTGCACCAGCCATTAATAAATGGGGCATTTTAGCCAAATCAGCAACAAAAATCTCATTAGAGATATTTTTTCCTAAAGTAATAGGCAGATCAAAATTGCATTTTTGGAATTTTTCAGAACCAATAACCGCTCTAACAGGTACCATTTCACGATTCTTATTGGCAACCTCGATACCAATAGTACCTTTGCCGGGCATTTGACCAATAATACGTACGCCCATCGCAGCTAAAGAAAGTGATAAATCATCTTCTAAAGAAGTAATTTTACTTACACGCACTCCCGCTTTTGGTACAATTTCATAAAGCGTAACTGTCGGTCCAATGGTTGCTTCAATTTTTTGAATTCCAATACCATAATTTAGTAATGTCTCAACTATTTTTTCCTTATTTTCCTTCAACTCATCCATGGTTACTTGAGTCGTCTGATTTTTTTGATCATACTCCTTCAATAAATCCAAGGTTGGGAATTTATATTTAGGCAAATCTGCTGTAGGATCATAAAGACCTAATTTGGCCACTAAATCATTGGCTGTAATTTCACCACCGGATAAAAGAGCTTCCTCTATGCTTTCATCTGCTGAGCTAGCTTCTTCTGCAACCTTAAAAGTAAAGGGCATTTCTTCGATTGTTTCTATTTTGGGAACTGATTGAATCGCATCACCTGAAATTGATGAAGAAACAGTTATTCCAATTTCGCTAGTAGCTTCTGCAGTTTTCCTCTCCGGAGGAATTAATGGCCTAAAGGTAGATTCATCATCATTATCCTCTCGAAGAGAAATATCATCGTCCTCAAACGAATTATCCAATTCACCCAAACCTAATTTTTTATTAAATTTACGAGCATTTGATTTTGACAATTTTGATTTAGGACGAGGATTTAATTGATAAAAAATGACTGTAAAGACAGCGCCAAGAAACACGATGACAAATACTGACAGATAACCGACTAATTGTTGAAATTTCTCATTTAAAAAATAACCAAAGCCTCCACCTAATGAATGAGGCAAATCAAATTGATACACAAAAAAACCAATTAAAACACTTCCCCAAACCACGTAAAACAACACCTGCCAAGTAAAATCTCTAATAGAAACTATTTCCTTTTTAAATGCTAAACGGATAGCAGAAAGAAAAAACAAAGGAATTAACAAGAAAGAAGAAATTCCAAAGGTCTTAAACAAAAAGAAGTGGGCAACTTTTGCACCAAATAAACCTGCCCAATTATCGACTGGTATATCGCTTCCTTCGATAACATCCAATGGCCCCAACTCCACTTCACTTTGGTCAGAAATCCCTGTGAATAAACTAGAAACAAAAGAAATTAGCAATAATGCACCTACGATAAATAAAAATCCGGCAATTAGTGATTTTCCTTGGTTAGAACGCAATTGCCTTCTAGCAATATTTTCTTGCTGTTCCTCAAAATTTAATTGAAGCGTTGAATCCTTACCTGAAATCTGTTTTGCCATTTAGGGAACACTTATTTAAAATGTTTAAATTACTAAATTTTAGGACGATTAACAAAAGAAATTAAAGTCCAACTTTTAAAATTTGTTGATTAATTTCTTTAATTAAGCTAGGCCCCTCGTAGATAAAACCCGTATAAATTTGAACTAAACTTGCACCAGCTTTCATTTTATCGATAGCATCTTGTGCCGAATGAATTCCACCTACACCAATGATGGGAATTTTACCTTTTGATTTTTCAAACAGATAAGCAATAACTTCTGTAGATCGCTTATTCAAAGGCTTCCCACTTAACCCTCCTGATTCTGTACATAATTCTTCTGCTGAATGTAATCCTTCCCTAGACAAAGTAGTATTCGTAGCAATTATCCCAGCCAATTTTGTATCTAAAACTATTTCAATAACATCATCTAATTGCTCAAATGTTAGATCTGGAGCTATTTTCAATAATATTGGTTTGGGGTTTGACTTTCTATTATTCAAAACTTGTAAACCAGATAATAACTTTTTCAAAGGTTCCTTCTCTTGAAGTTCTCTTAAATTAGGCGTATTTGGTGAACTAACGTTAACAACAAAATAATCCACCCAATCAAATAAACTTTCGAATCCTTTCTGATAATCTTCATCTGCTAATTCGTTGGGCGTCGTCTTATTTTTTCCCAAATTTCCACCAATGATTACATTTGACTTTCGATCTTTTAATCGATTTTTCATTGCTTCCAATCCAAGATTATTAAACCCCATACGGTTTATGATGGCTTCATCCTTAGGTAAACGAAATAATCGAGGCTGTTGATTTCCATCTTGGGCTTTGGGTGTGACAGTTCCAACTTCAATAAAACCAAAACCTAGTTCAGCAAACTCGTCAATCAATAAAGCGTTTTTATCAAATCCTGCTGCCAAACCAACAGGATTTGGAAATTTAATACCAAAAACTTCTCTCTCTAATTTAGGATGACTAAATGCATAAACAGAGCGAAAAATAGGTTTAACAAAAGGCACTTTCATCAGTAGTCGAATACTCGTTGCTACTATTTCATGTGCCGTTTCTGGACTAAATAAAAAAAGTAGTGACTTGACTATTTTTTGATAAAACATAAAAAAATGAAAAAGAAAATGAAAAGCTAAAATTACAAAAATCAATGATGATACTTGGAATATGTCATGGAATTAATGCAAAATAATTATTTAGAATAAAAATAATACAAAATTCAGGTGGTCTATTCAAAAATACTTCTAATTTTAAACATCCTCCAAGAAAATCATGCATCTTAAAAATGAAAGCCTATGTTAAGTCGTGTTGCCAATTCCATTTATTGGATGAATCGCTATATCGAGAGAGCAGATAATTACGCTCGTTTCATTTCAGTCAATTTTAATCTTGCCTTGGATTTACCCCCCAATGTTCCTGAACAATGGGAGCCTCTGATTGTCGCTACAGCAGATCATTACAATTTCTTTGATCACTATTCAACAGCAAATAGAGAAAATGTTTTGTACTATATGACTTTCGACATTAATAATCCCAATTCCATCCTTTCTTGCTTATATAGTGCGCGTGAAAATGCAAGAACAATTAGGGAAAGTATTTCCAAAGAAATGTGGGAATATGTCAATCAAATTTATTGGAAAGTAAAAGATCGGGTAGAGGGCAGTAAAAATTGGGAAATATCAAGATATCAAGGATTTTTAGAGGAGATTAAATCTGGTAGCCAACTGTTCTATGGCATAGTTGACTCAACCATCACAAGAGGAGAAGGTTGGCATTTTGGACAGTTAGGAAAACTTTTAGAAAGAGCAGACAAAACGACCCGTTTCTTGGATGTTAAATATTTCAATTTACTTCCCGACATAGATGCGATTGGTTCACCCTTGGATTTACTCTTATGGTCCGCCGTATTAAAATCTGTTTCAGCCTACAATATGTTCAGGCAGCAATACAAAGGTATTAATCCTTCATTTATCGTTGAATTTCTAATCTTAGACAAAAATTTCCCTCGATCTGTAGTTCATTGCTTAAAAGATGCAGAATTATCCTTGTATGCTATCTCTGGAACCTCATCGGAAATTGGTTTTTCTAATTTGTCAGAAAAGAAATTATCAAAACTTTTATCTGAAGTTGAATTCACTGAAATAGATGATATTTTATCAACAGGCCTACATCAATTTTTAGATAATTTTCAATCAAAGAACAATGAAATAGGCCAAACGATTTTTAATAACTATTTTGACATAAAGCCTGTCAATTAAAACTTCCAATTAAAATATAAGTTGTAATTTCGCCAAATTTTAAAATTCCAAAATGACTTTTTGTTTAGGTATTACTATAAAAGAAGGGTTGATTGCTATTGCCGACACAAGAATTACAGCCGGTAGTGAAATGTATTCTAACAAGAAAATATCTATACATGAAATAAATAAACATTGTCTATTCATTATGTCAGCTGGATTAAGATCTGTGCGCGACAAGGCGATAACTTATTTTAATCATGCGATAGAGCAGGATGCAGAAGCGTATAATTATATGTTTGAAGCTGCTACGACATTTGGAACTATGTTGAAAAAAGTAGCATCAGAGGATAGAGAAACTTTAGAAAAAGAAGGCTATCAATTCAATTTACATGCCATAATTGGTGGACAAATGCCCATGGACAAAGAACATAAACTTTTTCTAATATTTCCAGAAGGCAATTGGATAGAAATAAACGAGGGTTTAAAATATCAAATTATTGGTAATTCAAACTATGGAAAACCTCTACTCAATAGGAATTTAACTTATGATACTTCATTAAAGGATGCATTAAAAATGGGTTTTCTTTCTTTTGATGCCACTCAAGTAAGTACAAATGATGTTGATTTCCCAATTGATATTGTCGTTTACGAAAAAGATAGTTTTAAGGCTAAAGAAATCAGGCTTTATAAGGACGACATGCAACAAATTTCAGATGAATGGAACTTGGCATTAAGAAAATCACTCGAAAAAATCGATGAGGGCTGGATGAAAAATCTTGTTTCTTTATCCGAATAGTTACCATGGACGCGAAAATAGCACATAAATTAACCTACTCGTATTCTTCGCCAGTTGTACTAGATCCCCATACAATCTATTTACATCCGAGAAAAAGTGCTTTTTTGACCGTTTTGGATTATTCTTTGGCCATTCATCCAAAACCTGTACAAGTATCGAAAAATCTAGATCCAGAGGGAAATATTCAAAATATTATATTTTTTAAAGATCCCACAGAAGAGTTGACAATCACAATGAATGCCAGAGTGGAAACAACAGAGTTCAATCCATTTGATTTCGTTTTTTTCCCTTTTGAAAGTAAATCATTGCCGATGATATATACAAAATCTTATCAAAAAACACTTAGTCCTTATCTAGGCCTAGAAGGAGTTTCAACTATTGTAGAACAAGTTGCTCGTCAAATCGGCTCAGAAGTACAATGGAAAACTTCTGAATTCTTAACTGCTTTGAATGAATTTATTTATACCAATTTTGCTTATGAAATACGCGAAGAAGGGCCACCCAATCCACCTGAATCTACTTTAGTTAATAGAAAAGGAACATGTCGTGATTACGCTATTCTTTTTTCTGCTTTATGCAGATCTCTTGGTCTAGCCACCCGATTTGTCAGTGGGTATTACACCGGTTTAGCGCCAGTTGACCTTCCCAATCAAAATCATTACTTACACGCTTGGGTAGAAGTTTATTTACCCGGAGGAGGTTGGAGAGGCTATGATCCAACTCAGCATGAAGTTGTTTCAGGGAACCATATCCCCTTAGCTGCCTCTTGTTTAGCAGAAGAAATTACACCTGTTTTTGGATCTTATCGCGGAAATGCAAACTCTCATTTACTTACAGAAGTGTTTATTCAGAGAGAAGAATGAGGTAAGAGGTAAAAGAGGTAATAGGTAATAGGTAAAAGAGGTAATAGGTAAAAGAGGTAATAGGTAATAGTTAAAAGAGGAATAAGGTAACTTTGTAAATTCATAACTCATCATTCATACCTCATAATTCATCATTCATACCTCATAATTCATAATTCCCTCCTAACCTACCAGTAATTGTGCCAATAGATAATCAGCGATTAAAATAGCAATACAAGAATTAGTAACAGCTGCGGTACTTGACTTCCCAACCTCGTAAGCTCCACCATTGGTATAAAACCCTTGAAAAGAAGCGACAGTAGATACAATAAAAGCAAAAACAATCGACTTCACTAAGGCAAAGAACATGTAATCTCCTTTAAAATTAAATTGCAAACCGTGAATATAAGCTTCTGGAGTAATAGAACCTGTTAACCATCCAGCAACATAACCTCCCATGATCGCTAGAAAACAAGCTAAAGTAACCAACATAGGAAACATCAATATGGCTGCAATAATTTTTGGTAATACTAAATAAGAACTAGAATTAATTCCCATAACTTCCAAAGCATCAATTTGTTCGCTAATTCGCATGGTTCCCAACTGACTCGCGATGTTAGATCCTACTTTTCCACTTAAAACAACACAAGTAATGGTTGGTCCCATTTCTAAAATGGTTGAATCTCTTACAATTAAACTAATAATGTATTGCGGGACAAAGGGGTTATCCATATTGGCAGCTGTTTGAACACAAGTTACAGCTCCTAAAAATGTGGACACTATGGCAACAATTAGCACAGAGCTAATACCAATATCCATACACTCTTGCATGACCAAGGAAAAATAAACCCGAAATTTTTCAGGATTTGTGAATAGCTTACTCAGGAAGATTAAATATTTACCTAATTTTGACATGCGTAAATAAAAAAATGCAATTACGTGTCAAATATAATGAACAAATCGGTAGTAATTAGCGGAGGAAGCCAAGGAATTGGTAAAGCACTCGTAAAAAAATTTTTAGAGGAAGGATTTAAGGTTTATACCTGTGCTAGAAAAAAAATGGGATTAGATCAATTACAAGAAGAATGTAATTCCAATCTATTAAAAACATTTGTTGCGGATTTAAGCAATAAAAATGAAGTATTAGATTTTGCTCAATGGGTTCTATCTCAAGAAAATAGCATCGAAATATTGATTAACAACACCGGTGTTTTTCTTCCTGGCCAAATCCAAAACGAAGAAGAGGGAATCATTGAAAAACAAATCAATACCAACCTTTACAGCGCATACTACCTAACGCGTCAATTATTACCCCAATTTATTCAAAACAAGAGCGGCTATATTTTTACGATTTGTTCTACAGCATCGATTACAGCTTATACGCATGGTGGTTCTTATTGCATCAGTAAATTTGCCCTATTGGGTTTTACTAAAGTTTTGCGAGAAGAATTAAAAAATACGGGAATTCGTGTCAGTGCTGTTTTACCTGGTGCAACCTTGACATCTTCTTGGGATGGAGTTGATTTGCCGAAGGAAAGATTCATTCCTGCAGAGGACATTGCTAGTGCAATTTATGGAGCTTACCAACTTTCTCCTTCCACGGTCATTGAAGAAATTTTAATTCGCCCTCAGTTGGGAGATATTTAAATCAAAAATCCATGCAACCATTAGCCGAAAGAATGAGACCTTCCAAATTGGAGGATTATATTGGTCAAGACCATTTAATTGGACCCAATAGCCCATTAAGAAAAGCATTGGATGCAGGCCATCTACCCTCATGTATTTTATGGGGCCCTCCAGGAGCGGGTAAAACAACTTTGGCATCTTTGGTGGCAAACACTCTAAAAAGACCATTTTATACTATTTCTGCCATACAATCGGGCGTCAAAGAGGTTCGTGAAATCATTGAACTTGCCAAAAGAAATAAAATATTTGATAGCCCTTCACCCATCTTGTTTATTGATGAGATTCATCGTTTTTCCAAATCACAACAAGATTCTCTTTTGGGAGCAGTAGAAAAAGGAATCATAACTTTGATTGGAGCCACAACAGAAAACCCTTCTTTTGAAGTGATTTCTGCCTTACTTTCTAGGTGTCAAGTTTATATTTTGGAAGCATTAAAAGTAGAAGATCTTCAAAAAATGCTCGAAAAAGCCATTCTTTCAGACTCTTTATTCACATCCAAAAAAATAACGCTAAAAGAAACGGAGGCCCTCTTTCATTTTTCTGGAGGTGATGGTCGGAAATTATACAATCTTTTTGAACTCATTATTTCAACTGAGAATAGTCAAAAAATAACAATCACCAATTCATTGGTTGCTGAACGATTACAAAATAATTTGGCAATGTATGACAAGGATGGAGAACAGCATTATGACATTATCTCAGCCTTCATAAAATCCATTAGAGGATCTGATCCAGATGCTTCTATTTATTGGTTAGCTAGAATGTTGGCTGGTGGCGAAACCTTGGAATTCATTGGTAGACGCTTATTGATTCTAGCTTCGGAAGACATTGGATTAGCAAATCCTAATGCCTTGTTGTTGGCGCAATCTTGCTTTGAATCGATTCGTGTGATTGGAAATCCAGAATCGCGCATTATTTTGGCACAAACTGTGATTTATTTAGCCACTTCAGTCAAAAGTAATTCGGCCTACAATGCAATCAATGAGGCAATAGCTTTTGTTCAACAAACTGGAAACTTACCTGTACCTCTGCACCTTCGAAATGCCCCCACAAAATTAATGAAAGAGCTCAATTATGGGACAGCATACAAATACCCGCATAATTATCCAGGAAATCACATAGATCAAAATTATTTTCCAGCAATGAATGAAAACCCCGCGTTTTACCATTCGGGGGAAAACCCAGCCGAGCAAAAGATTAATGAACTTCAGAAAATAAGAAAAAAGAAGAATTAATCATGGCATTCCATCATGAGCAAAACACCAGATTTATAAGTGATTTTAACTAATCCATCTTGTTTTGCCTCATTACTCGAACTTGTTTGAAGGCCTAAAGCTAATTTCTCATGGTTCAAATCATATAACAATCCAGAACTTTTAATTTGATAAGCCTCGCCTAAAGGCATAATTGACAATGGAGTTTGAGCTGGATACCATTTTTCGAACACTTTTGGTAAAGGGTATATCAAAGAATAATCGTCTATCATGACTATTTTCAATTGATTCGAATAACGTACCATCGAATGAAAATTATTCAAGGTATGATCCATTCTTTTGCCAGTTGCCCAAACAACATTTACCGCAGAATGGCCCTCTTCTAATAAATAATCAAATGCTTTTTCAAGATCTGTTTTATCTTGATTGGGAGTAAATACACGTTTAAATGGGTAAGAAGACAAATCCATTTCTTTCGTCGAAATTTCTCTATCAAAATCTCCTAACCAAACATCAACTTTTATACCTAAATCCATTACATGTTCCAAAGCTCCGTCTAAAACAACAACCGTTGGGGTCCACTCTAAGAGCTGATTTAAAATCTCCATCGAACACATTTGTCCATTCGCAATGATCAATGCGGGCTCCTGTTTCTCTCGAATGATATGATGTGATGACATGTTTAAGCCTTGAAATCAGATTTACCTCCTGTTTTATACAATAATTTAATTTCTTGAATAATGATACCTTTGGAAACAGATTTACACATATCATATATTGTTAATGCAGCAACGCTCGCTCCGACCATCGCTTCCATTTCAACACCCGTTTTAGCAGCCAATCGGCACACGCAATGTATAAGCAAAGAATCTTCAAGCACCTCGATTTCAAACTTACAAGCATCTAAACCTAGCGGATGACAAAGTGGAATTAAATCAGCTGTTTTTTTAGCAGCCATAGTTCCAGCCAAGATTGCCGTTTGCAAAATACTTCCCTTTTTATTTTCCCAGCCAACCTTCACAAAATTATCCACTACCTCTTTGCCTAGCCAAATAATCGATTGGGCCTTTGCTTCGCGAACTGTTTCTGATTTAAGACTTACATCTACCATTCCTGGTTGGCCTGAAGAATCTAAATGCGAGAATGTATTTTCCATGACAGATTATTTTAAAAAATGAAAACAAAAATACATTAGATTGAATCATTTTACTGATTTTTTTCCAAATTTATGCATGATTAAAAATTCCGCCATGATAAGTCCAGAAAAAGCATTTGAAATTATTCAATCCATTCAAAAACCTGAATCATTCATTGACAAAGCACTTGAAGATTGTCTAGGTTATATTTTAGCTGAAGATTTGGTAGCAGATCGAGATTTTCCACCGTTCAATCGTGTTATGATGGATGGGATTTGTGTCAAGAATTATCAACAAAAAGAATGGCCAATTGAATCCATTGTGTTCGCAGGAGAAAACCAAATAAGGTTGACCGAAGAATCTTCAGCCATTGAAATTATGACCGGGCCGCATTGCCCGAAAATTGTACAACGGTTATCAAAATTGAAGATATAGAATTTTTTGAAAGAGAAAATTCAAAATGGGTAAAGCTTCGTCCTGAAATATCCATACAAAATCAACAGTTCATACATTATCAAGGAATGGATGCCCAAAAAGGAGACATCATTGTTAGCAAAAAAAGCCTGCTTGGCTCCATTGAAATTGCATTAGCAGCGAGTATCGGTAAATTAAAATTAAAAGTGCTTGACAAACCGAGCATTGGAATATTTTCGTCTGGAGATGAAATTGTGAAAATTTCAGAAAAGCCTTTAGACCATCAAATTCGAGTTTCCAACTCTATGATGATTCAATCAAAATTGAAATCCTTAGGATATAATACAGCAGTTGATCATTTAGTTGATGAAAAAAAGGCTATCACCATCGCTTTAGAAAAAGCTTTAAGCAAACATGATATTTTACTACTATCCGGTGGCGTATCTGCAGGAAAAAAAGATTTTATACCAGAAGTGTTGAATGATTTAGGATTTGAAACCTTGATTCATAAAATTTCACAAAAACCAGGAAAGCCTCTTTGGGTAGGAAAAAATAAAAATGGACAAGTGATTTTTGCATTCCCCGGAAATCCAATTTCCACATTGGTTTGTTTTTATGCCTATTTCCTGCCTTGGATTCAAGAAAAAGAAGTTTTTATGGGAAATTTACATTGCCTAAATTTACCGAAACCTTTAGAAAAATTGGGACATTGGATTCCCGTTATAAAAAATCAAATAAGTAAAGAATATGAACGTCTCAAACATAATGGTTCTGGCGATTTAATTCATTGGCAAAAAGCAGATGCTTTGATTTTTCAAGAATCCAATTCGAAAAATCTATATTTGCCTTTTATTCCTTTAAAATAATCACCATGGAATTAATACTTCATTCATATAAGCTTCCTTTGAAACATACCTTCACCATCACGCATGAATCCCGAGATGTGCAACCAACACTTATTGTTGAGTTAAAATGGCATGGAAAAAGCGGATTTGGGGAAGCTACTGAAACCCCCTATTACGGGGTGAGTATGGATAAAATGGAGAAACAACTGAAAAGCATTTTACCGCATTTACCTAGTGAGTATTTACCACATCCAATTGATTTTTGGCAATTAATGTCTAAAGAGTTATTGGATGATCATCCATTTGCTCTTTGCGCCTTGGATGTAGCGTATTGGGATTTATGGGGAAAAACGCACAATAAAAAATTATATGAAATCTGGGGATTAAACACAGCAAATAATCCAATAACCGATTATACAATTGGGATTGATACCATTGATAAAATGGTAGAAAAAATGAAGGAAATGCCTTTCCCATTGTATAAAATTAAATTAGGAACGGAAAACGATATAGAAATTATTGAGGCGCTCCGAAAGGAAACAAATGCTGTTTTTAGAGTAGATGCGAATACCGGGTGGACAGCTGAACAAACCATACAGTTTGCCCCCAAATTAAAAGAATTAGGTGTTGAACTAATTGAACAACCTTTAAAAGACAAAGATTGGGAAGGGATGAAGCTAGTTAAAGCGAAATCCGTTTTACCCATCATTGCTGATGAAAGTTGTATTTTGGAAGAAGATGTTGAAAAATGCGCGGGCTATTTTGATGGCATCAATATCAAACTGATGAAATGTGGAGGAATTACACCTGCCCTACGCATGATTGAAAAAGCTAGAAAACTAAATCTGAAAGTGATGGTTGGATGCATGACAGAATCAACGATTGGTTGTTCAGCCATCGCTCAGTTGTTACCTTTATTGGATTATGTAGATATGGACGGTTGCCTATTGGTAGATGACCAAATTTCTACCGGAATCAGCATTGATTTCGGAAAGGTAATTTATTCCCACCTACCAGGAACAGGAGCAAATTTGAAATAAATGAGTCATTTTAATATATCGAATGAAAAATTTCCAGGTAAATACCTGCCTTATGAGGGAAAAGACAAAATTTGGTTAGGAGGAACTAATTACCTTTCCATCGGTTTTCATCCCTTATTTCAAGAAAAATTAAGGGAAGGGATACGTTTATTTCCTCAAAACTGGGGAAGTTCAAGAAAAAATAATGTAAAACTCGATATTTATGAAAAATTAGAAAATCGTTTAGCTGAAAAATTCCCAGGAAAAGGTATTGCGATATGCTCTTCTGGAATGGCTGCTGCACAGACAGCCCTCTATTTCATTCAAAAAAATCGAGTAGAGTTAATCCCCAATTTAGCACCATTTACACACCCAGCCTTGTGGACACCAAAGACAGAGGTATCCAAAGATACATATTTGGAATGGACACAAAACATTTCATTTTCAACAGATCAGCTATATTGTACAGACGGAATAGGCGCGCCCATGGTACAAAAATTTAACTTGGATTGGATTCAAAAAACGAGCGCAGGTTCTGTAATTGTGATAGATGAATCTCATCGACTAGGTTTAACAGAAATAAACGTAGAAAGTACAAGTACATTGATTCAAACAGCCTCTCTTTCAAAAGCTTACGGAATCCCTGCTGGTATCATTATTGGACCAAGTGATTGGATTTATGAAATAAAGAAAGATCCTTTTTGGATAGGCTCCTCCCCTCCAAATCCTGCTTTTACCTTTGCGTGTTTACATGCACAAGAGGCATATGATGAACAAAGTGATCGGTTGGTAGCAATACTTGAATTGTTTGAACAAATGTTTCCATTTGAATTAAATAGTAAAATAAATCGCATTAAAAATTATCCAGGATTCAGTTCTTTTGATACAAATTTATTTCAGCATTTAGTGGATGCTGGATTTTTGGCC
>Ga0114962_10000510_pt1 | contig 34691 bp, 29 predicted proteins | sample C_130820_MF_Meta_FD_87017 | JGI IMG/M metagenome (GOLD analysis project Ga0114962, IMG submission 87017) | Freshwater microbial communities from Lake Croche, Canada to study carbon cycling - C_130820_MF_MetaG | ecosystem: Environmental > Aquatic > Freshwater > Lake | place: Lake Croche, Canada...
CCGCCTGTCCATGGTTCAGGCGGAGGATGTCAATGCGATTATTAAGGTCGGCGAGCGAATCAATCATACTAAATTAATGACATGGATGTATCATTATATCAAGTTGGATGCTTCGCGATGATGTTCAGGCTTAGCGTAAACCATTGTTTGTGGGTGCTTTTGGGAAATCTTCATCTAATCGGCCTGATCATAAAATTTTATTTTTTTGAAAATTTTTGCCGCCCAATTTTATTTGCAGCCATCATGCAGTTCGCATGGCCAATAAGTAATTGGCGGATGGACGGTGGTGAGCCGACATATTGAGTTACTAAAGTTGTTTGAAGTAGCCTTTGATATTTTTTAAGCGAACGTAATCTACGAATATTATTCATACGCAGCATCTATACGAATCCCAATTCCGTATTTTTTGTACGATAATCGATCAGAAATATCGTTTCTTACAGCCACTCGATACCGAGAGTTTATCATGGCTAAATAATCTTTTTAGAACAGTAAGAACATGTTTGGTTTTCACAAGCTTTATAGGATTATCAACACTATCCGCATGAGCAGCCGATATTGTTGACACTGCCATCTCAGCTGGGAAATTCAATACACTCGTCACTGCGCTGAAAGCGGCTGATCTAGTAACAACACTTAAGGGCAAAAGGCCTTTTACCGTTTTCGCACCAACAGACGACGCATTTAAGAAACTGCCTGCTGGACAACTCGACGACCCTCTCAAGCCAGAAAATGAAGCAAAGCTCAAAAAAATACTGACCTGTTAGGTGATCGGAAAGAAGGTCATGTCCGCTGATATTGCCGGAAAATCGCTCGAGGAAAAGACGGTTGAGGGTGGTATGCTCAAAATCGATGCGACTGGAATGGGCGTCAAAGTTGGCCAAGGTATGGTTGAGACACCTGACGTAGCAGCTGACAACGGCGTTATTCACATCGTTAATTAGGTTCTGATACCAAAATGAGTGATTAATTTTCGATCTCAATTGAACTAAAAAAGCCGAGCACTGCTCGGCTTTTCTGTACTTGGAAAAAATTTGAGCCATAAAAAGTGAATTGGGCAGCCAAAACCCTACCCTGATCCAAGATGGAAAATCTGCTAAAAAAAACATTAAATCCGGATCACTTTTCTAGGGGCACCTCACATTGAAGTTAAGACAGCAATAAGTAGCCATCGGATAAAAGATGGAGCGTTATGGCGAACATCCAGTCCTTGTCTGACAACAAAGTCACTCTGGCGGCAGGTGGCGCAAGCAGTGTAATGAGGTGCAAAAATAAGCTACGCGATTGCCTCAGAACTTGTCTTTAATGCCAAATGCATACCAGTCAGCATCAATAACGTTGCCGCCCAAAACATGGGCGCAGGCGTTTCGCCGAAAACAATCATACTCCAGAGAATGCCTGCAGCAACGGCGAGGTAGTTAAATAACGAAAACCTTGCAGGTCCAATCAAATCAATAATCAAAAAGAAGAGTAAAAAGAACAAAGCATTAATCCCAGAAGCGAGCAAAAGCGGAAATATCTGCGCAAATTCCAGCGTGGGTGGCAGAAACGGCGCGCTGCTTATGATCAGCAGAATGAAGACAATAAACGATGCGCCTAACAGTGTCCCTGTTGCCATGACAATCGAGGGTGCAGCAGGCGGGCGCAACCAAGCCGCGCAATTATTAGCTAAGGCAAACATTAATGGCGCCAAGAGCGCTAGAGCAAACCACAGAGCGGTACCATCGGCCAGGACACTTCCGGGCCATGCGATAAGCGCTATTCCAAGAATGCCAAAGGCCATTCCCGCCAAAGTTAATTTATCAGGTGCCGAGCGGGTGGAAATTGACCCGATTAATAAGGTTAGAATTGGTGACAAACAAAGAACGAGCGTCAGAACCGATGCATCAAGATGCGGAGCGATGTGGACTAAAAGTCCAATTGGTAATCCTTGAACAAGTCCGCCAATGACCAAATAAGATATTATCGTTTTGCGCGAAATAGCTATGCGATGACCTTGCAAAAATGACACTACCAATAAAACGAATGCTGCAATCATCGATTGCATAAGTGTAAAGGCAAGTGACGGCCAGCCGACATTGGAAGCAATCCGGTTAATCGGGAAAATGCCGCCATAAATGATGGCTGCTAATAGAAGTAGGCCATATTCAACCCATTTCGATGGTGTCCGCACGTCATCCTCCATCTTAACGAATATTTTGTCTGATCTTATGGGTAAAAATTCACATTGGATATTAAATTCTTGGGCCGGTATCGAAGGCCGGAAAAGGCTAACCCTTTTAGTTGATTAGGTGAATAATAAAAGTATTTTTATTTTAATTATTTAAAATAATACTATATATTAATTTGTAATAATTATATCTAAATAGAAATATAATAGTTTAAAAAATTGAATATTAAATAATAAAGCTATATATTATTTTATGATCGTATTTTATTTTAAATAATTGAATAAAATTTAGCCGGTGCATGCTTAGTATCATTCGAAGCATTTCTAAATATTACAGAAGGAGCTGCATGAGTTTTAAGTGGCAGATGGTTAAGGCAGCAGTTTCTTGGCCAAACGCGGGAGGTTAGAGTTGCAACGTCCGCAGAACGTCCAATGAGCGTTCTGGTATTTGAAATGGCCGCCGTGTTTTCCGGTCAACGGCGACATGAACATATTCACCCTGAGCGGCGGAAACAGGTTCATCATTCACGAAAAGGGCAGGCGCATATACAATGCTCGAACTTCCGATGCGTTTTATGCCTATTCCAATCAAAATACGATCATTTAGCCTAACTTCAGAAAAATAGTCGCATGATTGATGTACGACGAGACAAATTGGTTCAGCCGCAGTTTGAAAAAGATTATTGTTAATAAGCCAATTATTTATTGCAGTATCGAATAGTTGAAAATGGATAGTATTATTAACATGATCATATTTATCAACGTCGTTCCAACGAAGTGATAAAGGTATTAATTCAGAATAAGCATTGCGAAATGCGGGATTTGCTCTGGTCATTATTAATATATTCCTTTAATTAATTTATGAATTGATTTTTGACAATTTTAGACGTCTCGATCAAGGGGTCATGAGCATGAAAAAAGTCTTTCAATAGGCAAGAGGTGCGCGATTCTTGACATTTAAGCACAGGCCCCATGTTGAAATCACATCAATGCGCTTCTCGAACGGGCCACTTTAGCGACACACCGTCAAATGCTGCCTATTTTATATCCATTGACAAATGTTTAAATCAAAATAACTTCTTCCATGGATAAAGTTTGTTTACTATAAAGAAAATTTGAAAAAGCTCGAATTTGGCTTATTTCAAATAAAAAAATAAGATGTAAAATCAAAATAAGCTTATGTTTTTAAAAGCTAATTTAACTTAACCAGAGGGGGCAATAATGTCAAAAAGTTCAATATCGCTAGCCTTACTGATGTCTCTGTTCATTGTCGGGCCTACCCTAGCAGCAGGATTGGACGAGATTCCTGCAGAGATCAGAGATCGCGTCTACAATCCTGAGTTTATGGATCCGGCACAGCCTCTTGGCCCTAGCGCATTTAGAGATTGGAAAGCCAAAAAGGGACCACCATGGACCATTGGTTATGCCAGTACATATGCAGGCAACACATGGCGTCAAAACGCGATGGAACGCTTGATGAACGAAGTTGTTCCGAAGTGGAAAAAGCTTGGGCTTGTCAAGGACATCGTTGTCACGCAGTCCAATCTTAAAGACGCGACACAGATTCAGCAAATGCGGCAGATGGTTGATCAGGGCGTCGATGCCATCATTATTTGTTGCTCTAACCCTACAGCGTTGAACCAGACGATTAAATACGCATTTGATAAGGGCGTTCCGACCTTTTCATTCACGGGCTACACAACCTCGCCCTATACTGTCAGTTCCTCCGTCAATTACCAGCTAGCCGGCTATGATATTGGTCGTTGGATGGCAAAGGAAATTGGCGAAAAAGGTAACGTACTTGTCGTGGAAGGTATCCCTGGTGCATCCGCGTCGGATTCTCAGAACCGTGGCGTTTTGGCAGGGTTGGCAAAATCACCTGACATCAAAGTGGTAGGCCAAATTGCCCACCAATGGACTTCTCAGATCGGACAAGCGGAAGTTCAGAAATGGCTATCCACGCATCCGGGTAAGCTAGATGGCGTGGCGGTTCAGTCTTCAGGCGAAACGGGTGTTTTGCAGGCTCTTCTACAATCGGGCCGCCCAGTACCGCCAATTTCGATTGGCGGCGAATTAGGAGCGCTCTGCTACTGGCGTAATAATCCAAGCTATATCAGTGCGGCTATTCAAACTTGGCCTCCTGGGGATGATATCGAACTTGGTTTCAATATCATGATGCGCACGCTCCAGGGTCAAGGTCCCAAGATGCAGTCCATTCTTGTGGCACCGGTTACGTACAAGATCGACGATATCAAGAAGGTTCTTGATGAAAAATGTGATCGTAACTCAACCGGGTGGATCGAGGCTGGTGTCGATAATTGGGGGGGGGCAAAATATCTCGATAACTTCTTCCTCCGCCCTGCAGATCCAGAAAAATATAAGCCTTAATCGTTCAAATTTGTCGTGGCTCGGGAATAAAGCACAATGAACCGCTCTTCTCGAACAGAACATACCAACATTTCCTCGGGCAATGATTTGCCCGAGGAGAGCCGTGTTTTGGGCGGTGAAATTTTTGTAAAGAATGCTTTTAAATTTTTTGGCGTGACGAAGGCGCTGAATGGCGCGTCCCTTCAAGCTAATTTAGGGGAAATCCACGCGATCGTTGGCGGTAACGGCTGTGGCAAGAGTACCATGGCTAAGGTGATTTCCGGGGTTATTGCTGTTGATTCTGGCGAAGTATCGGTGCTCGGGCATATTCCAACTTCGCCTTCCGATGCACGCAAGCATGGCATTGCGACCGTCTTCCAAGAGGTCATGATCGCCGACGAGGCGACAATTACTGAAAACCTTTATGCTGGCGCAGATACGCTCTGGTCAAAATCGATTTCGACGCGCGAGAAAAACGCTCGCGCGAAATCGATGATGCGTGAGCTGGCTGGTCTGGATATTGATCCGGAGAGATTGGCGTCTGGCTTGTCCCTCGGCATTAAGTCATGGATCGCGATTGGTCGAGCACTACTATGGAAGCCCAAGGTCCTGATTTTGGATGAATCTTCAGCTGCGCTCGACTTTGATTCGACGGAGCGGCTTTTCACAAAGATGCGTGAACTTCGTGATCAGGGCTCCGCGGTTCTTATTGTGACACACCGAATAGCCGAACTTGTTCGGATTAGCGATCGCGCGACGGTCATGCGGGATGGCGTTAATGTTGGCGTTCTTGAAAAATCGGAAATCACCGAAAAAAATCTCTTGAGTCTGATGACCGGAAAATCCGAATCTCAAGAGAAATCAGAACTTAAGCCAATCGTCGCAAATAGTAGTCAAGTTGTTTTAAAAACCACCAATCTAACGGTTTGGCCCAATGCCGAGCCAATCAATTTCAGCCTGAGGCAGGGTGAGATTGTGGGTGTAACGGGTCTGGAAGGACAGGGCCAGGATATCTTCGTGCGAGCCTTGGCGGGTGTCACGGCACCGCTTGAAGGCACGTTGACGGTGCAATCGGATCCATCGATAAGGCCGAAAGAAATTCGCAATCTTCATCAGGCGAAAGCTAACGGCATTGGCTTCGTTTCAGGCGACCGAAAGCGCGAGGGCATTTTGCCCAATATGAGTATTTTCGAGAATTTGTTACTGCCACTCTATCCGTTCCATAAATATTTGGGAAAAATAAATCTGATAGCGTGGTCCGAATTAGAGGGGCTGTTTGATCGCGAGGTCAAAAGGCTATCCATAAAGACGGGACCCCGCAGCAATCTGATTACGTCCCTCAGCGGGGGCAATCAGCAAAAGGTCCTTATTGGCCGGGCCTTTGCCTTGCGTCCTAAAATCTTAATTCTAAATGATCCTGCTCGTGGTATCGACGTTGGGACTAAGCAGGAACTTTACCAACATCTAAGAACATTCGTCGAAGCGGGAAATTCGGTTGTCTATTTGTCGAGTGAACTCGAAGAATTTGTTGGGTTGAGTTCACGGGTTCTCGTGTTTCGCGATGGCAGTATTTTTGATACTTTTATCGATCACGATGTTGAGCCCGTTGGTATATTGGAAGGTATGTTTGGCAAAAAGCGGGTACGATCTGCTGTGCGCGATGACGTGCCTAATGATTTGAACGTCAGAGCTCCGTTACATCAGTCAATCCAGCATGACACGAACTCAAAAAGGGAGAATGTTGGGTGGACACAGCCACACCGTAAGATACGCATTGTTGAGAGCGACACCGCGCGGGGGAAAGATCACCCTAGCCGACTTTCCCCAGATGTGTCTGAGCCATCGATGAATATAAAAATCAGATATTCTGATTTTGCAGATGTAGCGCAAAAGCCATGACCCCGATTAACCAATCTAGAGCATCATCCTTCGGTGCCCCTCACAATGAAACAGAGGGGGAAGCCATCAATTATACCGATGCAGATAGACTGGCATTTGATACACTAACGTCGTCTTTAGCGAATAGAGCCAATTCAACAACGGGGTCTGGTAAAACCATCTACAATCAGGCGACAGTCTCTTACACCGATGCCGATCTTGCTGAATTTGGAAAACTTAGTCTGGCGACGAAGCAAAGCGGAATCGGGACGTACACTTTGGCCGACGCGGAGAAGACGGAACACAAGATAGGCATGGTCGATCCGATTAATCGTGAACGGGTCTATTCAGACAACGATTTTATGTTGTTTAAAAAAATATATGCGATGGATGATCAGGCGACATTAGAAAGATCGTCGAATTCGAGCTCCGCCAAGGGAGTATTACAGGTCACTGGCGATCGCTATTCAAGCCGCGATATTGCAGCCTTTGAATCGTTGATGAATTTCCGGCATGGAAAGAGTGCTTCGCTCGAAACGTCGTCGCGCCTGCCCTCTTTTTTGACGGAAGAATTGCCGGAACAGCAAAGAATAGGTCATCCGGAATATTCGATGAAGATCGTCGATAGTGACAGGGAGAGGCTTAAACAGCGTGCCGGCCTCGGCCAACGGTTGCATGCGATGAAGATTGTTTTCACCCCGCATAAGCGAATGAAATAGGGTGATGAAATGACGCAAGCCGATAAAGCAGTTCCTAGTCCGAATACCTACCTGATGGTACCTGGATTAATTTTGTTTATCTTATTGAGCTTTGCCGTCATTCGTGGTCCGGCACTGATTTCAAGCTCTGGAATCGGTAGCGCCGTTATCGTGGTTGCCCCGCTCATTCTATCGACATTCGCACTCACGGCGATTGTGATGGCAGGACGGGCAGGTGTCGATCTATCGATTGGACCTCTGATCGGCTTCATCAATGTCGGTATGATCCAATTGCTTGCCGCCGGGTACATTGAATCACCGATCGCCTTCTTTTTGTATGCGATGATCGTCGGCGTAGCCTATCAATTGGGCATGGGGCTGATCATTGTTTATGTCCGTGTTCAACCTATTATCGTATCGCTCAGTGGATACCTTGCACTCGTCGGATTAAATCTTTTAATTTTGCCGAGGCCTGGCGGCGTCGCGCCTGACTGGATGATGGATTGGGGAAGCGGGACGACCATTTGGTCGCCGGTACTCGTTATTTTGATCATTGCAACCTTGGCTTGGTATGCGCTGGCGCGTACTGCGTTTTTTGGCCATCTCCGGTTGATGGGATCAGATGAAAGAGCCGCATTTACCAGTGGCGTAAGGATTACGCTTGTCAGACTTGGCGCGCATTGTATCGCAGGCATTTATGCCGGTCTCGCTTCGATTTGTTTTACATCCCTCATTAGTTCGGGAGACCCAACTCAGGGCACGACCTTTACGCTCATGGCAGTTACGGCACTGGTATTAGGTGGAGCGAACCTAGCAGGCGGCCGAGGGGGAGCCACTGGCGCACTTCTTGGTGCTCTTAACATCTATCTTATCACCTATATTCTAGCGACTTTCAATTTCGGGAAAGTACAGAGTTTTGTCACAGATCTCTCCTATGGATCCATCCTTGTCCTCTCCTTACTGATTAGTTCGGCATTACCGCAAATCCAACGGTTCACGCGCTATCTGAAACCGGGTCTATTTTTTGCACTTTTAGGAACGCTGTGTGGCGGCATCGTTATTCACGCGACAATGGACTCGTTAACAAAGATAACGGCCGTCGTTACAGAAGTTGGGGACGTCTTGCCCGTCGTGCCAGGTGCAGACGATGGCGGTGAAAACTATGGCCGCGTCATCTTTCTTATTATTCTCGGTCTCGCTGCTGTGATTTACCTTGCGACCTTATTGGTGAAACATTTCAAAGCACCAGTGGTGTTGTTCATGGTTGTCATTATTGTCACCGTCGCAGGGGTTATCTTTTATGACCGCCCCGTTGTTTCCGACGCGCCAACCACGGTTCAGAAAACAGTCCAAACATTCGATTACGGCTTAGACTATTTGGCGCTGGATGACATAACAGCGCAGGACAATTTAAAAGCTGGATCAAATCTACTGACAGGCGCGTCCTACAGCCTTCTGTTGATTGCAGGGGTTATTTTACTCACGACGATTGTTCTACTGTTGAACTACGCCGACGTGACACTGACGACTGATCGCGTTAGGCCGTTTCTATTGTTTACGATCGGCATCGCTCTGATCGTTATGACTCTCATTTTTGTTAATCATGGGGATCAATCGGGCAGTTCGTTCGGTGCGCAGGGCATATTTGTCGGTCTGGCGGGATTGATATTGTTTGTAGCAATTTCAACGCCGTTTCAAACTCGGGTAGCGAATATTTCGAACTATTATATCTTCGCAATTTCGTTGTTGGCCTTTGGGGCGATCTATTTTCTGGCATCGCCAGATACCGATTTCGCCAGATATGCGGCAAGTCCGGAAACGTTCGATGCACCTTTCATCGGCGTTGCACCTTCTGTGGCCAATAATGGGATCGAATACGGTCTCCCGGGGCGGCTTGATGAGACGGTGGTCGGCCTCACAACCATATCGCAATGGGCTTACTCCATCCTGATCATTTTGGCGCTTGAACTTGCCATATGGGGAGCGATGGACGGACAATTTAGGGATTGGAAATTTCTTCGATTTGGCCCCATTATTGTAGGCAGCTCTGTTGCTTGGGGATGGATGTTTTACAGTGTAGGTGTCTCCCTGTGGAATGTCGCGGGTATCATGCTGGCAACCATAATTACGGCGCCCTTTGTCTGGCGGCTTATTGAAAACTACAGAAGGCCGCCATCTGATTTGGCTAGTTTAGAGAGTGGCAGAGGTCCGCAGCGTAAAATATTACAGCTCGGAGCTAGACGATGAAACGGTCAGAATTTTCATTCTATAAGGCATTAGGCTTCATCCTTGCGATACTGTCGGCCGCAATCAGTATGATTATCGGTGCCTATCAGGATGTTAATGGCCAATTGATCATATTTTACGGATTGGCGATCTTTGCACTTGTTTTGTGGGTCTGGCATTTCTTTTCTATTAAATGGACTTATCGGATTCATGAGAGGGATCAGGTTAAACTTGATCATCCTGATGATGCCAATAATCCGCCCCCTTCGGCAGAAGAACCCAATTATTTTTGGCACTTGGTTCGGCGGAATAGAGCCGTTGTCACCGCCATCCTCGCAATCGTGGCGCTGTTTATTGTTGTCAGTTTGTCGATTGACGGATTTTTTTCGATCAAAAATATTATATCGCTCGGTATTCTTTTCGGGTTGTTAATTCTTGCCTATGTCCTTGGAAGATATATCAAAGCGAATAAAAGTGCCTTTATCGGCTTGTCGGTCTTGATCGGTCTTTTTATCATCGGATCTCTGGTTATTGATGGCTTTTCCTCAACATTAAATTTGAAATCCATGTTGCTCTTTGCCGCGTTTTTGGGCCTCGCTTGTATTGGTCAAACCTTAGTTGCGCTTTTAGGTGGCCTCGATCTCTCAATCCCCTTCGTGATCGGCTCTTCGAATGTTGGCCTGCTCTACATCATCTCGTTGGGTGTGCCACCATGGCTTGCATTCATAGCCATTCTATTGCTCGGAATTATTGTTGGCTTCATTAACGGCATGTTGAGTTTCCGCCTGCAGGGGCAGGCTCTTATTGTAACATTGGGGATAGGGTTTGCGATTTCGGGTGGAACGCAAATCATTTCGAGTATGAATACCGCCTTTGGAGGTAACGTATTCGGTGTCGTTCCTGATTGGCTCGTCAATATTGCTACTCTAAACGGTTCGACGTTTGGGCTTCGCATACCGCCTGTCATTGTAATCTGGTTGCTTTTGTCGATTGCCTTGATTTTCGGACTTAAAAATTCGAGCTACGGACGAAATCTATATGCATTGGGGGGTAGCAGGACAGCGTCTGAGCGCCTCCTCATTTCCGAACGGGCCTACTGGGTTGGTGCCTATATGGTCAGTGGATTTTTCTCGACGCTCACCGGATCATTATTGCTGGGCTGGAGTGGGGGTGGCTTCATCGGCGTCGGTGATCCCTATATGTTTATGACCCTTGCCGCTGTTGTTGTGGGAGGCACGTCGCTTCTTGGCGGTTGGGGTGGTTACGGCTTCACGGTAATTGGTGTGTTGGTTCTTCAGGTCATAACGTCCTTTTTGGTCGGAATTGGTTTGAGCTTCCAAGCCCAGCAATTTGTCTTTGGATTATTAATCTTACCAATGGTTGCCATCTACGGTCGATCGCCGCATATTCGTACACAAATCTAGAATGAAGCCAAAATAGAAGAAGGTATTGAGATGAATAAATTACTTTCCCCGGCCGATATAGTTGGCGGTACATTTTGGTTGTTGACGATTGCCATGGTTGCAGCATCATTCTTTTTCTTTGCTGAAAGAAATAGGGTTTCCAGCAAATGGCAAACGTCGATCTCGCTCGTTGGCGTCGTGATGGTTATTTCTGCCGTACAGTATTACTATCTAAAGGATATGTGGGTCTCGACCGGTAAGGCACCTATCATCCTTCGATATCTGGATTGGGCGTTATCGCGGCCGGTGCAAGTTACCTTGTTCTATATCGTTCTTTCGACGTTTGAAAAACTATCGCCGGCGCTGTTTTGGCGATTGCTCGTCGGCTCTCTTGTAACGGTCGTTGCGGAGTTTCTAGGAGCAGCGGGATATATTAGTGCTACGCTCGGATTCTTGATTGGCATGGTGGGCTGGTTATACATTCTCGGTGAACTTTATCTGGGCGAGGCGAGCGCGGTTAATGTTCAAAGTGGTAGCGAAAAGCTTCAGCTTAGTTTCAATTCACTTCGTCTTATCGTGACGATCGGATGGGCAATCTATCCGTTGGGCTATTTCATGGATCACCTCGGTGGCGGGGTGGACGTTAATACCCTCAATATCGTTTATAGTTTGGCGGATTTCTTGAATAAAATCATCTTCGGTTTTGTGATTTACAATCTGGCTATTGCACTTTCGCAGAGCCAGAATGGTGAAGAAGTATAGACTAAGAATAACAAAATCCTTCGAAATTTTTGTGGAATCGCAGGGAGCTTAGAGTACAATGAATGGCGCAGATATTATTGCTGTAATCATACTGATCGCGCTTGCAATTGCGGTCATAGTTTATCTGTTGCACTGGTTGTACAGGCGATCGTCGAAAGAAATTTCGTTTGTCCGCACCGGTATGGGTGGCGAAAAGGTTGTCTTGAGTGGTGGCGCCTTTGTGATCCCGATCATTCACAACGTCACCATGGTCGGGATGCGAACGGTTTGCATAGAAGTTCGGCGTAATGGCGAGAAATCGTTGATTACCAAAAATAGAATGCGTGTTGAACTCGTCGCTGAATTTTATCTTCGGGTGAAGCCGACAGAAGCGTCGGTCTCCATTGCGGCGCAATCCCTCGGCAAAAGGACGCTTGAAGCTGACAGTATGAGGGAGCTGGTTCAAGGCCGGTTTGTTGATGCTTTGGCGATTGTGGCGGCGTCAATGAGCATGGATGAGATGCAGGAAAAGCGTGGCCAATATGTGAAGGCGGTCAAAAACTTGGCCGAGGAGCATTTAAGCCAAACAGGTCTTGAACTTGAAACCGTGTCGCTTACTGGACTCGATCAAGCGCCTCTCGAAATGTTCAACCCGTCGAATGCTTTCGATGCTGAAGGCTTAACGCAGCTGACCCAACAGATTGAACAGCGTAAAAAGGACCGCAATGACATCGAGCAAGAGACGCTTATCCAAATCCGGGACAAAAATTTAGAAACGGAAAAGCTAGCGCTCGAGATTGATAGGGAAAGCGAGTTTGCACGTCTTCAGCAGGCCTTGGAAATTTCGACGCAGCGGAACCAGCAACGCACAGCCATTGCTCGTGATCGTGCAGAGCGGGAACGTGAAGCGGAGGAGGTCCAGATCAGGTCAGAGGAGGCCATTGAGCTTGTTAAGATCTCTCAACAGCAAGTGCTTGAGGTCGAGCGTAGATTGACCGAAACGCGATTGATCGCTGAAATCGAATCACGTCGGCGTGATCAGAACGAAATTGAGCGAAATGCGGCCGTCGAAATTGAAAAACTTAACCTTGAGACGGAAAAGAAGTTGCTTGAATTGCGTAAGCTACAAGAGTTTTCACGTATTGAGCAGGAACAAGAGATCGCCGTTAAGAAGGCCCAGCAGAAAGCGGAAATTACCTCTGCCGAAGCGTCCCGCTACAGGGAAGCTGAGCTCTCGCAGATCACGGCCGAACAGGATGTGCGTTCTGCTGAAATACAACAGCAAAAGAATATAGACGTTGTTCGGATTGCTGCCGAGGAAGAGGCTCGAAGCCACGAGATTGAAAAAATCAAACGGCTCAAGCTGAATGAATATGAGCGCGATCTCGCTTTGATGAAAAAGTCGAAAGATGTTTACGAGGTCAAGATCATTGAAGAGCAGGCGCATGCCCAAGCCATTAAGGCAACGGAATCGGTGGCTACCTCTCGCGATCAGGAAATTGCTGATCGCAAGAAAAAAGTTGACCTGATTATGGCTTCTGCGGCGGCCGAAAGTAACGCTATTAAGATCAAGACAAATGCCGATGCGGAAACATTTGCGGCCGAGCAACGAACTAAAGCGGAGGATTTTGCGACATTGTCGGCAAAGCACCGTTACGAAGTGGACGCAGCCGGACATCAAATGCTCAATCAGGCCGAAAACCTTCGCAGCGATGCAAGCCGCGAGAGCCAGGTCAGAATGCAGCTTGCATCCAATCTGGAAGGAATTATCCGCGAGAGCGTCAAGCCAATCGAGGGTATTGATACGATAAAAATATACGAAGTGAATGGTCTTCCGGGAATTGGGCATAACCAATCCCGCGGGGGAGCTGGGGCGGCTGACGAGACGATGCCAGGTGGCGAAGGAAGAGGAACCAACTTTGCCGATAGCGTTGTGAACTCAGCACTACGTTATCGCGCACAGTTGCCTTTGGTCGATAATCTTTTGGAGGAAATCGGCATGGCACCGGGTGAGATCACAAACATTGGCAATATACTGAACGCTGGTAAGCGGAAGAAATCCAATGACAGCACTCCTGACGGCGACGGAAACTGAATAGGGTTTGATGAGACGATGTAGGGGACGGCTAACGGGTTTTGGTTAGCGTCCGACAGTGTTTCGATAACTCAGCAAGAGGGCGAAAATGAAGCCGGACATCAATGCGTGGGCTAAGAAATTTGAAAGCCTTACCAACAGCGACGAAACAATCGCTGCGATGGCTCGCTATTACACATGCACGTTCATGTTTAATATGGAGCACGCAAAAATTATTGTTGAAATGCACGATGGGAAAGTAAAACGCATCAACACGGCCCCTGGGCCTATCGATGCCTATGATTTTGTTCTTCGTGCATCGGCAGAAACATGGCGGGAATTCGCAAAGCCTATCCCGAAGCCGATGTTTCACGGTATCTGGGCTGCCATGTTTCGCAAAGACCTCACGATCGAAGGTAACCACCTCATATTAATGCAAAATCTTCGCAATTTTACGATTCAGTTCGAACTGCTTCGGAAATGTGGGGTTCCGGTATAGTTTTCCTATTCAACACGGTTCGCTAAAATTATTGAGTTAGAAAGAAGTCCGATGGCCAAGCATTCACCAGTAACTGGACGTTACGTCACCATTGACGTTGATGGCTGCGAGTACAAGGTATTTTACCTTCAGAATGGTAAGGGAATCCCTCTTGTCTGCCAACACACAGCTGGTTGCCATAATCATCAGTGGCGTGGGCTATTGGAAGACTCCGAGATTACCCAACATTTCAATGTCATCGCGTATGATCTTCCGCGGCATGGAAAATCGGATCCTCCTCATAATAAGGAGTGGTGGAAAGAAGAATATAAACTCACCGCGGATCATTACGTAAATTTCATTCTTAAATTGTGCGAAGCTCTTGAATTGAAGAATCCAATTTTCATGGGCTCTTCATTTGGTGGCAATGTCGCGCTTCAACTTGCCTTGCGGCACCCTAATCGTTTCCGGGCCGTTATTCCTGTCGAGGCTGCAGGATATGCGCCCGGCTTTTATCTCGACTGGTGGAGGCATCCGCATTCGAATGCGGCGCAGGTTTGCGCAAGTGGCGTGTGGGATCTTATGGCTCCGCAATCCCCTGATATGGATAGGTGGTTGACATGGTTCTATTATTCGCAAGGCTCTGAAGCCTTTAAGGGTGATCTATATTTCTACTCCGTAGATCATGACTTGCGGGATGAGCTAAAAAATATTGATGGTCGTCGTTGCCCCGTCGTGATGATGACGGGAACCTATGACTATTTAACGCCGCCTGAGGAATCGGAAAATACGGCCCGACAGATCAGCGGGGGTGTTTATATTGAAATGGAAGATATCGGACACTTTCCAATGAGTGAAAATTATCCTCTGTTTAGGGTCTATTTGAAGGAGGCGCTGCGCATCATCCAGGAGAGAACGGGTCGATGAAAAAAATCGGTTCGGCGGGGAGCGAGTTTTAATGTTTGTTATGCTCACATGGGTGCAGGTCTTTCTGTTAGCTTATTTTAGCTTCTGCATGTTTATTGCTGTGCAATCATCCCGCAAGAATACTGATCCACGACATTTTTTTTCGCCAGCAAACGGAATTGGAACTTGGATTAATGTTGTCGCATTGACGTCGGTGACCTTCGCTGGGTGGGTATTTTCCGGTCAGCTTGGTCAGCTCTTTCAATCCGGGCTATCTTTCGAAGGGTCAGCTTTTAGCGTCATCCTCATTCCCTTAGTGGGAACAGTGGTATTAAAAAAACAATGGCTATTGGGTCAACGCTATAAATTTACGACATCTGGAGAAATGTTTTCGGCCTATTTTCAGAATGATATCATTTCGATTGTAGCGATCGGTCTAATGCTTTTGTTTGCGATTCCTTTTCTCGCAACCTTGTTCAGCGCTTCGGGTTCACTCTTAGCGGGCGTCACAGGTGGCGTCGTGACGCGTGACGCCGGAATGTGGATGCTTTCGTTTGTTGTCATCGTCTATTCAATGACAGGCGGCATCGATGCGGTTGTTAAGGTCGCAGTTGTTCAAGGTATTCTGTTTGTGGGTGCCATACTTATCATTGGAATTTTTGCACTCTCCGCAGTGGGCGGATTTATACCATTCGGACAGGGGCTTGCAAAATTAGCGGCTACCCCAAACGAAGCCTTGATGACGCAAGGATTAGGGGGTGGGAATTACAACAGCTTGTTTGCTGTTTCCGGCGTTATTCAATGGACCGCGGGCTTGGGACGGGACGCGGCAGTGGGCGGCATTTGGACCGCGATCATGGGGCTTACGACCGCTATAGCATTTATGGGAATTCAGTTATCGCCTTATTTTTCAGCGTTAGGATTTGCAGCACGTAGTCCACGTGCTTTTGCTATTCACCAAATTTGGGGAAGCGCTTTTTGTATTGGCGTCCTGATGTTTATTTTCATGCCGATTATTAGCTTGGGGGCCCATTTGTTGGGATCCGACGCAGCGGCCAATGCGGCCGGTATATCAACCGCGAGTATCCTTCCTGAGATATCGAGCGGCCAGCACGGCATTTTGGTGCAACATTATATTGCTGCAATCGGTGTTTCTTATCCTTGGCTGGCTGGCTTACTTGCCGTTGCTGGAATAGCAGCATTCCAATCCGCTGCCGCTGCCTATCTTGCAACATCGGGAAGCATATTGGCTCAGGATGTCTATTCGAGGCATGTTGAACCGCGGGCGGATTGGCATCGTAAGATTGTAATCAGCCGCTTTTCTGCATTGTTAGTCGGCTTTATTGCGCTTGTTATGGCTAGCTTTACACCGAATGCGGTGCTTGTGCTGAGTGCTCTCGCCATACCGATGAGCTTGCAACTTCTGCCTTCTCTTCTTGGGGTTTTGTGGCTTCCGTGGCTTACGCGCCGCGCGGTAATCTTTGGCCTTTTCGCGGGTATCATTGCCGTACTCCTAACCGAACCACTCGGGCAGATGATGACGGGAAACTATCTGCCTTGGGGCAGGTGGCCATGGAGCATCCACTCTGGTGTTTGGGGCATCTTCTTCAATACGCTCGTCTGTATTGGTGCCGTTATTGCTACCCGTATTGATAAAGACCGGCGCCATCGCGATACCTTCCACGCTTTTTTCGAACAGATTGCGGATGCCGCCGAACATCCATCGCGATTGAAATCCATCCCTTGGATGTTGGTATTGATATGGACGTTTTTTGGACCCGGGCCGGGTGCCGTTATTGGGAACATTTTTTTTGGCGATCCGGGAGGTGGCTATGACGCCTGGGTTTTTGGTGTTCCTTCGCTGTGGGCATGGCAGGTTTTTTGGTGGGTCCTTGGTATCGGGCTGATCTGGTTTTTGGCAATAAAAATGCAGCTTTCGGTTGTCGGTAACCGGCAATTACAAATAGCAACATCGATCAATGCAAAGCATACTCATCTTGATGGAGGTTATGATGGCCGGTGAACCGACAGGTGTTCAGACAAACGAAGCTCATGCTGCAGCGGATGACTTTATTACACTTAAATATGTCATGCCTTTGCTTCTTGACGAGGCGACACGTAATAGGCTGATCGCCGAGCATAGGGCAAACCCGATTGGTACGGCGCCGAAAAATGGACAGCCATCGATTGAACACAGCGCTGATCTGATCCGTGTGCTCGATAAGCTTCGTCGAGCACCGATGAAGGAGAAATATGTAACTGTCTGCAAGAAATCTTTTGCGGACTTCCGGATTGGCGTCTGTAGCGGTATCCGTGGACAGCCCGTAAGACTACTTGAAGGTAGCTTTTCTTCGGAAGAAGCCTGCGAACATGCCATCTTTCTAAAGCGCATTAGCGATCTGCTCGCAAAATATGGTGGCTATGGTTCAAGCCGCTCAAACAATCGGCACTATTGAGAAAAAGGAACGAGACGATGCTTCGTATTACTGGATATAGTGATAAATACTCAATAGTTCCCGGTGAAACCATTAAATTCTATGTTAATTCCGAAGAAAACGAGGATTACGAAGTCCAGTTTGTTCGACTTATACATGGTGATACGAACCCTGATGGCCCCGGATACAAAGAAGAAGAGCACGCTGCCCAGTGCAATGGCGTTCGGAAAGGAAAGCGGCAAAGTATCCATGGCGGATCTTATGTCATTATTCCCCAAGATCCCCGCATGAACGTTCAGAGCTTCACAGTTCAAGCATTTATTTTCCCGACAACGCCCGATAAAGGTCGTCAGGGGATCCTGACCAAGTGGGATCAACGCAGTAAAAAAGGGTATGGGCTTTTTATTGATGAGAAGGGCTGTCTATCCGTTACCATTGGTGGCGGTGCCGGACATGTAACCTCGCTCTCGAGTGGTAAGCCTTTGATGCGAAAAATCTGGTATCTTGTCGCAGCAAGCTATGATGCCGATACGGGCAAGATGACGCTCTATCAGATGCCTGTCGTAACGGCTACAAATGGCGGTTTAGGAGCATCGATTCTTTATCCTGCAGATGAAACGACGTCGATTGTTCAGTCGATGAGTTCATCTGCGCCGGGTGCTAACGACTCTCCCTTCCTGATGGCAGCCTCAACGGTCGAACCGCGTAGCGGAAGGACTATTTTTGGCGCCCATTATAAAGAGGCGGCCAAACCTGTAGAACTTCCGGAACAAGGCTTCGTCTATAATGGCAAGATTGATCGGCCACGGCTGAGCAAACGCGCATTATCAAAAGCAGAAATTGAAACGCTGGCGCATGGCTATAGAAGTTGCTCGACTGAATTGCGTTCCGATGTTGTCGGCGCATGGGATTTTCAAGCCAATATAACAAAAAATATAGCTTCGACCTATGTCATCGACACGTCAAACAGTCTGTTAAACGGTCATACCATCAATATGCCATCCCGCGCGATGACGGGCTTTAATTGGACCGCAGACGACATTGTTTATCACCACATTCCCGAGGAATATGGTGCCATTCACTTTCATGACGATGATATCGACGATGCGCGGTGGGATGTTGATTTTGAACTAACCGTTCCCGACAATCTTCGCAGCGGCATCTATGCAATGCGCTTGAGGATTGGGGGCGAAGATTCGGCCGACACGGAAGACTTTATTCCGTTCGTTATTAGGCCTCCGCAAGGCAAGGCGACGTCAAAGATCGCACTGATCCTTCCTACCAACAGCTATATGGCCTATTCCAATGACAATCTTGGAACCAACTCTGTCGTAGCTCAGCTGCTCGCCGGCAAAGTTCCGGTCTTACAGGCGTCTGACCTCTTTCTAAACGAGCATCGGGAATATGGGCTCTCCGCCTATTCGTTGCATTCAGATGGTAGTGGTGTTGCCTATTGCTCGAGGTTAAGGCCAATCTTGAATATGAGGCCTAAATATCGCCATTGGCTATCACCATCTCTTTGGCAATTAAATGCGGACCTTCATCTGACCGATTGGTTGGAGCAAAAGAATTTCGACTTTGATGTCGTAACGGACGAAGACCTTCATCGTGAGGGGGTTGATCTTCTCAACCGTTATGCCGTGGTCCTAACGGGAAGTCATCCGGAATACACGTCTGAACGGATGTACGCGGCATTCGAAGAGTATCAGAATCAAGGCGGGCGTTGGCTCTATCTTGGTGCTGATGGCTTTTATTGGATCAGCGAGTATCATCCCGATAACTTCAATATTATCGAAATTAGAAAAGGTGAAGCGGGTACGCGAGCTTGGACTGCCAATCCCGGCGAATATAACAACGCCTTCGATGGCAAGTTTGGCGGTATGTGGCGGGCCAGGGGTCGAATTCCGAGCAAACTATGTGGTTTGACATTTACCGCCTATGGTTTCGACGTATCTTCGTATTATCGTCGATCGAAGGATAGTAGTCGTCCGGAATGTGCTTGGATTTTCGATGGTGTCGGTGAAAACGAGCGCATTGGCGATTTCGGGTTGGTCGGGGGCGGTGCTGCCGGATTAGAACTGGACCGTTACGATCTAGAATTTGGCACGCCGCACAACGCTTATCTTCTTGCACGGTCGGAAGATCATACCAACCTTATGCTTCAAGTGAATGAAGAAATTCATTTTTCTGTGCGGGGTTACTATGGTGGCGGTACAGAAAATCCGCAGGTGCGAGCCGATATGATCTACTATAAGACGCCAAACGGTGGAGCTCTCTTTGCTCCTGGTTCTTTGTCATGGTGTGGAAGTTTATCCCATAATCGGTATAACAATAACGTCTCGCGTATTATGGAAAATGTGATAAATGGCTTTTTGAAAGAGGGCGATTTGCCTTAAGGACGGTACTTAGCCGCAGGGGTAGATGGGCAATAGGATTAAGCACCAACAATGACAAATCGTTCAAACTCCCAATCATTTATGATGGAACGGCCTGATGGAAAGGCCGTTCTAGGCTCGAGCATGGAGCCCTTCAACGAGCTTGAAGCGAGGGTACTTGAGGGACTTGATCCTGATAAACTCAATGATCTGGGTGAGTGCCTTTTTATGCTCAACAATCTGCGCTACGGTCCGATCGCCGGAGCCTATATGGTCGTTTGCACTAAACCCGGTGAAGAATGGTGTGTTGCTCAGTTAAATGTTGATCGTCGCAAGCCCTTTATCTTATTTGAAGATAAAGTTTTTAAATCACCGGAACTAGCGCAAATTGAAGCGGCAAGGATTAAAAAAGCAAGAGGCGAAAGTACTCCTTGCCGCGCCATTTGATTGGGTGTGTTTCATCACCTTAATTCCGGATTTGACGCGATCGTTTAGCAAAGAAGATTAGAGTACTTCCATATAGAGAGCGATAGCGTCATCCCGTGTTATTGGGCGTGGATTGTTGGCCAACAACCTTGTGACTTTGAGAACGCCGTCGGCTAAATCTGGTATGTGCTCTTTGCGAACGCCGAAGCTCGATAAATTTTTGGGTATATTGATATCATGGGCAAGTTGTTTCATGATTTCAACTGAAAGTTTAGCGCGCTCTTGAACGGATGTACCGTTGATTGCTCCAGAAATACACTCTGCAACTTCAGCAAATTTAGCTGGATTTCCACTTATGTTAAAGGTGAGCACAGGTCCCATCATAATACTATTTGCAACGCCATGCGGAATATGAAATTCCGCCCCGATGGGATAGGCAAAAGCATGGACAGCCGTTACGCCGGCATTTGCAAACGCCATGCCGGCCAACATACTGCCCTCCAGCATACCGGTTCGCGCCTCAATGTTTTGTCCATTCTGATACGCGCCCCGCAGATTTTCGGAAATCAGTCGCATCGCTCGCCGCGCGAGTGTATCTGACAGGTCATTCGCATTTTTAGAGGTAAATGCCTCGACAGCATGAAGCAAGGCATCCATGCCACTCGCCGCTGTAACGGCGGCTGGCACGCCAAGTGTCAGCAGTGGATCGACAATAGCAAGTTTTGGAAAAAGAAACTTGCTTACAATTCCCTTTTTAAGATGCTCCTGCTCATCCGATAAAATGGCGATATGCGTAACTTCGCTTCCTGTTCCAGCGGTGGTCGGAATAAGAATGAGGGGAAGTCCGGCAACGGCAACCTGCTCGATCCCAAACATGGCATGAATGGACTGTTCCGAATGCGCGAGAACGGATGCCACCTTGGCTATGTCCATTGCAGAGCCACCGCCGACACCAATAATCACATCTGCTTTGCAGGAACGTGCGACATCGGCACATGCTTCTGCTGTTTCTATGCGTGGATCGGGTTCAACCTCGCTGAAGATGGATACACGACACCCCGCATCCACCACCAACGCTTCAACCTTGGCGGTAATGCCTGCTTTAAGCACACCCGGATCAGAAACGAGAAGGACGGATTGCGGAAGCCACTGTTTCAATTCCTGAGGCAATCGCTCAAGTGAGCCTTGACCAAAATGCAACTGCGGAGTGGTGTGAAAGCTGAAGTTATGGATCATCTTAATCGTAAAAGCCCTTCGGTGCGTGTTTCATTGTTTTCCAATGATCCGGATCATGCCCCGTGACAATCATCGCACGTGAGTTCTTTGCAATTTTACGCAATTTACGGACTGAATTTGCCGCATCAACAGAAGAACAAACAAGTCCGGGGAGTGCCTTATCTTCCCAGTGGTCCATCGTGTAGGCAGCATCGATGGTCAACAAAATTGGTCCCGATTTCGGAAGCGTTATCATAAATGATTGATGCCCAGGTGAATGGCCGGGCGTAAAAAACATCCTTACTGTGCCGTCAGAAAATAGATCATAGTCGTCGCTGTCCTCGCCATCAAGAAACTTCCATCTTAAGCCTGGCCGGTCAAAATCGGCGCGTATATAGGCTCCTTTGGAAAACCAATCTGGGGCGAACGCATATTTCCACTCCGCTCTTTGCACATAATGCATCGCGTTAGGGAAGCGTCCTATCGCACCGGTGTGGTCGAGGTGGAGGTGCGATTGCAGCACATGTGTAATATCTTCCGGACGAACGCCAATGGATGCTAATTGATCGACGCAGTTCTCGTGCTTGCCCATTACAGGATCGTAAGCCTCAATCACGTTTCCCCAGTGGGCCCGTTTATCAATCGCCACTTCGGCAGCATTGCCACCATCAATGACGACATTTCCCCGCGGATGGCGCAAGAAAAACCAAGGAACGGGTATCTCAAAATCCGCACCGTCGCCTTGGTTCATTTTAATATATTTTAATTTGGTTTTGAGGGTTCCCGTTTGAAACATGAACAGTTGAATTGTATTGGACGATAAAGGATCAAGTTTGAACGCCGTATCTTGGCGCTTGCTGTCCATCCCAAACTCAATAATTTTCATTTTTCGATCCATATTTTAGTCGAAGCAGAATAGAGAAAAACAGTCTAATACATCACACTGCGGGAGCTTGCGTCGCTAAAACGGAGTTTATTCCTGATTTCATTAAAGTCTACGGTTTTGTGTGGCGTTTTTAATATTTGAACCAGATTAGCAAGGGAATTCGGTTCTTCGCCCACTAGCATCGCTAGGACCCATCTTTGGACCTATTTTCTAAGCGTTACGCCGATCAACTATTGAGCACGATAGACGCCGTCTGGTTAAGTTTTATGCTTTTACCTTGCGCTCTTTGAATGGCTTTCCACACTTTTTCGGGCGTTGCCGGCATATCGATGTGATGAACATCAAAATCGGTCAGTGCGTTACAAATGGCATTAATGACCGCAGGTGGCCCCGCAATAGCGGCGGCCTCTCCGCACCCCTTTGCACCAAGCGGATTAGTCGTACACAAGGTTTCAACTGAATGCGTTTCGACGTTAGGGATATCCAGGGCACGCGGCATCGCATAATCTAAAAATGACCCTGTCAATAACTGACCGCTTTCTGGGTCATATTCACAACTTTCCATCTTAGCTTGGCCGATTGCTTGGGCTGCACCGCCGTGTAATTGCCCCTCCACAATAAGAGGATTGATGATTTTTCCAAAATCGTCGACGGCTAGATAGCGGCATACTTTACTCATCCCTGTCTCGATATCGACCTCTACCTCGACGACGTGACATCCATAAGGAAACGTGAAGGCTTCAGGGTCGTAATAGGTGATTTCCTCTAGGCCTGGCTCCAAATCTTCTGGATAGTCGATCGGCGCATAGGCCCGTTTGGCGACGTCAACAAACGATACGGTTAGATTGGTCAGCCGCGAACTGAAAATGCCATCCGTTAGATCCACGTAGTTAGACGCGCACTGTAGCATATGGCCTGCGATCTTCTTCATTTTAGTGATCACTTTGTCGGTTGTAACCGATAAGGCGCTTCCCCCGACGGAGAGTGAACGTGAACCATAAGTGCCTACCCCATATGGTATCTTTGCCGTGTCACCGTGAATGATCTCGATATTGGCCGGATCGATTCCAATCTTATCCGCAATAATCTGAGCAAAAGCTGTTTCATGTCCTTGGCCGTGTGAGTGGCTCCCGGTCAAAACGGTAACGCCCCCAGACGGACTAATGCGCACGGTCGCAACTTCGTAATAACCTGTGCCAAAGCCCTGCTCCATGAGCATTTTAGACGGCCCCATTCCACACGACTCAAGATAAAAGGCAAAGCCGATGCCGCGCTTTAGTCCCCTTTTTTCGGATAGCCGTTTACGCTTTTGGAAACCTTCAAGATCTGCGAGGTTTTTGGACTTGGCGAGTAAGGCTGGCAAGTCGCCCGAGTCAATCGTGTGCAAGAATGGCGACTTGTAAGGTATCATCTCCGGCCCGATGATATTTTTTCTGCGAATTTCGAGGGGGTCCAAGCCAATTTCTCGTGCCGCTGCTTCGACGATGCGCTCCATCACATACGTCATTTCGGGACGTCCCGCTCCGCGATAGGCATCCACTGGGGTCGTGTTTGTGAATGCACCTTTTACATTGACGAATATCTTTCGGACGGAGTAAGGCCCGGGAAATGGATTTCCATAAAAGAAGGTTGGGATGGATGGGCCAAAAGTGGACAGGTACGCTCCAAGATTCGCAATCGTATGCACCTTTAGCGCGATAAAAGTACCGTCTTTATTTAAGCCCAAGCTGACTTTTGTCACATGGTCGCGTGCGTAGGTATCGGAAAGAAAAGCTTCCGATCTGTTGGCGATCCAATTAACAGGACGGCGAATTCGTTTGGCAGCAACGAGCACCAAGACCTCTTCGGCATAGTGATAGATTTTCATTCCAAAACCACCACCGACGTCCGGCGATACGACGCGAATTCTTTCTTCCGGTATTTTAAGGGTGCTACCCGCCAAGCAGGCGCGAATCGCATGTGGATTTTGATTGGACGTGTAAAGCGTATATTCGTCTCGACCCTGATCATATAAACCAATCGTGCCGCGGGTCTCCATGGGACTGGCATTAACTCGGTTTTGAATCAGTTCGAGTTCGACACGATGAGGTGCGGAGCTTAAGGCCTCATCGACGTCGGATTCATCGCCCAACCCCCAATCAAAACATTGATTATCAGGAAATTCTGCACGGACCTGTTTGGCGTTTGCATCTAGCGACGTTGCTAAATCCGTCTGGGAAGGCAGCACTCGATAGTCCACTCTAATCGCCTCTGAAGCCGCCTGGGCCTGAACAAGGGTCTCAGCTACGACCGCAGCTACCTGATCTCCGACGTGAAGCACACGGTCGAAAGCAATAACGGGATGGTGGGGATAAACCATCATCGTTCCATCGCGATTGATAACCGGATAGGCACAGGGCAATCCCCCCACGCCGAGATCAATGATGTCTTGCCCAACGATAATATCGAGAACACCGGGCATAGACCGAGCTGCCGTGCAATCGATGGATAAAATCTCTGCGGAAGCGTGAGGAGATCGCAAGACATATAAATGCGCGGCAAGTATAGGTAGATCGGCAATATACTCGCCTTTGCCTGTCAAGAAGCGAAAATCTTCTTTTCTCCGAAGCGGCTGGCCAATCCACATCATGGCGATTTTCCCCTTATGCACGGTTTATTTCTTAAGCAGGTCCCGCAGTTCCCAGCTCAAAATCACCAAGTGCCGTCGATCTCTTTTTGTTATTAACTTGGTATAATGCATCAATATCAATGAATGTCGACAGGGTACGAAAGTTAAACTGGTTGCCCTTATAATCTTGGGCGAAGAAATTTTTTAATTGCCATGTGGCTATAAAAGGCATTTCATTGCAGTCTAGTGGGAGGGGAGGGAACGATGAGCACATTTGACCCGGATGCTTTTGCGGCCGCATGGAATTCTCACGACCTTGATCAACTGATGAAAATGTCCAGCGAGGACTGTATTTTTCTTGCGTCGACGGGTTCCGCGCCCGGAGGAACTATTTATTCTGGGCAAATTGAAGTTCGCGAAGCCTATGCTGCGATTTTTAAAGCTTTTCCCGACGGACAGTGGACGAATAGTCGAGCGACTTCGCTCGGTGGCGGCCGTTATCTAACCGAATGGCGATTCGCCGCTACGAAACCCGATGGCGGGCCTATTTCAGTGGATGGTTTGGATATTCTCGAAATTACTGAAGGAAAAGTAAGTCTAAAAAACTCTTTCCGAAAATCAATTATCTCTGGATAGCTGTTTATTAGTTTAACTGAAATATACAGGGTGAAATAGTGTTACGCGAGAACCTTTTTTCGGCATGAAGATAACTGGGGTGGCGATACACATGACAATGATCAATTGCGATATGGGCGAGGCTTTCGGGTTGTATCGCCTCGGAGATGACGAAGGCCTTATGCCGCTGATTTCCATTGCTAATGTTGCCTGTGGATTTCACGGATCTGATTTTAACCACATGCGTGAGACGGTTCGTCTTGCAAAGCGACATGGTGTAAAAGTGGGCGCCCATCCGTCATTGCCTGATCTTCAAGGGTTTGGCCGAAGAGAGATGAAAATGGGCCGTGACGAAATGACCAATTGTGTCATTTATCAAATTGGAGCGTTGAAGGGATTTCTTGAAGCGGAGGGTATGTCCCTTAATCATATTAAGCCGCACGGATCCTTGTATGGGATGGCAGCTCGTCAACCAGAAATGGCTCATGCGATGTGCGATGCCGCTGACATTTTCAAAGTACCACTCCTTGGTATGATTAATACGCTGCATGAAACAATTTATACAGAACGTGGTCATCAATTTATGGCAGAATACTATGCCGACCTAGACTATTCAGACGATGGCTTTGTGATTATAAAACGCCAATATGAGGCGAAAGACCCTAAATTAGCGGCAGAGCGGGCTGTTCAAGCCATCAAAGAGGGCACCACCATTTCCGTTAACGGCAAGACGGTTGCCGTTCGTGCCGATACCATCTGCGTGCACTCGGATACCCCGAATGCGGTTGCCATCGCAACCGCCGTTCGTAAAGCCGTAAAGCCCTATCTTTCCGCCAACTGATCTTACCCTTTTGAGACGAGGACCGCTGACATGGCCACTAAAGATATTTTAAGCCCCCTTCCTGGCACCTTCTACCGTAAGCCATCGCCGGATGCGCCAGTCTATAAAAGCGAGGGGGATACGGTCAAAAAGGGTGACGTCATCGGCCTGATCGAGGTGATGAAGTCGTTCCATGAAGTCTACGCCGATGCCGATGGCACGATCACAGCCTTTCATGCCGATAATGAAGACGCGGTGATGGCTGGGCAGCCGCTCGCCACGCTTTCGATCTGAGGATGGTTAAGTGACGCGCCAGGTCAAATCCCTTTTTGTCGCCAATCGGGGCGAAATTGCGGTGCGAATTATCCGCGCTGCGCGTGAACTTGGGTTGAAAACCATTCAGGCGCACAGCCTTGCGGATGCTGATTCCTTAGCGGTGCGCCTTGCGGACGAGGCGGTGAATATCGGTCCACCTTCGGCGGCGAAATCCTATCTCAACATCGAAGCGGTTGTTGCTGCGGCGGTTGCAAGCGGTGCGGACGCATTGCATCCGGGTTATGGTTTTTTAGCAGAGAATGCCCGCTTTGCGGAAGCGGTCGAGGCAGCAGGGTTGGTTTTTGTCGGCCCGACGCCTCAGCAAATCAGAATGATGGGTGACAAGGTCTCGGCGCTTGAAGCTGCCATTCGCGCGGGCGTGCCAACTGTGCCAGGTAGCAAAGGCCGCGTCGAAACACCTGAGGCGGCAGGTGTCGTAGTCGACCGTATTGGCTTTCCTGTAATGATCAAAGCGTCAGCCGGTGGCGGTGGACGTGGTATTAGGGTCGCTACCTCGCGCGACGAGTTTGACCGCTTGATGCCGCAAGCCAGCGCTGAGGCTTTGGCTGCCTTTGGCGACGGTGGTCTCTATATCGAAAAATTCATTGCCAGCTCGCGACATGTCGAGGTTCAAGTGCTCGGCGACGGTCATGATGTGGTGCATTTTTACGAACGTGAATGCTCGTTGCAGCGCCGCCGCCAGAAAGTCTGGGAGGAGGCACCGGCTGCGATGCTTCCAGCCGACGTTAGGGCGAAGCTTTGCCAGTCCGCCGTTGATCTCGCCAAGGCGGTGAATTATCGCGGGGCTGGCACCATCGAATATCTTTACGACGAGACGACGCGGGATTTCTATTTCCTTGAAATGAACACACGCATTCAGGTCGAGCATCCGGTTACCGAGATGATCACGGGATTCGACCTTGTCCGCGAGATGATCCGCGTGGCTATGGGCGAAAAATTGAGGATGAAGCAATCTGACATTGTGATTCGCGGCCATGCCATCGAATGCCGGATCAATGCTGAAGATCCGACCAAAAACTTTATGCCTGCTCCAGGCCTTATCGAGTCATTGGTCGTACCGGGTGGTGCTGGCGTACGGTTCGATAGCCTTCTTTATCAAGGCTACACGGTTCCGCCCTTCTACGATTCATTGCTTGGCAAACTGATCGTATGGGACGAGGATCGCAGCGCCGCGATCACGCGCATGGCCCGCGCGCTTAGCGAGTTGAAAATTGGCGGCGTGAAGACGACACGCGGCTTGCACCTTGCGCTCGCATCGGATCCCGATGTGCAGGCTGCGCAGTTTGATACGCAATTTCTTGAGCACTGGCTTGAGAAACATTCTGAACAATGTGGCGAATGACGGAGGGTAGGGGAGCGATGAAAACCAGATACTCCTTTGGCGGAGATGAGCACATCTTCGTTGAATGCGACGAGGAAATGTCTCTGCAGGCATTCTTCAAGGGCCTGTCTATCACCAATGGCGTGCGCGATAGCCGGATCAAAGGCGTGACTGAGATCTGCCCCGCGAATGCATCTTTCCAGATCAAATTTAATCCGGACGAGATCGCGCCGGACGATCTTTTGGCAGAACTCAAACGTATTGAGGAAACCGCCTCAAAATCCGTTGCTTCGTTGAAAACCCGGATTATTGAAATTCCGGTTCTCTATAACGATCCTTGGACGCATGAAACGCTGATGCGTTTCCGCGAGAGGCATCAAGATCCGTCGAGCACGGATATTGAATACGCTGCGCGGATCAACGATCTCGGCACCGTTGACAACTTCATCAAGGCCCACTCCGGTGCGCCATGGTTTGTCTCAATGGTTGGCTTTGTGGCGGGCCTGCCCTTTCTTTATCAAATGGCCGAGCGATCAAAGCAGATCGAGGTGCCCAAATATCTTCGCCCTCGCACCGATACACCGAAACTGACGGTTGGCCATGGGGGCTGCTTTGGCTGCATCTATTCGGTGCGCGGCGCAGGCGGCTACCAGATGTTTGGCGTCACACCAATGCCGATCTATGACCCTACGCAGACCATTTCCTATCTCAAGGATTTTATGGTGCTGTTCCGTCCGGGCGATATTGTGAAATGGAAACCGATCGACCGCGAGGAGTATGATCAGACGGTTGTGGATGTGGAGGCTGGTAAATTCCAGCCGCTCATCCGAGAGGTTATCTTCGCGCTCGACGAGTTTGAGAAAGATATCGACGGTTATAACCGCAAGCTCCAGGAGGCTCTCTATGGCCATTAAGGTCCATTCCCCCGGCCTTTCGACCACCGTTCAGGATCTTGGTCGCCCGGGCTATTACCATATAGGTATACCGCTTTCCGGTGCTATGGATCGCGAAGCGCTTCGCTCTGCCAATCTTCTTGTTGGCAACGACGAGAATGCGGCAGGTCTTGAAGTGGTCTTTATGGGCCCCGAGCTTGAGTTTACGGCGCCCGCTACTGTTGCGGTAACGGGGGGCGAAATTCCACCTAAGCTCAATGGCGAACCGCGTGAAACCTGGAAGAGCTTTGCGGTAAAGGCAGGCGATATTCTGTCCTTTGATTTTCTGAAGGCCGGTGCGCGCGCCTATATTGCCGTTTCCGGCGGCATTGATGTGCCCGTCGTTCTCGGAAGTCGCTCGACTTATACGCTTGGTGCCTTGGGTGGCCATCAAGGCCGCAAGCTTGCAGCGGGCGATGAATTGCCGGTAGGTACGGCATCGAAGAGTGGTGCGGCCGGCCGTACTATTCCAATCTCGCTTCGCCGGATGCCAGGCAGTCCTGCGACCCTTCGCATGTTGCCAGGGCTTTATTGGCACCGGATCACCGAAGATGCTGGCAAGCATTTTCTCACCGATACCTGGAAAGTAGCACCCGAAGCCGACCGGATCGGTTATCGCTTCCGCGGCGGCCAAAAACTGGCTTTTGTGGACCGCAAACCGCCCTTCGGCGCAGGTTCTGATCCTTCCAATATTGTCGATGCCTGTTATCCCTATGGCTCGATCCAGGTACCCGGTGGCACGGAACCTATCGTCCTGCATCGCGACGCGGTTTCAGGCGGCGGCTATTTCATGGTTGGCACCGTCATTTCCGCTGATATGGATCTGATTGGTCAGTTGCAACCGCATATGCAAGCCCAGTTCGTGGCGGTGGATATGGCCGCAGCCCTTAAAGCCCGCAAAGATCAGGATACGCTCGCCGCTTCTGTGCGTTCGGCACTTGCCTAATATCGATACCCTTTTGAAGGAGTGATTTTGATGCAAACGACATTCGCCACTTTGTTCGGCCGCACTGGCGAACAATCCTTGATCCACAAAGCCACACTCGTTCTCTTGGGTTCGGCTCTATTGGCTGTATCTGCTAAAGTGCAGGTTCCGTTTTGGCCGGTACCCATGACCATGCAAACGCTTATCGTTCTCATGATTGGCGCTCATGCCGGGACGAGGCTCGCGGGCGGAACCGTGTTGGCGTATTTGCTTGAAGGTGCGGTTGGTTTACCTGTCTTTTCGACAGGTGCGGGTCTCGCCTTCATGGCCGGTCCAACCGGGGGTTATATCGTTGGCTTCCTTGTTTCAGCGCTTTTGGTGTCGTTCGCCGTTGAGCGTGGTTTCGCCCGCACCATGCCTGCAGCCCTTGCCGTCTTTGTGGTGGGCGATCTGGCGATTTTGGGTCTTGGCGTCGCATGGCTGTCGACTCTGATCGGGTTTGAAAGGGCTCTGATGGTTGGTTTTGTACCCTTCCTGCCAGCCGAAGTATTGAAAATTGCTTTGGCGACCGCTTCCCTGACCGTTGTTCGCCGGTTCACCGCCGGCGATACGGATCAGACGGCTTAAGAAGCTAACGTCATTTGAGCGCCAAGGCTTCTCGCGGCGTTCGCGGGAAGCCTAACAGAGATAACGACAACACGGGGAGAAAATGAGTGATGAACGCTGCAAAAACAAAGAAAATTACCGCTCCGTCAAAAGTCAAAGTAAAGACGTCATCAAAGGCTAAGACCTCCCCGAAGGTTTCTTATAAAAGCAAGGCGGTGAAAGCTGTTATACAGCGCCGCAAACTCGATCCGATCACGCTGTCGGTCGTCCGTGGCGTGCTCGAAACAACGCAGCGCGAAATGACTCTGGCGCTTGAGAAAACTGCACGCTCTAGCGTGTTCAATCTCGCGCATGATTATTCAACGGCCATTTTCAACGCCAAGCCGGAAATGATCCTGCAAGGCCAAGACATCCCGATCCATCTTGGCTCGCTAATGCCCGCCATGAAGGCAGTGGCCGCCTACTTCGGGGATGACATCCATGAGGGCGACCTCATCCTCCACAACGACCCAGCCTTTGGCGGCAGCCATGCGATCGACACCTGTATGTACAAGCCTGTTTTTTATAAGGGCAAGCTCGTGTACTGGACGGTTTGCAAAGGTCATCTGACCGACATTGGCGGTCCGGTTCCTGCCGGATACAACCCCAACGCAAAAGATATCTATGCGGAATGCTTGCGTATTCCGCCGGTCAAGATTTGGGACAAGGGCAAACCGCGCAACGATGTGCTCAATATGATTTTCACCAACATGCGTGCGCGGCGTGACCAAGAAGGTGATTTCAACGCGCTCATCGGCGCGTGCCAGGTTGGCGAGCGCAACCTGCTGGCGATGCTCGACAAATATGGCAAAGGCCAGGTTGATGACTGCGTGGGAGAGTTGCTCGATATGGCCGAGCGCCATATGCGTTCACTGATCAAAGAAGTGCCAGATGGCACCTATGAAGGCATCGCCATTTTGGAAGATGCAGGTCACGGTTTTGGTGATTTTGAAATTAAGGCTACGGTTACCATCAAAGGTGACGGCTGCCATATCGCCATCGCTAGCCCGCCACAGATTCCTTATTTCATTAATTCCTATGAGGGTAATTCACACTCCGGAGTCTATCTCGGTCTGATGATGTTTGCGCAATTGCCGCCACCCTATAATGAAGGGCTTTATCGCTGCGTCTCGCTTGATTTTGGCCCGAAGGGCACGATCTGTAACGCGAAAGAACCTGCCCCGCATATGAACTGCACGACAACACCGATGGAAACGCTGACGGATGCTGTACGTCTCGCTTTTGAGAAGGCTGTGCCGTCCAAGGTTTCCGCCTCTTGGGGACATGCCAACGGGTTGAATATTGCGGGCTGGGACAATAGGCACAATGAGGAATATGTCACCATGGTGCTTGCCACCATCATCTCGGGCGCGGGTGCCACACCCAAGCAGGATGGCTGGCATGCCGTCGGCCCCGAATGCTGCTTCGGCGCGCTAACATCGGGCGATATTGAGCTGCTCGAATACTCTTATCCGATAATCATTCATCAATATGGATTGATGGAAGATTCTGGCGGCGCGGGGGAATACCGTGGTGGTTCTGGCACAGCTTGGGAAGTCGAGCCGCTTGATAGCGAGATGACCTTCATCATGTTCGGCGAAGGTCGCCGCATTCCGGCTGTAGGCGCGGCTGGTGCGTGCTCGGCGATGGTGGAGTCAAAAGTTGGCCGTTTGGAACGGAAAATCGACGGTAAAGTCGAGGTGATTAAAGACAATATCATCGGCACAATTAAGCCAGGCGAAACGGTGACCAATAAAAATCCCGGCGGCGGTGGCTTCGGTCATCCGTTCAAACGTCCTATCGAAAAAGTGGTTTGGGATGTCAAAAACGGCCTCGTCTCGCTGAAAGGCGCAAAGCAGGATTATGGCGTTGTTATCAAGAATGCGAAAAGCCTCGCTGTCGATATAGCGGCGACCGAAAAACTCCGCGCCGCCGCGCAGTGATCCGCTCTCTGATCAGGAAAGAACCATCTCATGCGTAGCAAATATCGTCTTGGCATTGATGCGGGCGGCACATTTACCGATTTTGTCCTCGCCGACAGCACGGGGCATATCCGCCTCTTTAAAGCGCTTTCGACACCGGCTGATCCAACCCTTGCAATTCGCAATGGTTTAAAGCTGATCTCCGATGAAATCGGTGAAACGCCGGAAACGATTATTTCGAATTGCGATTTATGCATCAACGGAACCACAGTCGGTCTTAATGCCCTCATCCAGCACAAGGGTGGCAAGACGGGGCTTATTTGCACCGCCGGGCATGAAGATTCCATTGAAATTCGCCTAGGCCATAAAGAAGACGGCTATCGGTATGATGCTGAATATCCGGCCGCTGAAATGCTTGTGCCACGTTATCTGCGCAAGGGCGTGCGGGAACGCGTGATTTCTGATGGGTCGATCAAAACCCCAATGAACGACGACGATGTTCGTGAAGCGTGCCGTATCTTTATCGCTGAGGGCGTCGAAACAGTAGCCATTTCCTTCGTGTGGTCGGTGCTGAACATGAAGCATGAGCATCGTGCAGCCGAAATTGTGCGTGAAATGATGCCAAAGGCTATTCTTACCGTTGGCAGCGAGCTATATCCGCAAGTGCGTGAATATACCCGCACTTCGACGGCGGTTACGAACGCCTATCTCGCCCCGATTTTGAAAGGCTACGTGGCTGCCGTTGATGCCTATTTCAAAAAACTTGGCGCAAAATATCCCGTGCGCTATTTTCAATCGAATGGTGGCCTGGCCATTGGCAAGGCAATGACGGACCGCTCCGTTTACGCGATTAATTCCGGTCCGGCATCGGCTCCACAAGCGGGGCTGTTTGTCTGCGAACCCTTCGGCCATAAAAATGTCATTACTGTTGATATGGGCGGCACGTCCTTTGATATCACGCTGACGAAGGATGGTGTGACGAACGTCAACAAGAATATCGATTTTCTACGCTATCGCATTGGTGTGCCGATGATCCAGGTGGAGACACTTGGAGCAGGCGGCGGTTCGATTGGTTGGATCGATTCGATGGGGCTGCTTCAGGTTGGCCCGCAAAGCGCGGGTTCTGATCCGGGACCAGCGTGTTATGGGCGGGGTGGGACAAAGCCTACAACATCGGACGTTAATCTTGCGCTCGGCTATCTCAATCCGGCAGGTTTGCTCGGCGGTCGTCTGCCGCTCGATAAGAGCAAGGCGAACGCAGCCCTGAAAACCATCGCCGACCCGCTCGGGATGTCCGTCGAACGCGCGGCCTATGGCATGTATACGATCGTCAATAACAACATGGTCAACGGCATCCGTCGCGTCTCGGTTGAGCGTGGTTATGATCCACGCGATTTCGTGTTGGTGGGGGCAGGTGGAGCTACAGCTGCCCATATCACGGCACTTGCTCGCGACATGGGCATCAAGACGGTCATTCTTCCAAAACTCGCCTCCGGCCTGTGCGCTTTCGGACAGATCATATCCGATGTAAAATACAATTATATGGCCACAAGTCCCGAGCGGCTCGATAATCCGTCGTCTTTCGGACGTATCGACAAGCTCTTTAAAAAAATCGAGAAGCAGGGCGTTGAGCATCTTGAGTCCGATGGGTTCAAGAAATCGCAAATCGCCATTAAGCGCTCCATGGATATGCGCTATGTCGGGCAAGTTCACGAATGTACCGTGGAGATTGGCAATTTCGAGGTAAGCGCAAAGACGATTGGCAAAATCATCGAGGCCTTCCACACGCGGCACGAGGAACTCTATACCTATTCGGAGCGACAGAGCACCGTTGAAATTGTCAATATTGAATCCACCTTGTTCGGCAAGGTAGCCAAGCCTGTCGCGCAAAAACTGGGCCGCGGAATGCCTGTCGCAAAAGCCTTGAAGGGAAGCCGCATGGCCATTTTTTCGGCTGATGGCAAAGCGAAAAAAACGCCGGTCTATGATGGCTCAAAATTAGGCGCGGGTGCTATCATTGTTGGCCCGGCGATTATCGAAGAAGTAACGACAACCATCGTGATTGAACCGGGTTGGTCTGCCAAACTCGATGCCAGCGGTTCTTATGTGATCAAGCATAAGGGAAAATGAGGCCATGGCTTTTAAATGCGATATTCCAGCGCGGCCTACGGTACAACTCGATGACGACATCTGTCGCATCACACGGTGGGATTTTGAGCCAGGTGCGGCTACAGGGTGGCCTTATTTTGTAACCATGCTGATTGAAGGTGTTCTCGCAATCCATGACGG